>OGYD01000618.1_pt1 | contig 29466 bp, 18 predicted proteins | sample 1576441 | NCBI WGS metagenome assembly OGYD01 (sample SAMEA3541537, study PRJEB24748) | human gut metagenome | biome: human gut; feature: human-associated habitat; material: faeces | place: China | collected 2012 | reverse complement strand
TGCAGCGGGCGTCCACGCGGACGTTCGGGATGATATACGGCCCGCCGGACATCAGACAGCCGGTCATGAGCGTACCGTAGCTCTCGGCCTCGTAGGGGCCGCCGTCGGAGAACATGAAGCTGTCGAGATACCGGAACCTGCCGTCCTTCGAGAAGCCGATCTCATAATCCGTGTGGTACCCGTGGCGTCGGGTCGTGACGATCATGTCCTCCTGGCGTGTGAGTGTTACCTTGACAGGCTTATCGCAGCAGAGCGCCGCGACCGCCGCGGGCGCTTCGAGGAACGAGTCGCATTTCTTGCCGAAGCCGCCGCCGAGCGGCGTTGCCACGACGCGGATGTTCTCCTCGTCCATGGCGAGATTTTTGGCGAGCATCCGGCGCACCTCAAAGGGCGCCTGCGTGCAGGCGTACACCGTGACTCTGCCGTCCTTTGCGTACCCGATGGCGCTCACCGGCTCCATGCAGACGTGATCCTGCGGCTGGATATCCTTCGATACGCGCACCTTTACGATCTCCGCCTCAGCCTTGCATTTTTCCACATCGCCGGTCTCGCGGCCGGTACGGACGATGTAGCTGTCCGCCTTCACGCCCTCCGCCATCGTATAGATGCCGGGCAGCTCCGTATAGTCGATCTTCACGAGCTTTACCGCGGCGCGGGCATGCTCCGGCGTGTCGGCGACGACCATGGCGACAAAATCGCCGAGGAAGCGTACCTCATCCGAGCAGAACACCGGCTGATCGGGCGTCCATGTGCCGATCTTGTTGAGCCCCGGCACGTCCTTATGCGTGACGATGCGCGCAACGCCGGGCGCGGACTCCGCCGCAGAATAATCCACCGCGTTGATGCGCGCGTGCGGCACGGGCGCGAAAACGAACGCGCCGTGGAGCATGGTTTCTTCCCCGAACTCGTCAGCTTCGTAATCGTCGCAGTATTTGAGCGTTCCGGCGGTTTTGGCAAGGCCGTCCACGTCCCAGACGCTCTTCCCGACGAAGCGCCCCTCGATCTCCGGGACGATCTGTCCCTTGCCGGTTACGATCTCGGTCGGGTCGTTCACCTGCACGGCAGTGAGCGGCACATCCTCCCCGCGCAGACGCGCCGCGGCGAGCTTCACGCCCTCGATGATCTTCACATAGCCGGTGCAGCGGCAGTAGTTGTGCTTCAAGCCGTCGTATATATCTTCTTCCGTCGGGTTCACGGTTTTGCACAGCAGCGCCTTTGCTGCCATGATCATGCCCGGCGTGCAGAAGCCGCACTGCACCGCGCCCGCGTCGAGGAACGAGCGCTGGATGACCTGCAGCATCGTGTCGTTCGGAAGATTTTCGATCGTCTCCACGCTCTTTCCGGCGAGCGTTTTGAGAACCGTCACGCATGAGCGGGCAAGGATACCGTCAATGAGCACACTGCACGCGCCGCAGTGACCGGTGGAGCAGCCTTCCTTACTCCCCTTCATGCATTCCACATTGCGCAGATACTTCAAAAACGTCATGCGCCCCTCGTATGCCGCCGTGATCTCTCTGCCGTTCAGGATAAATGTTGCGTTTTCCATACAGCTTTCCCTTTCCCTCGCCGGTATTTGGGTTATTCTCTTTACAGAACAGTTTGTTTCCTCGGAAACAAGTTGTTATTTGTATAATATACGGCCTCGGAGAATTGTCAAGCGCTTTTGTTGACAGGCGCGGAGATCACGGATAAAATATAGGCAGTTCAAGGGAAAGGAACTGCCGCTGATGGATCGAAGCGAAGAGCTTTTGCAGCTCGTACTGGAATACACCAACCTCTCGGACGAGACCGACAAGCTGCACAACCGTGACAGTCTCTCCGGCTATGATAACTCCGAGCTGAACTGTCTTGACGCCATCGGACGTCTGGAGCAGCCGAACGTCACGGCGCTGGCCGGGGAAATGCGCATGACGAAGGGCGCGATCAGCAAGATTCTGCGCAAGCTCTCGGACAAGGGCGCGGTGGAGCCGTATCAGCTTGGCTCAAACCGGCAGAAGATCTTTTACCGGCTGACCGACGCCGGACAGGAGCTTTTCGACGCGCACCGCGAGCGCCACCGTGGCTGGGAGAAGCGCGAGCTTTTGTTCTTCCGCTCTCTGTCCGAGGAGGAACTGTCGGGAGCCATACGCTTCTTCAACGACTACAATGCCGATCTCCGTGCCCGGCTGGGAAAAGAATAACGCTTTAAAGATAGCAGAAGAGAGATGGAACGATCCATCTCTCTTTCGCTTTTTTCAGGGATTGAATATACCGTAGAGCTGCTTGTACTGCAGCACACGGTAAACGCTCTCGTTAAGGCGCGCTTCGGATATCGTGCCGTTTTCCACGGCGGCAACGACGGCGTCAAACGCCTCGGACAGCACCTCCGGCATAAGGATGATATCAACGCCCGCCTCTATCGCGGCGATCGCCGCGTCGCCGGACGAATAGGCGTCGGTCACACCGTGCATCGCCATGGAGTCCGTAATGACAAGTCCCGTGAAGCCCAGCTCGCCGCGGAGGTATCCGGCGATCATCGTACCGGAAAGGCTTGCGGGCGTGAGATCGCCGGTGACGTTCGGCGCGGCGATATGCCCGACCATGACGGCGTGCAGACCGGTGTCCGCCGCAAAGGGCAGCAGCTCGCAGGCTTGCAGCTCGTCGAGCGTTTTGTAGGTCACGGCCAGCGCGGTGTGGCTGTCCTCAGCGGTATCACCGTGGCCGGGGAAATGCTTGAGCGTCGGCAGGATGCCGCTGGTGCGCAGGCCGTCCGCGGCGGCAGCGGCCATTTCGGCGGCGGTGGCGGCGTCCGACGAGAAGGCCCGCGTGCCGATGATGGGGTTATCCGGGTTCGTGTTCACATCGGCGTCAGGCGCAAAGTCCATGTTGAAGCCGTACTCCTTTAAATATGCGCCGATGGTCTGTCCCATGGCGCAGGCGTCCGCCGGGTCGCCGGACGCGCCCACCGCGGCGGCGCTCTCATATTGCGGCAGGTCAAAGGCCGGGTGGTTGGCCAGGCGCGCCACCGCGCCGCCCTCCTCGTCCACCGCGATGAAAAGCGGCGTGCGGCTGGCGGCCTGCAGATCGGCGTTGAACTGCGCCAGCTGCTCCGGGTCGGTGATGTTCTTGCCGAACTGGCAGATGCCGCCCACAGGGTAGGCTTGCAGGGTCTCCCGCATGGCGTCGGTCAGCATGGTCACCCCGTCGGCCTTTGCGTCGTTGATGGTCTCCTGCGGGAGCGTCAGATCCAAGGCGTCGGGACGGATGATGAAAAGCTGGCCGATTTTTTCTTCCGGCGTCAGCGCGTCGGCGGGGGCAGGCGCTGCGGTTGGGGCCGGGGTGGACGTGGGAGTTGGGGTCGGCGCGGCGGCGGGCAGGGTGTCCGCCGGGGCTGCCGTACAGGCTGTGAGGGTGGTGAGGAGCAGTGCGGGGAGAAGCAGGCGTTTCATAGGGGGTCACCGCCTTTCGGGTGAGGGTGAGTGGTGTGGCGAACGGCGCAGGCGGATATGGGATCCGCCCCTACGAGGGATGGGTAACAGGCATTGACCCGGGGACGAGTGCCAACGGAAGGTTGGCGGGCGAACAATGTTTGCCTCTACAATTACTATTATAGTAGCATATTTGCAGAGCAAGAGCAAGACAGCAAAAAGGAACGACCCTGCCGTAACCCGTTAGTGGGTTTTCATGGCAGTGTCGCCCCTCATCCGGCCTGCGGCCACCTTCCCCCAAGGGGGAAGGCTTTTGCTCGGCTATATTTAGTCCGGTAGACTATCGGCGTAGTCGTTCTCGCCGCCGACGGGGTACTGGGCCACAACGTCGGTGTCGGCGGCAGTCTCGGCGGTGTCGGTATCGTCGTGCAGCGACTCCTTCGTCACAGCAAAGGCGGACTTGTGGTCGGCGTTGACCTCATAGACCAGCGTCGGCGCGCCGGAGCTGGCAAGGTAGCACAAACTGTCGTCGGACGCGCTCGCCGTGCCGAACCGCACCGTCAGGCTTGTGCCGTCGGTGAAGGACAGCGTCGCGGTCACGTCGGGGGCATCCAGCCCGTAGGCACTGTCAGCATCGGGCGCGGTGATGGTCCACGCGGTCTGCATTTCCAGAATCGTACCGGCCATCTTCCTGACGCTGCTCTGGGTCAGGGCGTAGTCCGGGTCGTCGGCCAGCGTCCAGATGCCGTCGGTGCAGGTAAATGTCAGGTCGTTCACCTGCATGGCGGCCACATCGTCTGTCGTCTTGTCGGTCAGCGTCTGGGCCTTGTACAGGTCGCGGGGTGACTTGCTCAGCGTCGCCAGGTCGCTGCGCCGGACCGTGTAGGCTGCGCCGGATTCGTCGTAGACGTAGTAGACGTCTGCCACGCTGTTCAGCTGATCTACAGTCAGGTCCACGGTCTGCTCCCCTGCCCCGAGGGTGATCGTCATCTGCGGGGTGTCGCTTTTAGCGGGCAGCTCGGCCAGGTCATTGCCCTCGAGCTTGCGCTGCGCCTTCAGGTTGGCGTAGTCCTCCACAAGGCTCTGCACCTTGGTCTGGTCCAGCGGCAGCGACGGGTCATCGGCCAGCAGCCAGCCGTCGCTGCCCTTGAGGAGCGAGACCTCTACATTGTTGCCCGCGTAGGACAGCGCGTCGATGTCATCCACCGCAAGGTCACACAGCGGCAGCGTCGTGTCGGTCTCCGCCTCCCCGTGCAGCGTCAGCACGGCCAGCAGGATGCCCAGCAGCGCAACGACGCCCACAAGGATGACAAGCGGCAGAAATTTCTTGTTTTTCATGGTTCTCCTTTATCTGCGGCGGCGCACAACGCAGACCACCGCGCCCGCAATGATGCAGACGATGGGCAGCACCAGCGTGAACAGTACGCCCAGCGGGATGGCCGCCGAGGTCGGCACGCTCAGCGAGGCCGCGCTCATGCTCTTGGCGTTGATGACCGCTGTCGTCTGCTCACCGTTCATCCAGTTGACAACGCTGCCCAGGAATTGGGCGTTGCCGCCGGAGACGGCCTGGTTGATGCTGCTTTCCAGCAGGTTCGGGCAGTTGACCCAGACGACGCGCGCACCGGTGGCGGAGTTATCCGCCGCCACAGCCACGGCAAAGCAGCCCTCGGGGTCGGTATCGGCCTTCTGGGCTGTCTCGGCGGTGGCGTAGTTCTCCATCGCGTAGGCGTTATCACCGGTGGTCAGCAGGTCGGTAAAGGCGAACTCGCTGTCGTCGTTCGTCGTGATGCCCTGGGCAATGGGGGTGTAGATCATCATGCTCTGGGACACGCCCGCGGTGATGTCGTTGCCGGCCAGCTTGGGCAGCAGGTAGGTCTGGGGGTAGCCGTAGGGGTAATGGTCGGTGTCGGTCTCGATCAGCAGGCCGGGCTGGCGGGCCATGCCGCAGTCGGCCAGCACACTGTCAAGATTCGGCGTCCCGGTGGTGAAGTCGGTGGTCACAAACAGCTTGCCGCCGTTCGCCACGTAGTCCTTCAAAATCGTCGTCTCGGCATCGGTCAGGTCTGCGCCCGGCGCGTTGATAAGCACGGCACTCACGTCCGCCGGGATGCTGCCGGCGGTGGTCAGGTTCAGCGAGGTCACGGTCACACCGGCGTTGGACAGCGTGTCGGTAAAGTCGTCGGACAGCGCGGTCTCGCCGTGGCCGGTCAGCTCGTACAGCTGGTAGGCCGCCGTGCGGGTGACCTTGGCGATGCCGGAGGTCAGGGCGTTCTCGGCCTGGAAGCTGTAGTTGGCCGTGCCGGTGGTGTAGTAGCTCTCCAGGTCCATCTCGTACATGTCGTTGTAGGAGAGCACGTCGCTGTTGTCGCCGCAGACCAGCACAACGCTGCCCGCCGACGCGCCGTCATACTGCTGGGCGAACGTCGGGTAGAGCACGGGGTCGCGCTGCTGCCAGCTGAAATGGCTGCTCTCGCCCGCGTAGCGGTCCAGCAGGCGGGTAATGTTCGCGTCCTCCTGCCCGCTCTCGGCCAGATAGTAGGCCGTCACATCGGCGTTCAGCTCATGGAGCAGGTTCTCGGTGGTGTCACTTAACGTGAAAAGCGACGTCGTGGAAATATCGTACTCGGTGTATTTGGTGGGCAGTGCGCGGATGACGAGGTTGACCAGAATGATCACCGCCAGCACCACCACCGCCAGCGCACTGGCGTACATACCGCTGTGCAGGGCACGCTTGCTGCCGCCCTGCGGGAGCTTTACATTCAACTTTTTCATAGCGTATCCCTCCTCAATTCCAACGGCGGCGTTCCAACGCCTGCCCGGTCAGGAAGAGGAACAGCCCGATGACCGACAGATAGTACACGATGGCCGGGATGCTGAACATACCGCCCACAATGTCCTGGAACGGGTCAAACAGCGCCAGCGCGGACAGCACCGCGTTGAAGGCCGTCAGCAGCCACGCCGGGCGCAGCCGGAACAGAATGAACAGCACGACAGCCCCCACGCAGAACACCGTGACGCCCGCGGTCAGCCGCTTGCAGATAACGCCGACGAGAATCGACGCGATGAGCACGACGACCATAAAAGCAATAAATGCCAGCAGATTGCCGGTGGTGAACATGGTCTGGATGCCATCCATAATGTAGGCAACAAGCAGTGCGCCGAAGGTGGCGAGGTAGGCTAAGATCTGGTTCTCGGTCAGGGCCGAGATCCAGGTGCCGACGGCCAGGCAGGCGCTGCCCAGCAGCAGGTAGCCAAGCACGGCGCTGTACGCCGCAACGAGCGAGACCGTGCCGAACGCCTTTAAAATCAGCGGCATGAGCACGGCGGCGGCCAGCGGAAGGGCAAAGACCGCGACCTCGGCCAGAAACTTACCGGCCACGATGGCCGGGATGCTGACCGGACTGGTCAGCAGCAGCTGGTCGGTGCGGTTCTTGCGCTCCTCCGCAAAGCTGCGCATACTGATGGCCGGCAGCAGGAAAAGCAAGATCATCGTCATGGTGTAGAGCACCGACGCAAAGTCCGACGAGGCATAGAGCAGGTTGCGGTTGGTGTAGTACAGCCCCAGGAAGAAAAGGCTTACGGCAGCAACGACCCAGCCGATCATGCCGGTAAAGTAGCTTTTGACCTCACGTTTAAAGATTGCTTTCATCGCTGTCCGCCTCCTTTTCGTTTTCTTCTTCTGCGGCGGCTTCCGCAGGGGGATTTTCGGCGGGGGCAGCGGCGCTTTCCGGCTTGCTGCTCTCGGGTGTCTCGGTCAATTGCAGGAATACATCCTCCAGGCTCATCGTCTCGGCGCTCAGGCTCAGCACCGGGCAGCCCGCCTGAGCCAGCGCCAGCGAGAGCGCACCGCGCAGGTCAGTACCCGCCGTGCTGACGGCGGTGAAGCTGACCTCACCGCCCTTCTCGTCGGTGACACGCAGGTCGGTCAGGCCGGGCACCTTGCCTGCAGCGGCCACAACGGCCTCGCGGCTGCCCTGTGCCGTGGCGGTGATCGTGCCCTTGGCGGTCAGCTGGGCGGCCAGCTCCTCCGGTGTGCCCTGCGCCACGAGCCTGCCGTGGGCAATGATGAGCACCCGGTCACAGACGGTCTGGACCTCGCTCAAAATATGGCTGGACAGGATGACCGTGTGGGTCTTGCCCAGGTCGCGGATGAGGGAGCGGATCTCGATCATCTGCGCCGGGTCCAGGCCGACGGTGGGCTCATCCAGAATGATGATCTTCGGCGTGCCGAGCAGCGCAGCGGCAATACCCACACGCTGACGGTAGCCCTTGGACAGGTTGCGGATCAGGCGCTGCTCCATGCCCTGCAGGCCCGCGCGGGCCACGGCGTGCTCCACTGCGGCGGCACGATCCGCCTTTTTGCGGGTGCCCTTCAGCTCGGCAACGAACAGCAGATACTCCTGCACGGTCATATCCTGATACAGCGGCGGCAGCTCCGGCAGGTAGCCGATGCAGGCCTTAGCCGCGGCGGGCTCGTCGGCAATGTCGTGGCCGTCGATTTTGACCGTGCCGTCCGTGGCCGAAATGTAGCCGGTAATAATGTTCATGGTGGTCGATTTGCCCGCGCCGTTGGGGCCGAGCAGACCGTAGATGCCGCCATCCTCCACGGTGAAGCTGATGTCGTCCACCGCGGTGTGGCTGCCGTAGCGCTTTGTCAGATGCTCTACTTCGATCAAAGTGCGCACTCCCCTTTTCATTTCATAATGTCTTTTATTATAGTGATAAATTGTGATAATTTTGCGACAATGGTTTGAAGAAGTGTGAAATTGTGCGCGGGGCTTTGCCAAAAAACGCCGCGGAAACAGGAGCAGCTCCCGTTTCCGCGGCGTTTCGCGGGTTTATTCTGAATCAGAAGTCCATGTCGTTGGGGTAGGTATCATGCCGCACAAAGCCGCCGAGCTCGTCGGTAGTCGTCATGCCCATGGCCAGTGCCTTGCTGCGCATGGCGGCGTAAAATTCCGCGTAGGTCGCCTGCATGTACGGCTCCAAAAAGAAGCCGCCGATGCCGAAGGTGAACACGCAGAGCAGCAGCCAGCCAAAGAAGGACAGCTTGAGGATGAAGAAGTTCCACTTCTCGCCCTCCATCATCTCCTTGCTCAGTTCCATAGCGCGGGTGGCGGACATGTAGGGGTTTTCGGCCAGCAGGTAGGGTACCAGCTCATAGCAATACTCCCAGTAAATGCCCGGCACAATGAGCAACAGGAAGCCCAGCGCGATTTTCAGGTCGGTAAGCAACTGCACCACGATGGGGTTGCCGTAGGGGCGGCGGAAGGTGCTGACGACGGTGGAGACGGGCGTCAGAGACTGGCGGCTCTCCATAAAATAGCGGCAGCGACCGACGTTGAGCGGGTAGACGACAAAGAGTGCCCAGCAAAGCGCGGCAATAGAGCCGATGAGCATACCGACGAAGATCGCCCCCAGCATACTGTCGGGGATACTGTTGACAATGTCATAGGCCGTCGTGTCGTCCGTAACAGTGCTGACAGCCTGATGCGCCGCACTGCCGCTGTTGGCCCCTGCCCCGCCCAGCCCTACAAAGCTGAGCACCAGACAGATCCAGAAGGAACGCCAGTAGCGTCCCTGCAGGGCTTGCTTGGCGTTGGTTTTTAAAAGTTCGCGTGTCCACATAGTGGGTCACCTCCATAATTCATGCTTTAGGGATGGGCAAAGCTCCGATTTGTTCTCGAGGGCGTACAGCACATAGTTGTGTTCGGCTTGTCTTTCATCTATATACTGCATTTTGATTTTGCAAAACATGCGTTTTGCTCACGGTTGCATGCTTTTACTATATGCTTTTATTATAACAGCTTATGGCGCAAATGCAAGTTTTGGCGCGGCGCGTTTTGACGTTTTTGCGCAGTTTTTACTCATGTTCACAAAAATATAAAAAAATATAAAAAAGTTTGGCATTTTTTGCGGAAAACGCTTGACATTTGTTTGCGGTTTGGCTATAATAATACACGTCGTCAGGGCCACGGCCCACGGCGAAAAGAATATGCGGATGTGGCGGAACTGGCAGACGCGCTAGATTCAGGTTCTAGTTCCCTTAAAAGAGTGTGGGTTCAAATCCCTTCATCCGCACCAAAATCCTCGAACGTTTGTTCGGGGATTTTTTGTTTTAGCGATTTGTTTGGGATGGCAAGCATCGTCCCCCGCACCGTAGGGGCGGATTCTATATCCGCCCGCGGAGCCTTGCCATTACTGCAAACGTCCCGGGTCGCTGGCGAGCATTGACCTCCACAGCGCTGGCGGTTCGCGCTTTTCTTCTATAGATACAGCAACAGCCCCGGTCCTGCATTGGAACCGGGGCTGTACGATTTTACATCCACTTTACGCCATGAAATCCGGCAGAGGCTTGCCCTCCTTCAGCCATTGGTGATACTCGGCGGTAGCGGCAAACTCAACGTCGCCAGCGGAGTTCAGCGCCGTCTCGACCGAATCCTGGATGACACCAATGATAAAGCCGACACCAACGACCTGCATCGCAATGTCATTGGAGATGCCGAACAGCGAGCAGGCCATAGGGATCAGCAGCAGCGAACCGCCCGCAACGCCGGAGGCACCGCACGCGCCCAGTGCCGACATGATGGACAGCAGGATGGCGGCGGGCAAAGAGACCTCCATGCCCAGCGTGTTGGCCGCAGCCAGCGTCATGATCGTGATGGTGATGGCCGCGCCGTCCATGTTGATAGTCGCACCAAGCGGAACAGAGACGGAGTAGATGTCCTTATCCAGGCCGAGCTTCTCACACAGAGACATATTGACCGGGATGTTGGCCGCGGAACTGCGGGTAAAAAAGGCGGTCAGGCCGCTCTCACGCAGACAGCGAAGCACCAGCGGGTACGGGTTGCGGTGCAGATAGATGAAGATGATCAGCGGATTGATGACCAGCGCCATCAGCAGCATAGTGCCGACCAGCAAAAGCAGCAGGCGGCCATACTGAGTGAAGATAGACAGGCCGTTGTCCGACACATTGACGAAAACCAGTCCCATGATGCCGAACGGTGCCAGGTTGATGATCCAGCGCACGATGGTGGAGACCGCGTCCGCAGTGTTGGCCATAAAGTCCTTAGTCGTGTCACTTCCCAGGCGCTTCATCGCCAGGCCGAACAGACAGGCCCACATCAGGATGCCGATGTAGTTGCCGTTCATGATCGACGCCACCGGGTTGGAAACAATGTTGGCCAGCAGCGTGTGCATGACGTCACCCAGCCCCTGCGGCACAACGTCCGCCGTGGCGGCCTCGGCCAGAACCAGCGTCTGCGGGAACAGCTTGCTGGTCAACACGCTCAGCGCCGCGGCCACAAAGGTCGTCAGCATATACAGCCAGACAACGGTGCCGAAGCGGCGGTCCAGCTTGGATGAACCCTGTGCCAGTGCGCTGGCAACGATGACGAAAACCAGCACCGGGGCAATGCCCTTCAACGCGCCGACAAACAGGCTGCCGAATTCTTCCAGCCATACGGCACCGGGGCAGATCAGTGCCAGCGCCGCACCGATAAGCAGACCGATGGCAATACGCAGGATCAAGCTGGTCTCGTTGTACTTGGCGGCCAGCGACTTGACCGCCTTGGTGAATTGATTCATGTGAAGCTCCTCTTCCTTATTATAATAGTCGGGCACGTTCTGCAGGGTGTGCGCGCCGTTTGCAGCCGCCCGCACAGGCGGCTCGCGTGACAATCCACATTATAGCGCATCCCGTGCAGATTGCAAGAGAAGTACAGCTGTAGCGCCTGCAAAAACAGTCGCTTTTGGCCGGTGTAACGCGGGAAAAAAATCGCAAAAAATGTTTTTGCGCGCAGGATAGGTGTATTTGTATTGCGTACATTTTGCGGCTACATAGTGCAACAAGTCTACAGCGCCGCAGGGGTCAATGCTCGTCAGCGACCCGGGACGTTTGCAGTAATGGCAAGGCTCCGCGGGCGGATACGGAATCCGCCCCTACGGTGCGGGGGGGTGATGCTTGTCATCCCAAACAAATCACTAAAACAAAAAAATCCCCGAACAAACGTTCGAGGATTTTGTCTCGACGTGACAAAAAAGATACCCTGTTTGCTGTGGAGATAATAACCTAATAAACTCATTTCCTTCTCTTGGGTTTTTCATTGCATAGCATAAATGGTTTCAGCACCTCGTTAGCCAAATGCTTCAAGGAGCTCCTGAACTTCAACATATTTTATGTGATTCTCTAAATTTTCTATTCTAGTTTCAATCTTTTTTCTATGCTTTAAATATTTAACTCCTGACATCAATGATAAAAGAGATTTTAAGTATTCAATCCTTCTTTCAATAACAGGAACTTCACTTCCGCTCCAACTCCAGCTTGATGGTTCTAACGGTAGTTGCTCAAATATTGCATATTCACTATTGCATCTCAAAAATTCCTTTATCGCGCCACGCTTTTGGTTTGCATCGCTTTCTGCTATCGCTCCAAAAAGATGGTGCATCCGTTCTGAATCCATGCAATATTTTCTAATTGTATATCGAATCCATTTTTCCTGTTTTTCTGCAATTTCGTTTTTTCCCGATTTATAGCTTAAAAGTTGTCCTATAATTTGGCAATATGTCCACTGCTTTTCCTCCGTTTTTTCATAAATGTAGTCCGAAACCAAATCCATGCTCAGTAGATATGTGTCTTCTGCCCAGATGCGCAATAGACGTCTAACCCATTCATCATGTTGCCCATATAAGCGTCTCTTTTTTGCAAGTAATTCGTCTAGATATCGGTATAAAAAATTCTTATCCTTAGAAATAAGTGCCTCAAAAAAGCTTCCATCATAATCGTAATTTTGGGTACATTCTAAATACTTTAGATAGATTTCCTCCAGAAGCGAAATGTTCTTTTTATACTTTTCAATCACCTTATTAGGGGACACATTATGCGGATTTGCCATAAGCGAAAAATAGAGACTGAATACAAATGGTGATTCTTCATAATGTTCAACGATAATTTTGCTGGCTTTTATAATTATGTCCTCGTCTAATGTCTCAAATTTTTCCATTCTATTAAGCGGGCGATACGTAGAAGATTTCATATCCTTTGGAATCTTTTCCAAGAAGTGAAGAAAGTTTTCTTCCCATGTCAGAGATAATTGTTCTGGCGGCAGTTCATCATAGAATCCCCATAGCCATGCGTTTTTCTGAGTATAGTCATGCGATTCTAAAACTTCTTTTACCTCTTCCGGCGACAAGAGCTTAAAAAGATTGCTGATAACACTCTGGGGATAAATATTATATGGCGTATCCGCATCTAAATATGCAGTTACTACGTCCAGATACAACACTTTATTTTTAACGCACGCATTAATTGCGTACCCTATTCCACGAGTTAGATTCCATATATCTCCATCCACCGTTTTCATGCTTTCTGTACACACTTGAAAAAGATATTGAAAATCGCATAGTTTGTATTCTTTTACAAGATTTTGTACCTTCTTTCTATGCCAGTTTTCGCATTCGTCATATGGCATGTCCATCAAGAGTATTGGTTCTTGGTTTAACACACTATAAATTTTGTACTTCTTCGAATTCAAAAACGGTTCCAGTGTATTATAGCAAACATATTCAGCTCGGTCAGATACCTCTTTTATATGTTTTGCAATCACACAGTGGTATAGTCTTTCTGGTGAAAATAATGCAAAAAACGGTTCGATTAAATTCAATTCATTCTTTACTATAGAATAGTCTTCGTTATTGCCGTACTCCGTTCCATAATCCAGAAGAAAATCTTCTATTTCAGTTCTGCATTGATTTTGTTCATAAATCTTATATAGCTGTTGCAGTAGCATTTTGCGGTATCCTAACACTGTCTTTTGTGAAGCCAATGCTACCGTGTAGAACGTAATAGAATTATGTCGGCCTCCTTCTGTCCTTGAAAAGCTCAATTTCAAAAATTGAGCTGCCGCTCTAATAAACAAAAGCAGTAGATTCGTTGTTTGATTTGATTCTATAGCCTTACAGAGCTGTTCAACAACAATCTTTTGAACAAAGTACCCCTGCCGTTCCGAGTCTATATCAACGCCAAAGTGAACAGCTAATGCGTTATATATCTCATAAAACAAATCCGGTCTCTTTTGATAATAAAGCAGCAACAGCTCAATTGCTTCTGAAGTCTGCTGTGTTGCCTTAAATCCACACAATATTTTTATCGCATCATCTTCTATATTTTTCTCACTTTTATTTTTCTCGAATTTGATGGTTTCCACATCAAACACGCGCGCTGGTTCTGATTCGATGAAATCGCTCAGTAGTATAAGTGCTTCCGTGGGGCGAATCATACAAAAAACTTTAAAGAAGGGAATAAATTTTTCTTTGCTATTCTTCAAAGAGTCCCAAACAATATCGATTTGCTCTTTTACATACTTTTGAACATTCTCATCTGCGAATACTTGCAAAAGGATATTGCATGCCACAACAGTTCTCTCTTGGTTAATGAAGAAGCCTTCTTCTATCATTTTGCTTAGTGGAATGACTTTTTGATCCACAAAAACATATTTAATCAGATAGTTACTAAAACTTTGATCCGAAATTCTAGCGGCTTTATCGTAACGTAAATCCACCAGTTCAAGCTTATCAAATTGCTTTAAATCAGCCACAAATTGTTCTTCTGTTAGTCCTGCCGCATCCAAAATTGGCTGCACACATTTTAGATTGTCCAATCGCATCGCTTGAAAGAAAGCAATAATACCTGCGGATGCAATTCCAGTTTTGCTATCCACAATAGTTTGAATTTGATTTGCATAATAATGCTCGTACAATTCTGTTGCATTTTGGATTGAACTTATGCTGTTTGTCTCAACCGCAACCTTACCAGTTAACATAGCCAATCTTGCATTGCCTTCTGCAATCGCAACTATTCGATCTGAATATATGTGATTTGTAATTTCAAACGCTTCTTTTATGAGTTTGCGAATTTCATCGTCTGTTAGGCATCCGACCTTTATAATTGATGGTTTCTTTACTTCCAGTATTTGACTTATCACTTGTTGGCGTGCATAGTCGCGTACTGTCACAATAAGTTTCTTAACACTTTTCTTTTGGTCTGCTGTTTTGCACAGAAAATCCAGAACAAAATGCAGCCCCGTCAGTTCGTTTGCATCATCTACAAATGCCAGATAGTTTTTATCTTCTTCTATCGTTGTTACTAAATCTTCGTACAGTTCCAACCCGTTGCTTTTAATACAAAGAATTTCATATCCATTTTCACTCGCTAATTCTCTACAAATTTGAAGTGCCAATCTTGTCTTTCCAACACCTGCCGGTCCAGAAAGAACCAACACATCACTTAGGGTTAGCTTCTCTTTTGCCTCTTTAAGTTCCGCTTCTCGAAGCTCAAACTTAGTTCCAAGAGGTGCAGACATTTTATTAGCATCATGTACCTGTACGAAATCATGTATGGACATGATTTGTCCCGTATTCACACTTATACCTAAAAAGTCTTTCGCAATGCGCGGATAGTGCCAATATATATCCGATCCAAGATTATCCAGTCCTATTAAAGTCAGTTTTGAATTTCTTGCTTTGCAAAACTCGTTTAGTGTCTGTGTATCCCCTGCTGAAAGTCGTCCACATGTATGGCAATATACAATTTCTCCAACATTTTCTGCAGGAATCCCAGTCTTGTCCGCATCAAAGCACTTTTCTAAATCTTTTAAAGCCTTTTTAACGAAATCGTCTTTCTGGGTAGTGTACATCACAAAGACGTACTTCCCATCTTCTTTCAAAAAGTAAGTATCTGGATTTCCCTTGGCCGTTTTATTTGTGCCCGTTCTCATTCCAAGGGAATATCCTATTCCATAGCCTTTGCACGTCAAATACGCATCGCAGAGATTTTGAAATGCCCCACCATCTAATTGATCAATTCTGTATTGTATATCTGTAAGTTTAGACATAGAGCCCTCCGTCTGAAATCCTTACACTTCAATAGCCATATTACCTGTAACTTGTGTCATAACTGTCTATGGAATGATGAGGCACTTTTTGAAAAACATCCACACGAAATCCCGTTGCTTTTCGGAAATTTCGTGTGGATGCCTTTTGGGACTAATTCATAATCAAGACATTTTCCTTATCTCGGCCTCAAACGCACTCTCCGTCATATTTGCACGAAGTGCAGCATCCTTGATGCTCAGCAAACCATCTTTAACAAGCCCTACAAGGGTAGTTACTTTGCCCTCAGTTTTGCCCTTTTCTTCTCGTTCATTCATCATATCCTCAACTGCTTTGCACACATCAATCACCTCCGCATCCTCTGGAATATCTAGAGGAGTATTCGTAACAGCTTTGATTACTCGTGCCGCATTTGCTTCCATAAGCATACGCGGGTTGTCGGTCAAAAATTCAGTCAATTTCTTTTTGTCTATGGAATACTTGATGTACCCGACTACTTCACGGAGGCTTGTCGAGAATTTTTCCAAATCCTCTTTGTCCAGCTTTGCCGGGTCAATCAAGTGAATCTGATAATCCTGCACAAAGTTTAGCAGCTTTTCATTCTTGACTGCCATCATTTTATGCAAAGACAGCGGACCATCCCACTCGTTTGCGCCGAAGTGTAGTACCAACGTGATAACCGGTGTGATCTTATCATTCTTATAAAATCCAGACAGATACTCACCCCTGCTATGTCCTTTCGAACCATCGGTGCGATGCTTTGCTGCTATATCCGCAACCTGCTTACCATACTGGAGTGCATCATAAATCATGTTACGCACAGGCATTGCATAATGAATATCGGTTTGATTTTCAATGCCTAAAAGGATGTAAGCTGCTTCTCTATCCTGCTTGATAACTGTCGATTTCAACACATCACGGTATTTCTGTACTGCGTTATCCGGCTGTTTTCCGTTCTCATCCTTCGCACCAAACGGCAAAACAATTTCTGTTGTATCCAGTTCCCGCAGCTGTGCAGGATCTACAACTGCCTTACCACCGTAAATCAGATAGTTAAATGCATCTGCAAACACGGTATTTTCTTTCATATAGACCTTTGTAACCGTATCAGCCAATCCCATCGGTGTACACCTCCTTGTCTTTCACTTCTTATTTATGCTTTTATCTTACCATAAAACGTAGTTTTTATCAAGTTTTGGGTTGCTTCATGATTCTAAATTTTCTGCGAACCATTGTATTTCCAAATATACCTCTGCTACTATTGGCATATCTCAATAGTCCGTATTTTTTCAGAAAGAGGTTTGCCTATGAAATTTACAATCGACCAAAAGAAAGCAGTCGTTGCTCGTTATGAAAATGGCGTATCTATCCACCAACTTTGCATCGAGTACAACATTCCCCGCAGTACACTCTACCGCTGGTGTAAATCTTACAAAACTGATGTCACCTGTAATGGCACAAGTTTTACCGTAAAAGAAATCAACCAGATGCAAAACCGCATCACAAAACTGAACAATATAATCGAGATTCTAAAATCAGTAAATTGCACAGTCTCCGCACCACTGAGGGAGCGCCTGCTTGCCTTAGAATCCTTGTATAGTCAATATGATGTTCACACCTTGTGTGAAGCATTGAATGTCGACCGCGGCACCTTTTACAATCACATCCGCAGGAACAAACGTGAAAACGCTTGGTTTGCTAAACGGCGTGAGGAGTACCGCCATATTGTACAAGAAGTCTTTGACGAGTACCATCAAATTCTTGGGCCTGAGAAACTTCGTGCCGTTCTTGTGGAGCGAGGACATCAAGTGAGCACAAAATTCATTGCCTCTATTATGCGCGAGACGGGGTTTTGTAGCATCCGCACAAATTCTAAAGCGGACTATATTCAATTGAAAGATTCCGAATTTCCAAAGAATCACATCTGCCAGAGCTTTAAAGTCAAATCACCCAACCAAGTTTGGGTCAGTGATGTCACCTGTTTCAAGGTCAAAGATAAATATTTTTATATATGTGTGATTCTCGACTTATTTTCCCGCAAAGTTATTGCTTATGGCATCTCCAAGAAAAACAGTACACAACTTGTGACTTCAACTTTTAAACAAGCTGTTGCTTGCCGCGACCACCTGAAGAGTCTTGTTTTCCATAGTGATCGCGGTTCGCAGTACTTGTCTTATGTCTTTCAAAAGCTTCTTAGGGAACACAGCATAAAACAATCTGTTTCTGCTCCGGGACGACCACATGACAACGCAGTTGCCGAGTCTTTCTTTGCCTCGCTGAAGCGAGAAAATCTCTATCGCAAAGAATATACATCAGAAAGAGCCTTTCGGGCTGGTGTTTCCGCATACATAAAATTTTATAATGAGAAACGTCCGCACAAACTCTTAAAGAACCGTACCCCTTGTCAGTTCGAGGAACTGTACTTTGCAAGTGAGACATAGGGGTTCATATCTCTGCTTTTATGAAATTATATTGTTGTTTTTCGCGCTTTTGTTTTTTTGTGTCCCATTTCTGTCTAACTCAGAAAGAACTATAAAAGCCCATCGCAGCAGCAAATTACATACAATAAAAGACCCTACTCAACCAACTGTCTCATAAAACAGTTCATATTGCATAGGGTCTTTCAAAAGAACATCAACTATTCTAATATATGAATTTGCAAAAAATCTTGTTTCTTGCAAACAATTGGTGTAAAGTTGTAATTAGAAATATTGTAGTATTTGAATGTATAAATGTGTATCGTGGTTTTTATTAAAGTTCATCGCAAGGGGAGGATACTATGCAGGACGCTGAAGCGTATTACAAGCAGGAACAGAACATTAAATATGTAAGCGATTCCTATGGTAAAGAATCTTGGGTTCGTGTGTCCGGAAAAGATATATTGAATAGGGCAGAAGCACACTTTTGGTGTGCTCTTATTAAAAAGACAAAAGTAAAATCTGTATTTCGAGACTTTTCATGGGACACAGATGGTATGTCAGATGGACCGGGATTTGAGGGTGGCGGAAGTACCTATACATATAAAAGGAATCTCGTTACCGGCGGAATAGAGCCACTGCTTTATTACAGAAACTTTTATGGCGTGATTCCCGATTGTGTAGAATTGGCACAGGAATTTATTCTCCTCAATAATCTTTACTACGACTCAATTAAGCATAGCTATTTTGAGCTTTGTATGGATGGCGAAACAGAAGAGGCCGTTCGGTATCAGAAAGATAATTGTACGGTTTCAGTTAAGTTAAAATACTTGCAGAAATATGCTGCTGCAAAGCAAATGGCAATCCTATTATTTTTTGACATAAGGGCAGAAATCGAGGGGTCTTTAGAAGAAAACGGCTTAGATAAGTTTTTTGATACATTTAAAGATAAAGACCTTTATTATTCCATTTGGGGAGACCAAATGGATTTCGGAAACAAACACGTATATAGTGTTTTGATGGGTAAAAAAATCTTGTATCCTAATGCAGTCGATCAGTGCGGTTATTGGCCATACGAAAAGAAGGAAAAATATGAAACTTTTATAATTGGAACAGATGAATTTGGAAACACAAAAGAATATACTTGCAATCCAAGTAAACTGGCAAACAACTTTGGCACTAACGCAGATGCACCATATTACTTTACACCAGTGTTCTTCAAAAAGGAAGTGCTTCAAAAATATATTTTGAAACCAGAATTGTATACGATAACAGATGGGAGCTTGCAATGTCAGGTGCTGTGGCAATTGCAAATAGATAACCATCATAAAGACTGTGTTATAGCGTATTTAGGTGACCTTGGTAAAAATCTTCCAGAGAGTGAGCGGCTCTATTGGAAAAGCTATAATATTGACAGCGATGAAAAGTTAAGCCGGGTTACGTTTGAAAGAGATTTTATGTGTCTCCCATCAGAATCAAATATGATTGACCACAAGTTTCAAAGAGATTATGCAAAAGTAATTGACTACTGGAATAAAAAGTATGGGTGGTCGATATTTCTTCCATTGACAGAACAAGATGAGTACAATCTATCACAGATTAGAATTCCCCTGACCAATAGCCAACCGGAATTCGATATGCTGGTTTTATCACTGGTAAAAGTTTTAATCGATTCACTAAACGAAGCAAAACTAAAAGAAACTTTGATTAAGGAATGTAAGAACGGAAGTATAAATGAATTGCAGGGCTGGCTAGAAGAACATAATTGCCAAGATTATGAGATGCACATAAAATTTTTGCGAGAAGTACAAGAACTGCGTTCTACAGGTACGGGACACCGCAAAGGAACAAATTATAACAAAACCGCACGTAAATTCGATGTAGAAATAAAGACTTTAAAGGATGTCTTTGAAAACATTTTGGAAAAGGCCGACGAGTTTCTTTTATATCTAATGAAAATATAAAGCGTGCACGTATGAAAAAGTCTAATTTCACTTGCAAGAGGTGCTCCACCGCTTTTTCTTCTGTACCGCCTCAAATACCTCTTTCTCAATAATCGCCTCATGCGCATCTTCGATCATATACATACTCAGTTCCCCGCGATTCTTTTTCTGCTTCCCAGTCAAAAAATCTGGCGTATAGGTCTTTTGCAACAACAGTATGCCCATATATTTCTCATTGCTTAGCATACGGTCGATTGTTGATGTGCTCCATTCTGCCTTTCCAGTAACCGTCCTTATGCCGTGCTCCTCTAAGTACCGCTTGATTTTGCGGACACCGTTGCCTTCTAAATACAGTGAGAATATCTTGCGGACGATTTCGGCTTCTTCGGGTACAATTACTAGCTGGCCTTCGGCGTCCTTGGTATAACCTAAAAAGCGGGTGTGGTTTAAAAGTGCTTTTCCTTCGCGCATACGCTGATGGATGCCAAACTTGATATTCTCACTTTTGGTGGCGCTTTCTTCCTGTGCAACAGCAAACAAAATAGAGAGCGAGGCATCATCTATCTTCAGTGTGTCGATTTTCTCAACTTCGGATAAAATTCCAATGTTCATGCTTTTTAATCTCCTAATAGTTGATAGCGCTTCAAGCGTATCCCGCCCGAAACGGCTTAGTGATTTGACGAATATATAATCAAAACGATGCTGCTTGGCATCGCGTAATATTTCGCAGTAGCCGCTGCGACCAGTCTTTCGCGTGCCGGACGCAACATCGCTGTAAACCTTGTAAAGTGTCCAATTCGGGTTTTCAGTGATAATTGTATTAAAATGAAGCATCTGGATTTCAAGGCTATGCAAAAGTTCAGGTGTAGCCTTGCTCACGCGACAATATGCAGCAATGCGCAGTTTTTGCAATTCAAGCGGTGTTTCCTTTTTAATAATATCAGGATATATTGTATAAATCTGTATAGACATAAAAAGCGCCCCATGTCTACTATAACATGAGGCGCTTACTATATAAAATAAAAAGTTAAAGCTACATCCAAATTGCTTTGAATGTAGCTTTTAACTTGGTGCGGATGAAGGGATTTGAACCCACACTCTTTTAAGGGAACTAGAACCTGAATCTAGCGCGTCTGCCAGTTCCGCCACATCCGCATATTCTTTTCGCCGTGGGCCGTGGCCCTGACGACGTGTATTATTATAACGGCTGGCAGAAGAAATGTCAAGCGATTTTTTGAGAAAAATGCTGCTTTTTTCAACGAAAAATGCGGCCCTCCGCTTTTCGACGAAAGACCGCATTTTATGAAAAGATTACCAGAGGTTGACGACCTCGTTGTACAGGCCCTCGTAGCTCTTGGCGGAGTTGGACCAGCTGAAGTCACACTCCATGGCGCGCTTGACCAGCACGGGCCAGCCGTCCTTCTGCCAATAGCCTTCCTTGGCGCGCCAGCAGGCCTCATACAGCTCATGGGCGTTGTAGTTGGCAAAGGTAAAGCCGTTGCCGTAGCCGTCGCCGGAGTCGTGGATAGAGTCCTTCAGGCCGCCGGTCTCGCGGATGACGGGGATCGTGCCGTAGCGGCAGGAGACCATCTGGGCCAGGCCGCAGGGCTCGGAGCGGGACGGCATCAGGAAGATGTCGGCACCGGCGTAGATCTGCTGTGCCAGCTTGGCGTTGAAGCCGATGTAGACACCGACGCGGCCCGGGTTGCGTGCGCACAGCTCGTTGAAGAAGTTCTCATACTGGGCCTCGCCGGAGCCGAGGATGACCAGCTCGATGCCCTGCTGCAGCAGACCCTCGGCGATGGCCTGAACCAGGTCAACGCCCTTGTGGCCAACCAGACGGGTGACCATGGCCATGACCGGGCTGCCGTCCTTATGCAGGCCGAACTCGTCCTGCAGGGCCTCTTTGCAGACTGCCTTGCCCTCCTGGAAGGTCTCGGCATCGTAGTTTTTGGCAATGTCAGGATCGGTGGCAGGGTTAAAGACATCGACGTCAATACCGTTCAGAATGCCGCACAGCTTATACTGCTTCTGGCGCAGCAAGCCGTCCAGACCGTGGCTGAACCACGGGTCGAGGATCTCCTGCGCGTAGGTCGGGCTGACGGTGGTGACCTTGTCTGCACACTCGATGGCGCCCTTCATGAAGTTGGCGCAGCCGTCATACTCCACAACATGGGCGTCACGTGCGCCGATGCCGCAGGTATCCTCGAGAATATCCAGACCATACTTGCCCTGGTAGGCAATGTTGTGGATCGTGAACACCGTCTTGATGCGGCTGAACTTATCCAGATGGCGGTAGTACAGGTTCAGGTAGACGGGCGTCAATGCGGTCTGCCAGTCATTGCAGTTGATGATGTCCGGCTCAAAGTCGGTGTAGAACAGCATCTCCAGAATGGCGCGTGAGAAGAACGCGAAACGCTCGCCGTCGTCATAGAAGCCGTACAGGCCGCTGCGCTTGAAGTAATACTCGTTGTCGATGAAGTAAAAGACAACGCCGTCGCGCTCGGCCTTGAACAGGCCGCAGTACTGGCTGCGCCAGCCCACGGGCACGCTGAAGTTGGTGACATAAGTCAGCGTATCCTTGAATTTCAGGTCGCCGTACAGCGGCATAACGACGCGGGCGTCGATGCCGTCGCGGACCAGTGCCTTGGGCAGAGCGCCCGCAACATCGGCCAGGCCGCCGGACTTGGCAAAGGGTGCAGCCTCGCTGGCTGCGTACAGGATTTTCATAAGCACCTCCGTGCGAGTTTCACAAAATGAGGGCGAGGGAAAGTCTGGCTCTCCCCCGCCCTCTCATCAAAGTCGTCTCCGGGGAGAGGGAGTTCGACCTCTATGAGCGTTATGTCTCCCCTGTGTCAGCGTTTTGCTGGCGGGGGTATTTTATACGCTGTGGCCCTTGGCGACGAACACCGGGAAGGTGTCGGTGCCGGTCAGCTTCTTGTCCTCGGTGATGTGGACGTTCTTATCGGTGACGACGTACTCCACATTGCAGTTCGGCTCAACAACGGTATCCTGCATCAGGACGCAGTTCTTGACAACAGCGCCCTTCTTGATCTTGCAGCCGCGGAACAGCACGCTGTTCTCAACGGAGCCCTCGATGACGCAGCCGTCAGCCAGCAGGCTGTTCTTGACAGAACTGCCCTCCAGGTAGCGGGTCGGGTTATCGTCACGAATCTTCGTGTAGATGGGCGCGGGTCCGAACAGGGCGTCCATGCTGCCGTCCTGGAGCAGACGCATATTCTCGTCGAAGTAGCTCTTCATGTCGGAGACGCGGGCAACATAGCCGTCGAACTGGTAGGCATGGACGTTCAGCAGCTTGAGGTTGCGGGCCAGGATGTCGCGCTCGAAGTAGACGAGGCCGCGGACGGAGGCATCGTGGATCAGGTGGATCAGGCTCTCGCGCTCAATGACATAGATGTTCATGGCGAGGTTCTGCTCACCGATGCGGTAGTCGTTGGACAGAATCTCAACAACGCGGTCATTGTCATCCAGACGGATGGTGTAGTTATCACTGCGGGCACCCTCGGGGATGGCGGCGCGGTTGTAAACCATCGTGACGTCAGCGCCGGACTTGACATGGGCATCGATCAGCTTATTGAAGTCGAAGTTCATGGCAATGTAGGAGTCAGACAGGATGACGTAGCGCTCCTTCTGCGCCTCGAGCCAGTTCAGGATGCTGTCCAGTGCGTCCACACGGCCGGAGTACAGCTTGACGCTGCGCTCGGCAAAGGGCGGGACGATATTCAGGCCGCCGCGCTTACGGGTCAGGTCCCACTCACGGCCTGCGCCCAGGTGATCCATCAGAGAGTGGTAGTTTTTACGCACGATGACGGACACGTTGTCGATGCCGGCGTTGGCCATGCTGGACAGCGTGAAGTCGATCAGGCGGTAACGTCCGCCGAACGGGATGGAGCCCATGGAGCGCTCCGCCACCAGTTCGGGAACGAGGTTATCATACGTATTGGCGAAAATGACGCCGAGAGCATTCACATTGCTGTTTACCATTGTTCCTCACCATCCTTTACATCGCTGGAGACCATTGCCTTGGGGCCAACCACTGCGCCCTTACCGATGACAACGCCGGAGCCGACGGTGGCGACATCGCCGGGCTCGGCAATGTTCAGGCCGCCCTCGGGCATAGCGCCGACGGTTGCGCCCTCCTCAATCGTGACGTTCTCGGCCACGATGCAGTGCTTGACGGACGCACCGGCCTTGATGACCGTGCCGCCCATAACGACGGCTGCTTCCACCGTAGCGCCCTTCTCAACGACTGCGCCGGGGAACAGGATGGAATTGTTGACCGTACCGTTGACCTTGCAGCCCTCGGAGATCATCGAGTTGGAGATGGTGGCGTCGCTGCCGATCTGCTGGCAGGGACGGCCCGTGTTGCGGGAGTAGATCTTCCAGTTCTCATCGAACAGGTTGATGCCGGAATGCTTCGGGTCCAGGACCTCCATGTTGGCCTGCCACAGGCTGGAGATCGTGCCGACGTCCTTCCAGTAGCCGCTGAAGTGGTACGCATACATACGGCGGCCATCCTTCAGCAGGTTGGGAATGACGTTCTTGCCAAAGTCGTTCTCGGAGTTGGGGTCGGCCTCGTCCTCGGTCAGGTACTTCTTCAGGATGTCCCAGTTGAAGATGTAGATGCCCATGGAAGCCAGGTTGGACTTGGGCTCCTTCGGCTTTTCCTGGAAGGCGTTGATGCGGTCATCCTCATCGGTGACCATCAGGCCAAAGCGGGATGCCTCGCTCCATGGCACCTCCATGACGGCGACGGAGAACTCTGCGTTCTTCTCCTTATGGAAGCGCAGGAAGTCAGAGTAATCCTGCTTGCAGATCTGGTCGCCGGACAGGATGATGACATACTTGGGGTCATAGCGGTCAATGAAGGACAGGTTCTGATAGATGGCGTTGGCCGTGCCCTTGTACCAGTCAGAGCCGGAAGCCTGCTGGTACGGCGGCAGAACGTGAACACCGCCGTGCAGGCGGTCAAGGTCCCACGGCTGGCCGTTGCCGATGTACTCGTTCAGGACGAGGGGCTGATACTGGGTCAGGATGCCCACCGTGTCAATGTCAGAATTGACACAGTTGGACAGCGGGAAGTCGATGATACGATACTTTCCGCCAAACGGAACTGCCGGCTTGGCGAGCTTCTGGGTCAGCGCGTACAGACGCGAGCCCTGGCCGCCTGCCAGGATCATTGCGATCATTTCTTTAGCCATAAGATTTCTCCCCTTAAAATTTCGGCAGAATGCCGTTTTTAACATATATCCAAAGACGGCTTACACCGTCGTTTTGGCCTTGGGCGGACGTCCGCGGCGCTTGGGAGCCGCCTCAGTCACGGCGTCTGCGGCAGGGGCCGCAGTCTTGGCAGTGGTTTTTGCCGTCTTTTTGGCGGCGGGCTTGGCGGGCTTTTTCGCTGCCTTGTCCTCCGCCTTGGCGGCGCGCGGCTTGCGGGCAGCGGGCACGCTCAGGTAGAGGGTGGACAGCGGCGGCAGCGTCAGCGAAATATGCTGGTCGAAGCCGTGCATCGGGCCCTTCTTCGCCTTGACCGTGCCATTGGTCACGCCGGAGCCGCCGTACTTCTTATCGTCGGAGTTGAGGATCTCCTTGTAGCTGCCGGGGTTCGGCACGCCCATCTGGTACTCCTTGCGCAGCACCGGGTTGAAGTTGCAGACGACAAGCACCATCTTGCCCGCAGCGTCGCGGCGCAGGAACGCGATGACGCTCTGCTTGCTGTCGTCGGGCACGATCCACTGGAAGCCCTCCCAGCTGTAATCGACCTGCCACAGGGCGGGCGTGTCACGGTAGAAGTGGTTCAGATCCCTGACGTAGCTTTGCAGCTCACGGTGCTTATCGTAGCCGAGCAGCATCCAGTCGAGCGGTTTCTTCTCGTCCCACTCGATAAACTGGCCGAAGTCCTGGCCCATAAAGAGCAGCTTTTTGCCGGGGTGGGCCATCATGTAGCCGAAGAAGGTGCGCAGGTTCGAGAATTTTTCCTCATAATCACCGGGCATTTTGTTCAGCAGGCTGCACTTGCCGTGGACGACCTCGTCGTGGCTGATGGGCAGCACGAAGTTCTCACTGAACGCATAGAAGAAGCTGAACGTGACCTTGCCGTGGTTGCCGGCGCGGAAGAGCGGGTCGGTTTTCATGTAGCTGAGCATGTCATTCATCCAGCCCATGTTCCACTTGAAATTGAAGCCCAAGCCCCCGTCGGACGCGGGCTTTGTGACCAGCGGCCAGGCGGTGGATTCCTCGGCGATCATCATCTTATGCGGATAGCGGCCCAGGATAGCCGTGTTCAGCTTCTGCAGGAAGGCGATGGCCTCGAGATTTTCCTTGCCGCCGTTGACGTTCTGCTCCCACTCGCCGTCCTTGCGGTTGTAGTCGAGGTAGAGCATACTGGCGACAGCATCGACGCGCAGACCGTCCACATGATAGCGGTCCACCCAGAACATGGCGCTGGAGATCAGGAAGCTCTCGACCTCCTTCATGCCGTAGTTAAAGACCATCGTGCCCCATTCCTTGTGCTCACCGCGGCGGGGGTTGGGGTCCTCATAACAGGGGGCGCCGTCGAACATGTACAGGCCGTAGCCATCCTTCGGGAAGTGGGCCGGGACCCAGTCCAGAATGACGCCGATGCCCGCCTGATGCAGCTTGTCGACGAAGGCCATGAAGTCCTTCGGCGTGCCGTAGCGGCTTGTCGGGGCAAAATAGCCCGTGACCTGATAGCCCCAGCTGCCGTCGAAGGGATACTCGGTGATGGGCAGCAGCTCCACGTGGGTGTAGCCCATTTCCTTTATGTACGGGATCAACTCGTCGGCCAACTCGGCATAGTTGTAGGGCACGCCGTTTTCGGGGTCCTTCATCTTCCAGCTGCCGGCCTGCAGCTCATAAATGGACATCGGGCTGTTGATGACATCCCGCTTTTCCTCGTCGCTGACCCAGGCGGCATCCCCCCAGGTGTAGCCCTCAATATCATAGACCTTGCTGCCGTTGGACGGGCGGGTCTCGGTATGGAAGGCATACGGGTCAGCCTTATAGACCAGCTCATCCGCCGGGGTGGTGATGCAGTATTTGTAGACATCAAATTGTTTGATGCCGGGAACGAAGCGTTCCCAGATACCGTCCGTCACCTTTTCCATCGGGTGCTCGCCGGGCGTCCAGCTGTTGAAGTCACCCACGATGGAAACAGCCTTGGCGTGCGGTGCCCAGACACGGAACACCGCGCCGGCCTCGCCGTTTTCCTCGCACAGATGCGCACCGAAGTAGCGATAGGCCTCCTGATTGTTGCCCTGCTTGAACAGATAAATGGGCAGATCGGAGCTTTTGGGCGTTTCTTTGCGCTGTTTCAACGTAATCTCCCCTTTTGAGCGGTGCTGTAGTGAATACAGTACACTGACTCTGTATAATCTCTGTCTCTATATTACCTGTTTCTTACAGGAAATGCAAGGTCTTTTGTGTAATATTCTGCTAAAATTTTCGTATGTTACCCATTCGTTTTGTACAAGTTCGACATAAATCGGGCGTTTTTTCGGACAAATATACAAAAAAAGTCCCCTGTAAGGTGCTTTTTACACTTTGCAGGGGATTTGTGCAATCCGGGAATTATTTTCAGGTCCCGTAGATGTAGTACGGGTTCTCGCCGCTGTAGACGCTGCGGCGGTTCCAGACCGTGTGGGTGGCCAGATATTCAGCCCAGGCATGGTAGCCTGCGGCATTGAAGTGGACGCCGTCCTTCGTGGCGTAGTCGTCGATCTGGCTGCCGTCGGCGGGGTTGGTCAGGGCCTCGCGGATGTTGATATAGTAGCAGCCCTTGCGCAGCGCCATGTTGGCCAGCAGGTCGTTGACCGTGGCAATGCGGGTGTTGTCCAGACCGGGCTTGGAGGCGACCACATCCTCCTGTACGCCGGGGATGGACTGGATATAAATCGTCACGCCGGGGTTCAACTGCTCACGCAGCATATCAATGAGGCGCTCGTAGTAGGCGATAAAGCTGTCCTCACTGCCCTGCACGACGAGGTTGTTCGTGCCGACAAGGATATAGAGATAATCCGGCTGGCTGGCGGCAATGGTTTCCATCGGGGTCTCGTTCGCACCGGTGACGGCGTTCTTGACGCTGACATTGTTGACAAAGGTCTGCACGCCCGCGCTGACGTAGGTGGCGTAGTGGGCATTGTGGTAGCCCGTATCGTAGATGCCAAGGCCCGACGCGATGCTGTCGCCCGCGAAGGTGACGGTGTTGAAATAGTCGTTCGTCACAGTGCCCAGCATCGGGACGGCCACCATGCGGTGATCGGTGTTGCGATACTCGGTGTCGATCGTGGCCGCGACTGCCTCGGACTTGTCCCACGCGGCGGTATCGACGCCCGGCAGGATGCGCTGCGGCTCGGCAATGTCTGCCGGGGCCGCCGAGGGGGCCTCGGTGGGCACAGCGGCGGATGCGGCCTGCTCCGGCGTAGCAGATTCCGCCGGGGAAGTCTGAGCCGGGGCACTCTTACGGGTGAACCAGAAGTAGCCCACGCCAATGCAGAGCGCCGCCAAAACAACGATGAGGATCAGGAACATTCTGCGCTTGCGGCGCCTGCCTGCGACCTCATTACGGTAGGTATAAAAATCAGCCATAAAAGCTCCTATTCTTTACGCAATCAAGCATGTATAGCTATTATACGCCGGAACCGCACCGGGTACAAGTGGCCACAGCAAATTTTACAGGCCGAAAAAGGGAGGTTTGCAAAAATCAGCTTGACGCTTTTCTCCTGTACCTCTATAATAAGAGTAAGAATAGACGTGACCAATCATCACAGAACGGAGGTCCTGCCCCATGGCATGGATGATCGTATCCGACAGCTCCTGCGAGATCCGCGAGCTGAAAAGCCCGGCACCGGGCGTGCAGTTTGCCCTTGTACCGTTTAAAATTCGCGTTGGTGAACGCGAGTATGTTGACCTTGCCACGCTGAACACCCAGCAGATGCTGCAGGCCATGACCGACTACAACGGTGCCAGCACCACCGCCTGCCCCAGCCCCGAGGAATGGGCCGAATATTTTTTGCAGGCGGACAACGTGTTTGCCCTCACCATCAGCAGCAACCTGTCCGGCAGCTACAATGCCGCCATGGCCGCGCGCGAGATGGTGCTGGAGGAGCACCCCGAAAAGAAAATTTTTGTGCTGGACACGCTGAGCTGCTCCGGTGCGCTGGCCGGTGCCGCCGAGCTGGCCAACAAGCTGATCGGCGAGGATCAGGCATTTGACGACATCTGCTTTGCGCTGAAAAAGTTTGCCGATAGCACCCACATCCTGTTTGCACTGGCGAGCTTTGACAATCTGGCCAAGAACGGCCGTGTCAACAGGGTAGTTGGTTTTATCGCAGGCCGCCTGAACATGCGCGTTCTGGGCCGCCGCACGCCGGACGGCAAGATCGACTTCTACTTCAAGACCCGCGGCGAGACCCGCGTGCTGGCAAAGATTCTGGAGCAGATGGACGAGGACAAATACGATGGTGTCCATCCGGTGCTCATCAGCGAGTGCGGCAATCAGAACGCCGCCCAGCTTTTGCATCACGGCATTGAGGCCAAGTGGCCCGGCGCTCCGGTGAAGATCGTGCCCTGCTCCGGCCTGTGCAGCTTCTACGCGCAGGATCAGGGCATCATTATCACGTATTGAGGCAAAAATATACCGCCGTGCATGGATTTGCACGGCGGTTTTTGTTTTGTTGGCTTCCCCTTTGGGGGAAGCTGTCAGCGGCCCTGACCGCTGACTGATGCGGGGCAGGTGTACGGCCATCATCCGTTGGCGGGATATGACAT
>OGYD01000616.1_pt1 | contig 29508 bp, 25 predicted proteins | sample 1576441 | NCBI WGS metagenome assembly OGYD01 (sample SAMEA3541537, study PRJEB24748) | human gut metagenome | biome: human gut; feature: human-associated habitat; material: faeces | place: China | collected 2012 | reverse complement strand
GCTTTTATTCCTTCCGTGAGAAGCTGCGGCGCAAGGCAGAGATCATCGGGATTGAATTCCGCATCGCGGACCGCTTCTACCCGAGTTCCAAGACCTGCCACGCCTGTGGGCATGTGCATAACGGCCTGAAACTCAAAGATCGCGTCTATATTTGCCCCGCATGCGGCTACACGGAAGACCGCGACTTGAATGCAGCGCTGAATCTGCGCGATACGAAGAACTATCGCATCGCCTGATTCACGTTTCACATCTCGATAAATGTACCGATGGCTAGTCGGGAACAGGCCGTTGCCTTGCGAGGCAAGGAACACGGCCAACGCCTTTGGAGTGTACAAGAACTTGTGAGTAGTCTCAGGCTTGCCTGGGCAAAAGCATACACGATGAATAAGGAATTTTTCTAAGACATGCACATTTTTGTCTATGTTTTTAGTAGCAGAGACTGTAGGCGATGCTCAGCCGAGCAGTGCTTCGACCTTCTCCTTCGGGATCAAGCCGACGGACTCCTGGACCTTCTCGCCGTTCTTGAAGACGAGCAGCGTCGGGATGCTCATGATGCCGAACTGCTGCGCGAGCTCGGGCTGCTCGTCGACGTTGATCTTGCCGACCTTGACGTCCGGGTGCTCGCTCGCGACTTCGTCGACGATCGGGGAGAGCATGCGGCACGGACCGCACCACGTCGCCCAGAAGTCGACGAGGACCGTGCCCTCTGCCTTCAGGACTTCGCTGTTGAAATTCTCTTTGGTGATTACAATTGCTGCCATGATAGGGAAACCTCCTTGTGCCAGGCTCGATGAACTCGGGGAGCTCTATGGGAGCCATATGGAAAAAGTATCGTGTCTCATCGAGAGGGACGTGCTGCCGTTTCACGCGCACGTCCCTGTGATTTTTCTTCAGTATAGCAGAGGGATGGCACGTTTTCCGTGACTTGCTCACATTTTCTTTGCTTCGTTTATCCCCTGTTTAAGTCGGACTTCTATACTATAAGGGCATTTGCAGCAGGAAGAGCCGCAAATACCCGGAAATTTCCATGCACGGAAGGGGCAGCTGTGCTATAATGGGCATACTGCCGTGAGCGAAATGCGGTAGCGGACATTCAGATATTACAGGAGGCAAAAAGAAAGTGGATCTAAGTATAGCGGATTTACTCAAGACCATCATCCTCGGCGTTGTGGAGGGTCTTACGGAGTGGCTGCCAGTATCGAGTACGGGCCATATGATTCTTGTTGATGAGTTCATCAAGCTCGACGTCAGCAAGGCGTTCATGGACATGTTCCTCGTCGTCATCCAGCTCGGTGCCATCATGGCCGTCGTCGTGCTGAGCTTCGAGAAGCTCAACCCGTTCTCTTCGTGGAAGACGCGTCAGGAGAAGCACGACACAGTGCAGCTCTGGATAAAGGTCATCGTGGCCTGCATCCCGGCCGCAGTCATCGGCCTGCTCTTCAATAAGTACATGGAGGAGCACTTCATGACGGCGCCGGTCGTCGCGACGACGCTGATTTTCTACGGCATCATGTTCATCATCGTCGAGAACTACAACAAGCACCGCCGCCCGGTCATCACGGACCTCCGTCGCCTCGACTACAAGACGGCCTTGATCATCGGCATCTTCCAGGTCCTCTCGCTCGTGCCGGGCACGAGCCGCTCCGGCGCGACGATCCTCGGCGGCCTGCTGTTCGGCGCGAGCCGCACGGTGGCCGCGGAGTTCACCTTCTTCCTGGCCATCCCCGTCATGTTCGGCGCGAGTGCCCTGAAGATGGTCAAGTTCGGCTTCCATTATACGGGAGCCGAGATCCTCATCCTCGTCGTCGGCATGGTCACGGCCTTCATCGTCTCCATCCTGTCCATCAAGTTCCTCATGCGCTACATCAAGACGAATGACTTCAAGGTATTCGGCTGGTACCGCATCGCGCTCGGCATCGTCGTGCTCGCCTACCTGTTTATGGTTGGCGATCCGACGGCTAACGATTGACATTTCCTCCTGAGCCTTTGGCTCAGGAGATTTTTCTTTTTGGGCTGTATGTGATAAACTGGAGAGACAGAAAAGACAAGAAGAGAAATAGGAGATAGATTGCACTATGAAAATCATTGCAGGTCTTGGCAACCCCGGTGCGGAGTATGCGAAGACGAAGCACAATGTCGGCTTCATGTTCATCGACGCGCTGGCGGATGATCTCGGGCTCTCGGCGTCGGACTGGAAGGACAAGTTCGAGGCGAAGGTCGCGGATGCGCGCATCGGCACAGAGAAGGTCGTGCTCGTCAAGCCGCAGACGTACATGAATGAGAGCGGCCGCGCCGTCGGCCCGCTGATGAACTGGTACAAGCTCGACCCCGAGGACCTCATCGTCGTGCACGACGACATGGACATCCCGGCCGGCACGATCCGCATCCGCAAGAAGGGCAGTGCGGGCGGCCACAATGGCATCAAGTCCATCCTCGCGCATGTCGGCGACGAGCACTTCGCGCGCGTGCGCATCGGCATCGGCCGCCCGCTGCCGGGCTGGACCGTCGTCAACCACGTGCTCGCCGGCTTCCCGGAGGAGGAGCAGCCGAAGATCCGCGAGGCCATCGATTACCTGATCCCCGCGGTCGAGTGCATCGTGACGCACGATGTCGACATGGCGATGAACCAGTTCAACCCCAAGAAGAAGAAAAAGGCCAAGAAAGTACAGGCTGCCGAGGTAAGTGAAGTAAAGGCAAAGGAGAATCAGCATGAGCAAGCAGAGTGAAGTCATCACTGCCGTTTACGCCGATGAGGACGGCAACATCCTCGACGCGCCGGGCATGCGCGGCATGGGGCGCACGGGACGCGAGAACATCCTGCTGAAGCCAGAGGACCTCATCCCGCTGCCGGAGAGCGCAGACCTCATGCTGCTGCCGGACCGCCTGGCCGTCGGTCAGAGCGCGGACGGCGAGACGATGCCGATTAGCGGCCTCGCCGTGGCCGCCATCCTGCCGGCCGGCTACACGCGCCTCTACCTGCCGGCCTACGAGCGGGCGGAGGAGGCGCAGCGCCTGCCGCTCTACGGCTACACGGCCGTCGTCGTCTACAAGGACGAGCTCTATTGTGCGGCCGTCTACACGGACGAGAACGAGAAGTGGGACCCCGTGCACTACAACACGAAGGAGCTCGCGAAGCTCGTCAAGCGCACGAAGAAGGACCTGCCGGGCAACCGCATCGTCGAGCAGGTCGGCGGCTGCTCGCTCAAGTGGCACTGCTGCACGGCGCAGAACCTCTTCTACCGCCGCTGGGAGTGCGGCATCCCGACCTCGCCCGTCTGCAATGCCAACTGCTTCGGCTGCATCTCGCTGCAGCCGGCCGAGTGCTGCCCCTCGCCGCAGGAGCGCATCAAGTTCCGCCCGACGCCGCAGGAGATCGCCGAGGTCGGTATCTACCACCTCTCGGTCGCGCCGGACGGCATCGTGAGCTTCGGCCAGGGCTGCGAGGGCGAGCCGTCGCTTGCGGCCGACAACATCGCCGCGGGCATCCAGCTCATCCGCGCGAAGACGAAGAAGGGCCAGATCAACATGAACTCCAACGCGGGCTGGACCGAGGGCATCAAGAAAATCGTCGATGCCGGCCTCGACTCGCTGCGCGTCTCCATCATCAGCGCGCGCGATGAGGCCTACGATGCCTACTACCGCGCGAGCTACCACCTCGATGACGTCAAGGCGTCCATCCGCTACGCGCTCGACCACGGTGTCTACGTCTCGCTGAACCTGCTCTACTTCCCGGGCTTCAACGACCGCGAGGAAGAGCTCGCGGCCTGGCAGGCGTTCTTCCGCGAGCTGCCCGTGCAGATGATCCAGGTGCGCAACCTCAACATCGACCCGGACGCCTTCCTCGACATCATGCCAGAGCCGCAGGGAAAGATCCTCGGCACGCGCCACTTCATCGCCGCCCTGCACGAGGAGTTCCCGCAGCTCGTCATCGGCAGCTTCAGCCACTACGTCGAATCATGAGCATCACAGCTGTGTGATAAATCCATGTAACAAATGGTACGACAAAGATGGGCCTGCTGTACTATACTAGTCTCATCGAAAGCAGATAGCAGATAAACGTATAGAAGATAAAAGATAGAAGATAGAAGGTAAGAGCCTGTCGCTCAGGAACATACCGCATAAGGAGCAATGACGATGACGATGAAAAAACTGGACCTCAAGAAAAGCGTGGCGGAGCTCGTCCGCGAATACCCGGAACTCAAGGAGATACTGGCAGAACTCGGCTTCAAGGACATCATGAAGCCGGCGGCTCTGCAGCTCATGGGCCGCATCATGACGCTGCCGCGCGGCGCCGTCGTCAAGGGCATCCCGATGGAGAAGATCCGCGCGACGCTCGAGGCGAAGGGCTTCACGCTGACGGGCGCAGAGCAGCAGGCGCGCCAGGCCATGCTGCGCGAGTACATCGCGCGCCTCAACGGCGGCGAATCGCTCGAGACGGTGCGTGCCGATTTCGTGCGCCACTTCGAGGACGTCAAGGCTGAGGAGATTGCCGAGGCAGAGCAGGACCTCATCAAGGGTGGCGTGCCGCTCAAGGATGTCCAGCGCCTCTGCGACGTCCATTCCGCTTTGTTCCATGACTGCTCGGAGAGCGAGAGCAAGGAGCAGGAAGCGCTGCGCAAGACGGCGGAGAAGACGCATGCCGCGGCTGCTGCAGCAGCCCTGCTGACGACGGACGACCTGCCCGAGGGCCATCCGCTTAGCCTGCTGCGCCTCGAGAACGACGCGCTCGTCCGCCAGCTCGACGCTATCCACCACGAGATGGTCGGCGCGGGCGATGTCGCGAAGCTCACGGGCCTCATCGCGGGCCTCAATGCCGTGCGCTCGCACTACGCCAAGAAAGAGGAGCTCCTGATGCCGATGCTCTACGACTACGGCGTCACGGGCCCTTCGCAGGTCATGTGGGGCGTCGACGATGAGATCAAGCGCGAGCTCGGCGTCATCACGAAGGCGCTCAAGGAGGACAGCGAGAGCTATCCGCTCTACAAGGGCCGCATCGAGCCGCTCTGCGCGCGCATCCGCGAGATGGTCTTCAAGGAAGACCGCATCCTCTTCCCGCTCTCCCTGCGCTACCTGACGCAGGAGCAGTGGTTCATGGTCTACCGCGACCTCTTCGAGATGGGCATGGCCTTCGTCGACGCTGAGACGATGCCGCGCTGGCCCGAGGGCGAGGCCTGGATGAAGGAGCAGTCGGCCAAAGACCTCAAGCCGGAGCTCCTCGAGGGCAAGGTCAAGCTGCCGACGGGCGAGCTCACGCTGAAGGAGCTGCAGGGCATCTTGAAGCTCCTCGACGTCGACATCACCTTCATCGACAAGGACGACATCCTGCGCTACTTCATCAACGAGGGCAAGATCTTCTCGCGCCCGCTCTCCGCGCTCGGCCGCGAGGTCTACAACTGCCACCCGCCCGAGATCATCCCGGTCGTGCGCCAGCTCCTGCTCGACTTCAAGGCGAAGAAGCGCACGCACATGGAAGTCTACCGCCGCATCATGGGCCGCCCCGTCGGCGTGCGCTACGCGGCCGTCTACGGTGCGGATGGCGAGTACATGGGCGCCGTCGAATTCGTCCAGGACTACCAGAAGGCGCTCGACAAGTTTCAGAAGTGATCGCAGCCGCATAAACGCATAAAACATAAAAGAAAGTCAGCTTCTCGCGATGGAGAAGCTGACTTTTCTTGTAATTTTCACACATTTCCATTATAATAAAGGTAAATCCATTTATTGTACATGTATCTGGAGGCGATTATGATGATCAGACCGATTCCCTTCAATATCCGTGAGAATGCTGAGCGGGGCCGCGAGGTCCTCGAGAAGGCACTCGACTTTGTCGCAGACCAGCCCTGCAATCCACTCGGGCGCGTCAGCGGCGCGTTCTCGTCGTTCCGCGTCGATGTCATCGACACGCCGGACCGCTACGAGATCTTCGCCGAGCTGCCGGGCTTCCACAAGGAGCAGATCACGGTCTCGTACGACGATGCGACGGGCTACCTGACGATCAAGGCGGAGCGCCCGGACCCGGACATGGACGTCAAGTTCATCTGCCGCGAGCGCCGCACGGGCACGTTCGAGCGCACGTTCGAGATCGACGGCATCGTCAAGGACGAGGTCACGGTCTCGTTTGACGAGGGCGTGCTGCACATCGTCCTGCCGAAAGAGCCGGCGGAGACGAACAAGACCGTCTTCGATATCCAGTGAGATTCCGATTCCGGAGGAGAGATATTTTTGTTTGCCAATCCATCGATGGAACAGATTGCGCCGGCAAGGCTCCGGGAGCTCCAGCAGGAGCGCCTGCCGAAGGCCCTGCGCTGGGCGGCCGAGAAGTGTGCGCACTACCGCGAGTCGTTCGCGGCGCGCGGCCTGACCGGCAATGCGCTCAAGGAGCTGAAAGCGGCCGAAGACCTGCAGGCGCTGCCGCTCTTGCGGCCGGAGGAAATGGCTGGCCAGCGCGCCTTTGACTTCCTGACGATGCCGCTCTCGAGCCTGTTGCGCATCTCGTGCATGAAGGCAGTGGGCGGCGAGGGGGAATTCGTCCACTTCGCGACGAACGGCGACATCGCCCACAACATCGAGCAGGTGACGCGGAGCCTCGTGGCCTGCGGCCTGCACAATGCGACGCTCGCGGCCGTGCTCGGCGACGGCGCCGACAGCCGCCTCATGGATGTCCACTACGCGCTCGAGTTCATCGGCGCGGCCACCATGATGCTCGGCGCGGAGGCCAAAAGCTGGCCCGAAAAGCTCGCCGTCGTGACGCCGGAGACGCTCATCGGCACGCCGGAGCGCATCCTCGCGCTCGACGACGCTCTGTTGGAGCACGGCAGCGGCCTCAGCGAACTGCCGCTCGCGCGCATCCTCTGCCTGCACACGGCTGTGCCGGCGGCAAGCACCGTCGCCTCGCTCAACGCGATGACCTCGGCCAAGGTCTACCACATGCTGGCCCTGCCGGAGCTCGGCACGGCCGCGCCGTTCCTGCCCTGCGAGCCGGGGAAGCTCACGTTCCACCTGCAGGAGGATTACGTTTTAGGTGAGATTGTCGACCCTGTCACGCTGGAGCCGACGGAGTCTGCAGGCGAGCTCGTGCTGACGACACTTGCGGCCGAGGCCATGCCGCTCGTGCGGCTGCACACGGGGCTCCTCGTCGAGCCCATCCCTGCGCCCTGCGCCTGCGGCCGCACGCTGCGCCGCTTCCGCGTCGTGCTCGAGTAAGGCACCGCAGTTTGTGATGCTTTGGCAATTCTTGGCAATATTTTGCCATGCTGGTTGCAAGATATGGCACAATCTGCTAGAATAAGAAAGAACTGAATAAAAACGATTCACTAGGGGAGCCGTTGGCTGAGAGGAGTATTCCGACCCTTGGAACCTGTTGGGTTAAGACCTGCGTAGGGAAGTGACAGAGCATAGTTTGCCGTCCGGTACGCCGGACGGCTTTTGTTTTTCAGGAGGTATATTTCATGGCGACACAAATGCAGCAGGCCCGCGAGGGCCGCATCACCGATGCGATGAAGATCGTAGCAGAGGAGGAGCGTATCCCCGTCGAGACCATCCGCGAGCGCGTGGCAAACGGCACGATTGCCATCTGCGCCAACATCAACCACAAGAACCTGCGCCCGCGCGGCGTCGGCGAGGGCCTGCGCGTCAAGGTCAACGCGAACATCGGCACGTCGAGCACGTTCCCGGACATCGAGCCGGAGCTCGAGAAGCTCGACGAGGCCGTGCGCTGCGGCGCCGATGCCGTCATGGACCTCTCGACGGGCAACAACATCGACGTCTCGCGCCAGCGCATCATCGATCATTCGCCAATCATGGTCGGCACGGTGCCGCTCTATCAGGCGACGGTGCGCTCCATCCGCGAGCACGGTGCCGTCGTCGAGATGACGGATGACGACATCCTCGAGACGATCGAGCAGCAGGCAAAAGACGGCGCGGACTTCATGACACTGCACTGCGGCGTCACGCGCAGCGCCATCGAGCGCATGCGCCGCCAGGGCCGCGTCATGGACATCGTGAGCCGCGGCGGCTCCTTCATCGCGGGCTGGATGCTGCACAACGAGATGGAGAACCCGCTCTATGAGCACTACGATGACATCCTCGACATCTGCGAGAAGTACGACGTGACCATCAGCCTCGGCGACGGCATGCGCCCGGGGTGCACGGCCGACGCGACGGACCGCGGCCAGCTCACGGAGCTCATCACGCTCGGCGAGCTCGTGGACCGCGCCTGGAAGCGCGGCGTCCAGGTCATGGTCGAGGGGCCGGGGCACGTGCCGTACGACCAGATCGAGGCGAACATGAAGCTCGAGAAGCGCCTCTGCCGCCACGCGCCGTTCTACGTACTCGGACCGCTCGTCACGGACATCGCGCCGGGCTACGACCACATCACGGCAGCCATCGGCGGCACGCTCGCCGCCGTCTCCGGCGCGGACTTCCTCTGCTACGTCACGCCGGCCGAGCATCTGGCCCTGCCGACGATTGAGGACGTCCATACGGGCGTCATCACGAGCCGCATCGCCGCCCATGCCGCCGACCTCGTGCGCGGCGTGCCGGGCGCACGCGAGTGGGACCTCGAGATGGCCAAGGCGCGCAAAGTCCTCGACTGGAACCGCCAGATGGAGCTCGCCATCGACCCGGACCTCGCCAAGAAAAAGCGCGGCGCCCGCAACCCAGCCGACGAAGGCGCTTGCTCCATGTGCGGCGACTACTGCGCCGTCGAGATCATCAACAAGTACTTCCACAAAGAGAATTGCCCGTGCCAGGACTGAACTGAAAAAATAATAAAATAAAAGAAATAACCGCCCCAGCGTCCAAACTTGGCGGTTATTTCTTTAACTTAGAATCAACCATCGAGCGAGGATAGAACCGTCTATCGGTGGCCTTTTTATTTCACTTCTATTATATCGGAAAATTCAAATCGCGTCAATGTGAACGAGCTGTTCACTTGATTTTGTTGAGGCGGTCGGCGAGCTTCTGGGCCGACTCGTCGTCGTAGGTGCAGGTCATGATGGGCTGGGCGCCGAGCATGACTGTCTTGCCGTCGACATAAGCTGCCTCTTTGTTGTGGCCGTTGTGGTAAGCCGCCGCGAGGTTGCCGACGACGAAGTAGGAGCGCTCTGCCGCCGACATGTCGCCAGCCGCCGCCGGCGTGACGAATTCCTTGCCGTTGACCGAGACCGTGCCGTCCTTGACCGTCACGTGCTTGTTGCTGTACTCATAGAGCTTCTTGACGTACGTGTCGCGGCGGTCGCCGTCCGACGGATGGTCGGAGAAGAACTGCTGCATGGAGTTTTCCTGTCCCTTGGACTTGTCCATGACGCGCTGCCAGACCGCAGCACAAGCGCCTGGGTTGTAGTTGGAATGCGTGATGTACTCAAACGCCAGCGCATCCGCCTCGCGCTCCATCGGCTTCGTGATGTTGCGGTTGTTGATGACCCCTGCCACGATCGCACCGAGGTCCGTGCCCGTCGCCGCACCGAGAATTGACATATTGAGGCTGCGCCGCGCCCCCTTGGCCGGATGGTCCTTTTGGCCGTGCCCCATTTCGTGACCGAGCACAACGGCAATCTCATCGTCGTTTGTCAGGATGCTGAAGAGGCCCGTGTTGATGCTCATATTGTGGCCAATCGTGCAGAAGGCGTTGAAGCTCTGGTCCTGATTGATGAAGTAGTTGTAGGGCTTGTCGTAGATCGTCGGGTCGACCGCACCGATCGCCGCCGTCAGGTTCGCCATGATGGTGTCGATCTTCCTGTTGTAGTAGGCGTTGTCATTGACACCGTACTGCTTCTTCATCTCTTCGAAGAACTCCTGACGGCCCTCTTCCGAGTCGTTGTACTTCTTGAGGAATGCCGTGAGCTGTGCGTGCGCAGCTGCGCCCTGGATGCCCGCACCGATGATGCTGCCCCAGCCAAATTCCGCATGTGCGACCGGAGCCGGCGCGAGCCCGTATGCTCCGGGAATCATGATCATGCCCGCTGCGAGGACGGTGACGATTCGTTTCTGCAAGGATTTCTTGATTTTCATGATGCTCATCCTTCCGCTTTGTCGTATTCAGACTATCCTGCTTCCATTATAGGAATAATGATACCAAAAAACAAGATGACAGCAGTATGAGAAAGCCCGCATTGGCAGAAAATTTTGCGGCAGGCAGGGGAATCGTCGAAAGATAGCGAATCCTTTAGCAAAGGGGAATCCCCAATCAATCCGAAATGAGGTGTTTCATATGCTGGTGAAGGATATCATGACGAAGGATGTTGTTACGGTCAAGAAGGATGCTTCTATCCGCGAGATTGCGCAGACGATCGTGGACCGCGATATCTCGGGGCTGCCGGTCGTCGACGATGACGGCAAGGTCTGCGGCATCGTCAGCGAGGGCGACCTCGTGCGCAAGGAGTTCGCGCCGGAGCTGCCGGACGAGCTCTGCATCCTCGGCGCGGTCATCTACTACTCGGGCCTGCGCGAGTACCAGGACGCCTTCCGTAAGATCGCGGCCATCTCGGCGGAGCAGCTCATGACGAAGAAGCTCATCTCCGTCAAACCGGACGACGACGTCAGCAAGGTGGCGAAGATCCTCTACGAGAAGCACATCAAGCGCGTGCCCGTGCTCGACGACGAGAAGCACCTGCTCGGCATCGTCAGCCGCCGCGACATCGTCAAGATGATGCTCGCGTGATGCCATCGAAGACGCTGCCTGCCGCATCGTGCAGGCGCCCGAACGGGAAAGAGAGCCGTCCCTCTGGAGGAAAGGAGGGGCGGCTCTCTTTCTTTTCTTTTCATGTCATGGTCTCATGGTCGATTTCAGCGGGAAATCGCTTTGCTGGCCAGTGCCGCGAATCCTATGAAAATCAAGGATTGACAGGGGTTTTGGTTTAGCATAAAATAGTAAGGTATAGTTTATGTCAAGACTACCGATATAAATATGCATGAAAGCAAAAAACGAAAAGGGGGGTGAATATTATCGTTACAATAATATTAGCGGTAATAGTAGCGGCATTCGTCGGTGCTGGCATCGGCTACGTCATGCGCAAGCGCACGGCGGAGTCGCAGATCGGCTCGGCGGAAGCGGAAGCAAAACGAATTGTAGATGATGCAGCCCAGCGTGGCGAGACGAAGAAGAAAGAAGCCCTGCTCGAGGCGAAGGAAGACATCCATCGCCTGCGCCAGGAACTCGACCGTGAGACGAAGGAGCGCCGTTCGGAGCTCCAGCGCCAGGAGCGGCGCGTCGTGCAGAAAGAGGAGAACCTCGACCGCAAGCTCGATTCCATCGAGAAGCGTGAGGAATCCCTCTCGCGCAAGGAAGCGCGTCTCGACAAGAGCCAGGCTGCGGTCAATGAGATGCACGAGCAGCAGAAGGCGGAGCTCGAGCGCATCTCGGGGCTGACCGCAGAAGAGGCCCGTACGACACTCATGGCTGAGGCGGAGGAAGAACTCAAGCACGAGAAGGCCATGAAGATCAAGGAGTACGAGCAGCAGACGAAGGACGAGGCGGACAAGAAGGCCCGCGAGATCCTCTCGACGGCCATCCAGCGCTGCGCGGCTGACCACGTCGCGGAGACGACGGTCTCGGTCGTCGCACTGCCGAACGACGAGATGAAGGGCCGTATCATCGGCCGCGAGGGCCGCAACATCCGCACGCTCGAGACGTTGACGGGCATCGACCTCATCATCGACGACACGCCGGAGGCCGTCATCCTGTCGGGCTTCGACCCGGTGCGCCGCGAGATCGCGCGCATCGCACTCGAGAAGCTCATCCAGGATGGCCGCATCCATCCGGCGCGCATCGAGGAGATGGTCGAGAAGGCGAAGCGCGAAGTCGACCAGCGCATCAAGGAAGCTGGCGAACAGGCGACGTTCGAGACGGGCGTCCACGGACTCCATCCGGAGCTCATCCGACTGCTCGGCCGCCTGCGCTACCGCACGAGTTACGGCCAGAACGTGCTCAATCATTCCATCGAGGTCGCGCACCTCGCCGGCGTCATGGCAGCCGAGCTCGGCTGTGATGTCATGCTCGCGAAACGCGGCGGCCTGCTCCACGATATCGGCAAGGCCATCGACCACGAGGTCGAGGGGTCGCATACGACCATCGGCGCCGATATCGCCCGCAAGTATCGTGAGTCGAAAGACGTCATCAACGCGATCCTCTCGCATCACGGTGATGTCGAAGCGACGAGCGTCGAGTCGGTCCTCGTCTCGGCAGCAGATGCTGTCTCGGCGGCACGGCCGGGCGCGCGCCGCGAGAGTCTTGAGTCGTATCTCAAGCGCCTGAAGAGCCTCGAGGAGATTGCCGAATCCTTCGACGGCGTTGAGCGCTGCTTTGCCATCCAGGCAGGCCGCGAGATTCGCGTCATGGTCAAGCCCGACAAGGTTGACGATGCGGAGGCCGCAGCACTCGCCCATAACATTGTCAAGAAAATCGAAGACGAGCTCGAGTACCCGGGTCAGATCAAGGCCACGGTCATCCGCGAGACGCGCGTCGTCGATTATGCAAAATAAACGGTTCTGCTGTACTGAGGGTGCGGGCTTTGTCCCGGACCCTCAGTCTGTTAAGAGGGTACTATCATGTTTGGTTTCCAGTCAAAGCGCAGCAAAGAGGAGGAGAAGGCGGGCATCCAGTTCCTGGCTTCAATGCTCGTCTGCTACCCCGAGATCAGCTCTCTGTCGTACGACCCGCGCCGCTCGACGCTGACGTTCGAGTTCATCGTGCGCGGCGATTACCCGGCAGCTAGGCTCGACGCGTTCGCGCGCCTGCTCTCGGAGAGCATCGAGACGTACCACGTGGTGGTCGCCGACGAAGAGGTCGGCGCCAACATCTGGGTCGAGGAGATCACGGCCGGGCAGAAGACGGTCATGTTTCACGTCGAGCGCGATATCGTGACGCTCGAGCGCGACGAGCTCACGCTGATCGCGCGGCTCTTCACGGAGCACTTCGGCAAGGCGCTGCTCGTCGACGAGCACTCGCTGCAGAAGCTCGAGGAGGATTTCGCGACGGTGCAGAGCGACCTGCTCGACCAGATGCTCGACCAGGTCCAGCGCCAGGAATTCCGCTTCCGCATGCACATGGTCGGCCTGCGCGAGAACGACCGCGTCGTCGTCTACAACCGCTGATGCGCTGATAAAGAGATAGAAAGAGGGATACAGTTGAAAGTCATGTTGGTAGGAGATGTCATCGGCCGCTCAGGCCGACGGGCATTCTGCAAGATCACGCCAAGACTCCGCAAGGAGAAGGATATCGATGTCGTCATCGTCAACGGGGAGAACTCCGCGGGCGGCAAGGGCTTCACGCGCAAGTCGCTCGACGAGCTCTACCGCGGCGGTGCGGACATCGTCACTTCGGGCAACCACGTCTGGGATAAGCGCGACGTGCTCGAGTTCATCGATCAGGAGCCGTTCCTGATCCGCCCGGCGAACTACCCGGAGGGCACGCCGGGCAAGGGCTGGTGCTCGTATCCGTTCAAGGCGAAGAACATCGGCGTCATGAACCTCTCGGGCCGCGCCTTCATGCCGCCGCTCGACTGCCCGTTCCAGAAGGTCGAGGAGCTCCTGCACGAGATGCGGGATGAGTGCGACATCGTCTTCCTCGACTTCCACGCCGAGACGACGTCGGAGAAGACGGCGATGGGTTATTACCTCGACGGCCGCGTCAACGGCGTCGTCGGCACGCACACGCACGTACAGACGGCTGACGAGCGCATCCTGCCGCACGGCACGGCCTACATCACGGACCTCGGCATGGTCGGCCCGCGCGACTCCGTGCTCGGCGTCAAGACGGACCTCATCCTCGAGCGCTTCACGACGGCCATGCCCGTGCGCTTCGATGTCGCCGACGGGCCCTGCGTCTACTCGGCCGTCATCGTCACGATCGACGATGCGACGAACGAGACGCGCGCCATCGAGCGCCTGCTGCTGCAGGAAGACGAGCTTTGAACGGGCAAACATGCTTTTGAGAAAATGAAGCCGAAAAGCAGGAATTCCATGCAGGGCGACGAATAGTAACACTAGTGATAATTTAGATAGCTCAGATAGCAGCATGAATAGCGCTTACGTATTCCAGCATTAGGTGGACAAGGAGGTCGTGCTCATCATGGAAGTCTTGAAAGTTTCTGCGAAATCGAATCCGAATTCTGTCGCTGGCGCTCTGGCCGGCGTGATCCGTGAGAATGGCAGTGCGGAGATGCAGGCCATCGGGGCCGGTGCGCTCAATCAGGCCGTCAAGGCCGTCGCGATTGCCCGCGGCTTCGTCGCGCCGCACGGCGTCGATCTCATCTGCATCCCTGCCTTTACCGACATCAAGATCGATGGGGAGGAGCGCACGGCGATAAAACTCATTGTGGAGCCGCGCTGAGCCCATCGTTCAGGCGATATTCAGGCGATTCAGGTACGATTTAGGAGTGAAATCAGGATGCCAAGTGATCTGCATATGCACACGACGTACTCAGACGGCAAGCTGACGCCCGAGGAACTCGTGGCAACGGCGAAGGAGGCCGGCCTCTCGTACATGGCCATCACGGACCATGATACGGTGGAGGGGATCAGCCATCTCTACGAGAATGGCCTGTATCCGGCCAGGGGGATCCACATCATCCCGGGCATTGAGTTCAGCGCGCACCATCCGACGCGGGAAATCCACATCTTGGGATACAACATCGATATCTACTACGGCGAGCTCGTCGACAAGCTCAACGATGTCACGGAGGCGCGCTGGACGCGCTTCAGCGAGATGGTCGAGAAGCTCCAGAATCTCGGCTACGAGATCAGCGAGACGGAGGTGCTGACGATCGCGGGTACGAGCCGCTCCATCAGCCGCTCGCACATCGGCCGCGTGCTCGTCAAGAAGGGCTACTTCCCGACGGTCCGCGACGCGTTCGAGGCGATGCTCATGAAGGGCAAGCCTGCCTATGTGCCGCACTACCATCTCGAGGTCGAGGACATCATCGGCCTCATCAAGGCGGCCGGCGGCACGCCCGTGCTCGCGCACCCGAAGCTCATCGGCGACGATCGGATCGTCGAGGACCTCTGTTGCCGCGGCATCGAGGGCCTCGAGGTCTTCTACCCGCAGCACGATGCCGAGGATACGGCGCGCTACCTCGAGATGGCGAAGCGCTACAACCTGCTCGTGACGGGCGGGTCCGACTTCCACGGCTTCGCGACGCGCTACCCGCAGGCACTTGGCGTTTTCACCATCGACGACTGCTGGGCGGAGAAGCTCTACCGCCCAATCCAGAAACTCTGAAAGCACGAGAGCACGCTGAAAGCAAGGAGAGAATAGATGGATGTCATTGCCTTAGTCGGTCCGAGTGGGACCGGGAAAAGCCACCGCGCGCTGATTGTCGCGCACAAGAACGGTGCCGATGCCATCATCGATGACGGCATCCTCATCAAGGATGGCAAGATCTTGGCGGGTCATTCGGCCAAGAAGGAGCAGAGCAAGATCATGGCTGTCCGGCGGGCCATCTTCATCCTGCCGGGCCATGCCGAGGAGGTGCGCAGGGCAATCGAGGAATCGCAGCCGCACCGCATCCTGATCCTCGGCACGTCGGAGAACATGGTCCAGAAGATCACGAGGGCCCTGCACCTGCCGCCCATCGCGAAGATCATCCGCATCGAGGACATCGCGACGCGGTCGGAGATGGAGAAGGCGCGCTTCTACCGCGTCAAGCAGGGCAAGCACATCATCCCTGTGCCGACGATCGAGCTCAAGCCGCATTTCTCCGGCTACCTCATCGACCCGCTGCAGTCGTTCTTCAAGCGCTCGTCGACAAGGCGCCGCCGCCTCGGCGAGAAGTCCATCGTGCGGCCGGTCTTCAGCTATTACGGCAAGCTCGTCATCGACGACTCGGCCATCAAGGGCATCGTGCGCCACGTCATCCTCAATGAGGGCCCGTTCAGCAAGGTCAGCGACATCGAGGTCAAGCACCTCTTCGTTGGCGACGAGGACCAGGGCCTGCGCATCTCCTGCAATGTGGTGCTGACATATGGCAACCACATCCCGACGCTCCTGAAGCAGGCGCAGGAGAAAGTCACGAGCCATGTCGAGTTCATGACGGGCATGATCGTCCACGAGGTGGACATCGTCGTCAAGACACTCTATGTACGAGCATGATTATGCCCCCGCGCGAGGCTGCGGGGGCTTTTTCGCTATCCGGAGGTGAACCCTATGAAAGAAGTCAAATCGCCAAAGAAGCCGATGGCCTTTTACTATATCGTCGTGCTGGCGCTCATCCTGCTGTTCAATGAGATGGCAAGGCCTTACATGGAGCAGGCACAGATCGTGCCGGTCGACTACAGCACGTTCATGCAGTCCATCGACGACAAGACGGTCGACCATGTGGAGATCCAGTCGAACCAGATCCTCTACACGGTCAAGGACGACCACAAGAAGTACAAGACGGGCATCATGAATGACCCGACGCTCGCGCAGCGCCTGATGGAGTCGGGCGCGACCTTCACGCAGGACATCAAGGAGGAGACCTCGCCGCTCATGAGCTTCTTCCTCGCCTGGATCCTGCCGCTCTTGATCTTCTTCGCCATCGGCCAGTACATGAGCCGCAAGATCATGGACCGGGCGGGCGGCAACTCGATGATGTTCGGCGGCTCGGGCAATCAGGCGAAGATCTACGTGCCGTCGTCGGAGGGCATCCACTTCAGCGATGTGGCCGGCGAGGATGAGGCCAAGGAGAACCTCTCCGAGATCGTCGACTACCTACACAATCCCGCAAAGTACACGAGCATCGGCGCCTCGATGCCGAAGGGCGTGCTGCTCGTCGGCCCGCCGGGCACCGGCAAGACGATGCTCGCGAAGGCCGTCGCCGGCGAGGCCAATGTGCCGTTCTTCTCGATTGCCGGCTCGGAGTTCGTCGAGATGTTCGTCGGCATGGGCGCCTCGAAGGTCCGCGACCTCTTCAAGCAGGCGAAGGAGAAGGCGCCGTGCATCGTCTTCATCGATGAGATCGATGCAATCGGCCAGAAGCGCACGGGCGCGGCCATGGGCAACGACGAGCGCGAGCAGACGCTCAACCAGCTGCTGACCGAGATGGACGGCTTCGAGGGCAATACGGGCGTCATCATCCTCGCGGCGACGAACCGCCCGGATTCCCTTGACCCGGCTCTTTTGCGCCCCGGCCGCTTTGACCGCCGCGTGCCGGTCGAACTGCCGGACCTCAAGGGCCGCGAGGATATCCTCAAGGTCCACGCCAAGAAGGTCCGCCTCGCGGACGACGTCAACTTCCACACGATCGCGCGCATGGCGGCCGGCGCCTCGGGCGCTGAGCTCGCCAACATCATCAACGAGGGCGCGCTGCGCGCCGTGCGCTCGGGGCGCAGTGAGGTGACGGAAGCCGACCTCGAGGAGAGCATCGAAGTCGTCATCGCCGGCTACCAGAAGAAGAACGCCATCCTCTCGGATGCCGAGAAGCGCACGGTCGCCTATCACGAGATCGGCCACGCGCTCGTCGCGGCGCTGCAGTCGCACTCCGCGCCGGTCCAGAAGATCACGATCATCCCGCGCACGTCGGGTGCGCTCGGCTACACGATGCAGGTCGAGCAGCAGGATAAGTACATCCTCTCGCGCGAGGAGCTCGAGAACAAGATCGCGACATTCACGGCCGGCCGTGCCGCTGAGGAAGTCAAGTTCGGCCTCGTCAGCACGGGCGCCTCGAACGATATCGAGCAGGCGACGAAGCTCGCGCGCGCGATGATCACGCGCTACGGCATGAGCGACGAGTTCGACATGGTCGCGATGGAGACGGTCAACAACCGCTATCTCGGCGGCGACACGAGCCTGACCTGCTCGGCGGCCACGCAGCAGCAGATCGACAAGAAGGTCGTCGAGCTCGTGCGCAAGCAGCACGAGAAGGCCATCGCCCTGCTGAAGGCCCATATGGACAAGCTCGACGCGCTCGCCTCCTACCTCTACGAGAAGGAGACCATCACGGGCGACGAGTTCATGAAGATCCTCGAGGGCGACAAGAGCGAGACGCAGGAAGTCGAGTCGGCCGAGCAGAAACTGCTCGCCGATGAGGAGAAGGACGCCAAGGCCGATGCCGAGAAGGCAAAAGAGCTTGCGTTCCTCTCAGAGCCTTCCGAGACTCCTGCGCCTGCTGCAACGGAGGACCAACAGGAGAAACCCCAGCCGCCGCAGAGCTGACCCTGCCATTTGCTTTTTCGCTGTCGTTGTGTTATATTTAGATATCATGACGATGATGAAGAAGAGTAGCCTGAGGCTGCATCGGCAGGGAGTCCCGCCTGGACTGGGAGCGGGATGGTGCAAGCAGGTGAACGTTCGCTTCGGAGTCTCCGCAGGAAATGGCGGACGCAGGGCTGCGTTAGAGCCAAACGAAGCTACAAATCAGGGTGGTACCGCGAATCCTACCTTCGCCCCTCGTTTTCGGGGGCGGAGGTTTTTTATTTTCTAGGAGGTCAGTATGGAGGACAATATTGAACAGCTGAAGGCACAGGCTGCCGAGGCAATCAAGAACGCTGCAGGGAATCTCTCGGAGCTCGACGATATCCGCGTCAAGTTCCTCGGCAAGAAGGGCGAGTTCACGACCATCTTGCGCGGCATGGGAGCGCTGGCAAAGGAAGACCGGCCGAAGGTCGGCAAGATCGTCAACGAGGCGAAGGCGGAGATCGCTGCTCTCATCCAGCAGAAGAATGAGGAACTCAAGGCCCGCGAGATGCAGGCACGCCTCGAGCGCGAGAAGATCGACGTCACGCTGCCGGGCCGCCAGCAGCCGCTCGGCCATCTGCATCCGCTGACGCTGACGCTCGAGCGCATCAAGGACATCTTCTTCCGCATGGGCTTCTCCGTCGAGGAAGGCCCGGAGATCGAGAAGGACTACTACAATTTCGAGGCACTCAATCTGCCGAAGGACCATCCGGCCCGCGACATGCAGGATTCGTTCTATATCACGGAGGACATCCTCATGCGCTCGCAGACGTCGCCGGTACAGGCGCGCACGATGCAGAAGAATGAGCCGAACGCGCCGATCCGCATGATCGCGCCGGGCCGCGTCTATCGCCGCGATGAGTACGATGCGACGCACTCGCCGATGTTCACGCAGGTCGAGGGCCTCGTCATCGATGAGGGCATCACGTTTGCCGACCTCAAGGGCACGCTCGAGCTCTTCCTGCGCCAGATCTTCAGCGAGGACGTCAAGGTCCGCCTGCGCCCGAGCTTCTTCCCGTTCACGGAGCCGTCGACGGAGGTCGATATCTCCTGCGTCATGTGCCACGGCAAGGGCTGCAAGGTCTGCAAGGGCACGGGCTTCCTGCTCCCCACAAATATAGGAAACACATTCAACATCACCTATACATACATAGGAATCAAAGGAACGCAAACCGTCACGTTGACCAATCAGCCTTTACCCTCACTCGACAAATGGCTGTCGGGGGCTTTCGTGAGCTACACCATCGGCATAGACAAAAAAGTAGTCACTGCCACAACAGAAAGTCATCCCACATGGGGGAATGGCGGTCAGGGATCTGTGGACGGAACAATTAATTGAATCTGAAAGAAAAACTATATATACATATGAAATACTCTTTTATCGTCACGGTATTATGCGGCCTCCTTGTCATAGGTGGCGCATGTACGCACGAAAACGACCCAGAGGATGGCAAAAGAACTAACCAGACGCCCCTCATCGTGAAAGCCACGGCAAGCAATTTCAATCATCTCTCCATATCCGGCTCCCCCTTTGCACGCACTCCCTTGGAAGACGGAGCCGAAACGCAGTTTAGTGCAGGAGACGCCATCGGCATTTTCGCCGTTAAAAATAATGCGATAGCAGATGCCGTCAACAACATCAAACTGACTTATAAGAAAACAGGCATTGACACAGGTGAGTGGACTCCTCCTGCCGGTACTTCGCTCTATTGGAATGAAGGGATGGACTATATCGCGTACTATCCCTACAAGGAAGGTGTCACTATAGATACCAGTAAAACCATAGATGAAATCATGACCTCACTAGTGGACAACGAAAAGCTGAAACCCGGAGCGGATCAATCCGGTTCCGATGAATATACCGCCTGTGACCTGATGACCGCCGTAGGAAAGGTCAGCGAGGAAACCCTGACTTTTGAATTCGAGCATCGGTTCGCATTACTGATATTGAAGCCACAAGCGCATTTCAAATATGTTCCACCCGCGGATGCAGTCTTCACCTATCGCAACAATGGAACATTATCAGACCTGACTGTCGATGTCACAGCCAAAAACGTGAAACTGAACAATGTCACTCCCTGCAAAATGGACGACGGCAGTTTCCGTGCCATTGTCCTCCCCACCAAGACAGCGACAGCCATAGCCGGGAGCTATTCAATAACCGATGTATCAACTTCCGGCACAAGCACAGACAAAACACTGACCTACTCATTCACCCCCTCCACAGCGTTCACTGCAGGATGCTGCTACACCTTAGAGGTGAAAAGCCCGTTATCTGCCATAGAGAAAACACGGGAACTCACTCCCGGTGATTTTGTTTTTTTCACGGCAAACAATAAAATAGAGATTTTCCCCGGAGATGGAGTCTTTGAGGGCAACACAATCCCCGACTACAAAGATGCTGCAGGGATGGTAATTACTTGCGATCCGGAAAAAATGACCGATCCGGAATGCAATAAGAAAGGATGGACACATGCCTATGTGATGGGATTGGAAAACATAGGAGTGGCAAAATGGGGAGACAAGGTAGATGAACCCGATATCCCTAATATGACAACAAACGATTTACTGGAGAATAACATGAATGGCTATTCTGAAACGCAAGTAATATTGAATACTTATGATGATACTCAACTTAAGAATACATACAAAGCTTTTTTTAAGATAAAAGATTATCGGACGAAAAATAAAATACCGAATGACGAAAATATATGCAGTCCGTGGTTCATGCCGAGTATAGGTCAATGGTTCGATCTGCTCATAAATATAGGGGGAAAATCTCCGAGAACATTTGAAAGACAGTCTGCATACAGTTTAGAAACTCTGATATATGGAACCGAAACAAGAGAAAAAATAAGTAAACAATTAGCCAAAGCCGGAAGTACGTTGGGAGAAATTGTCGGCAACAGAAACATTTTCAGATGCACCACCGAATCCAATGTAGCGACAGATGCCTGGATTCTTATTTGGCACTTTGAGATGCTCGATGGCGTTTTTTGGGAAAGAGTAGCTGTCAAAACTTACAGCAAGCTTTCCGATTCCGGATATAACGTCCGTCCTTTCTTCGCTTTTTAACTATCAAAAACGTAACTTCGATATAAGAGTTATCGTATAACTGATTAATAATGAATTAATTCACAAATGTGCTAATATGCCAATTATCATGCGGAATAGAGCGCAGCCAATTGGCATATTAGCACATTGACACATTGGCAAATTATTCAAAACCATTCTGCAACGAGCGTACCAACGATGCCACCCGTGCATAAGGGGGGGGCTTGTACCAGCTATCAGCCCGTCTGGTATTCTATTCCATAACCGCTTTATGCCCTTTAAGGCTCTGTTAAGGCGGATAGCCTGCCACAGCTTTGACATAAAGCCATGCTTTTAATGTGCCTTTTCTGGAGACTTCTCGGGAGAAAGATCCCATATCCCTTTTAATCGGTATGCAGATACTAAATTCCGAAGCCGGTACAGTGAACGCTAATCACATTAACTAAAGGCTGTTATCATACAGCCACCCCATTCCATCCATTATTCCACCTTAGTGAAAATGCCATTTCACTAAGGTGAACTACTTGCTTCACCCAGGTGAAAGAAGCGCTTCACCAAGGTGATATTTCGGATGCCGCCGGATAGAAACACAAATCCGCCTATGCTCTTGCCGGAAAACAGCTGCAGAAAAGACACACGCATGAAGAAAACCTGTTTCTGCCGGATGAAAAGCAAGCAGAAGCAGGACTACAAACCGTTTCAGTGGAATTCGAAAAGTATTCGCACGGCATTATATTGATTTACAACAAGATATGGTGACAGAATAAAATAATATAAAAGGGAAAAATGTTTTTTGTTCAAGATCGATATCCCTTACACTGACTATGAAATTAAAGACTTTTCACCTCGTATCGCTTGACTACCGAAAAAAAAGCCGTAAGTTTGCCTCTGTTTACATAAAAACGTAATATGAAACTATCGGCAAAGGAATTTGAATACCAATTTCGCTGTCTTTACCGTCCGCTGAATATGTATGCCCTGCGCTATACTGAAAATCTGGATGACGCAGAAGACATCGTCCAACAAGCCTTCTCTGATGTATGGGAAAAGCTTGTCGGAGGCACATCTATTCAAAATCTGAAAGCTTATATGTACCAAACTGTACGTAACCGCTCACTCACACTGGTAACCAACCGGCAAACACACTGTGAAACAACCGAACTGACAGACTTGGAAGATTTAACAGAAGAAGAACGCATCATCCGGTCAGAACGTGATGCTCGTTTATGGACAGCTATCGACCACCTTCCTACCGAACGGAAAAAGATCTTTCTGCTTTCCAAACGTGACGGCCTTACTTATCAGGAAATTGCCACCGAGCTGGGTATTTCTATAAAAACAGTCGAACATCAAATCAGTAAGGCACTGAAAACATTACGAGAAACAGCCATTAAAATATATACTTTTTTCTTCGGATAAAAAAATCGGCAAGCGAATAGGGGGATTTTGTCTTTTCCCTGTCTTAACAATAAAAAGAAAAAAGATCGCATGGAGAAAGAAGAAAAAGATATTCGTTTTGTAGCCCGGTTCTATCGGGAAAACAGGCTGGACACGACACAAGCCTGGCAAAAACTAGGTATCGGCAAACAGAAAAATAATTCTATCTTATTATATAGACTAATAACTATCGCCGCTGTCACTTTCCTGATAGTCGGATTCAGTTGGTGGTGGATATACGACAGGCAAGATTGGATTGTCATTGCCTCATCCGCACACGCTGTCAAAGAAGTCACGCTTCCGGATAACAGCCATATTACGCTGGCAGAGAATTCGGCCTTACAGTATGACCGCTTGGCATACGGCAAAAAAAACAGGAACGTCACTTTAAACGGAAAAGCATATTTTTCAGTCACACATCAAGAACAATGTCCCTTCAGGGTACAGACCGAACTGGCAAACATACAAGTACTAGGTACGCAATTCCAAGTAACGGCAAATGCAAATCAAACTTCGGCAACCGTAGAGTCTGGAAAAGTCCGTTTTTATAACAAAGAACAAAAAGAAGCTATCCTGACAAAAGGCATGTATGCTTTCATTAACCAAAAAGGACAAATGCAAATAGAAAAGCAAAGTGATCCCAACACTTTTGCATGGAAGACTCACGTGTTTGTTTATAATGAAGCCCCCTTGAAAAAGGTAGTAAAAGAACTAGAAGAAGTCTATAAGGTCCATATCGGCGGAATTCCACAAAAAGAGTACTATTTGACCACGACCTTTGACAATACTCCGATAGAAGACATAATTGAAATCATAAACCAAACACTAGATACAAAACTAGACATAACCCAATGATGCAATTCCATTCTAAATTTTCTTTTCTTCTGCTCCTTTGCCTCATGCACATTTGCATTGAGGCAAAAGGAACAGAACATGACGAACCCCTCGTAACATTAGATATGAAACAAACCCCCATCCGTAAAGTTTTAGCAGAAATCACCCGGCAGACAGGTGTAACCTTTTCGTATGAATCCTCTTTAACAAAACATCTGTTACCGATAGATATAACAATAACCGCCCAGCCGTTATCCCACTGTTTGCGCATTCTGTTTCAAAAACTGCCCGTAGAATATATACAATCAGGCAAATACATCATCCTCAAGAAAAAACAGAAAAACATTGTAATCAGCGGCTTCATACGAGACAAATCCTCCTCAGAGTCCCTTATAGGCGCCTCCATCTATGATGCTAAAAGCCATCAAGGAACAACCAGCAACGCCGACGGCTTTTTCAGCCTGACCCTGGAAGCCGGAAACGATGTATACCTGAACATCTCCTATGTAGGTTATGACAGTTTCCACCGTTCATTCATACAATTGGAACAAGACACGCTGCTTCCGGTTCTGCTGAACAGCCACCAGCAATTAGCCGAAGTAGTAGTGACCGGAGAATATACCTCTTCTCCATTAGTCCAAACATCCGATATGGGACATACCCGTCTCAACAAAGACCTGATCCAACAAACCCCGGTATTATTCGGAGAAGCTGATATTATAAAAACCCTACAGACCTTGCCGGGTGTATCGGCAGGCACAGCCGGATTGGCAGGAATGTATGTGCGGGGCGGTAATGGAGACGACAATCTTTATATGATAGAAGGGAATCCGTTATACCAGATCAACCATGTGGGCGGTCTGTTTTCCTCCTTCAACGCCGAAGCCGTAAAGGATGTAGAATTCTTTAAGTCCGCCTTCCCCGCCCGTTACGGAGGAAGACTGTCCAGCGTGGTCGATATCCATACAAAGGATGGCAACATGAAAGAATATCACGGAAGCGCCATGCTGGGACTGACCTCAGGCAGCCTGAATCTGGAAGGTCCGTTGGTCAAAGACCGGACCTCATTCAACTTTGCATTACGCCGTTCATGGATTGACGCGCTTTCGGCCCCAACCATCGCCATCTGGAACGCTACCAGAAATAAAGGAGAAACCCAAATAGTGGCACGATACGCTTTTACCGACATGAACTTTAAACTCAACCACCAGTTCAATGACCGCAGCCGCGGATATGCCGGTCTTTACTGGGGAAACGATTTTTTGAAGGGAGGAGAAAAAAGAGAAGGTGACAACGGATATGAAAGCAGAAACACCGGCAGACTGCGATGGGGAAACATCATGGCATTTACCGGCTGGTCATACGTATTCAACAACCAACTCTTCGGTAATGTGAATGCCGCCTTTACCCACTACTCTTCCACCTTGAAAGGAGACTACTACCAAGGAACAGAAGCCAACTACGTATCACAGGAAAGTTCAACCCAGAACCGCATTGACGACCTCAGCATACGAGCCAATTTCGATTTCCGCCCCAATGCTTCCCATCAGTTGCATTTCGGCACTCATTATATTTACCACCGTTTTCATCCCGTAGACGAAAAATCGTATTTTTCCAATGGTATGACCACCCAGACCAGACAAAACAACGACACTGCCCTACCTGCACATGAATTAGGCATATATATGGAAGAAGACTGGAAAATGAACAAAAGAATACGTTTGAACGCCGGGGTTCACCTCGGACTATACACCATTGACGGAAAAACGTACACTTCTCTGGAGCCCCGTTTTTCCAGTCGTTTCCTGATCAATCCGCAACTCAGCCTCAAAGCCTCTTATACCCGGATGAGCCAATATGTACATCAAGTCAATGAAAGCTACATCAACCTGCCCACAGACACATGGATACCGGTCAGCCGCAAGCTGAAACCGATGCAGAGCGACCAACTGGCTGTAGGAGCTTATTACACCACCGGCAACAAAATCTACTCTTTCTCCATAGAAGGATATTATAAATGGATGAAACATCTGATGGACTATAAAGACAACTACCAGTTTCTCCCTCCTTCCACCAGTTGGGAAGATAAACTGACTCAAGGAAAAGGACGTTCTTACGGCGTAGAACTTATTGCCCGCAAAGAAAAAGGAAAAATAACCGGATGGGCAGGTTATACTCTAAGCTGGAATGACAGACTGTTCACTGAGATAAATAAAGGCAAGCGTTTTCCTGCCAAATTCGACAACCGGCATAAATTCAATATAATAGCCAATTGGAAAATCAAGCCCAAACTGGAGTTGACCGGAAGCTGGACCTACGCAACCGGTAACCGGCTCACGGTTTCTTTCGAAAACTACCAGGCCGTTTCTCCCCAACATCCGTTTCCGGGAGGCAGCCTGGTTCCTCCTTATATAGATTCAGGCGGATTAGACTATTATACGGAACGTAATAATTTCCAACTTCCCGCCTATCACAGACTCGACTTGGTCATCAATATTTACCGGCCAAAGAAAAAGAACCGGATGGGAATATGGAATATCAGCATCTACAATGTCTATTCCTACATGGCACCCGTCAGCATACGCAAAGGATGGTGGTATAATAACGACTGCTTCTATACCCTGGGCATAGTTCCCATTATACCATCAGTTTCTTACACTTATAAATTTTAAATGATTATGAAACATCTGCTATATACATTACTTCTCGGAGTGTTCCTTACCTCCTGTTATCGAAAAATAGATTTGGACGAATATCGCACTACGCCCAAAATGGTAATAAACAGTGTAGTATCCCCCGACACAGTGGTAATGGCCTCCATCACCCGGACCTGGTTCTATCCAGACAAGAAGCCTTATGTCAATCTCCCTCACGCCCATGTGGAGCTCTATATCAACAATCAATACATAGAAACCATGCAATGGAAAACACTGAATAATCCCCGGAACCCAGACCAGCCGGATACCTTATTCCTTTCAAATACAATCCCGGCAGAAGGAGACCGGATAAAAATTGTTGCATCCACCCCCGAATATGGTACAGTAACGGCAGAAGATATCATACCAAAGAAAGTACCTATAAAAAACGCCAGTCATACAATAAAAAAAGGTAACGGAGTTTATCAAGGAACAATTTCCGACTATTTTGAAATATACTATGAAGTCACGTTTGATGAATTTCCGGAAAAGAACAATTATTATCTGGCCAAAATCACACAAATAAAAACGGGCTATTACGGTTACTACGAAACAAAAATAGATTACATAGATCCTGTATTCAAGGAACAGGATGCCATATTGGACGAAAGTATGGCATTCAACGGATTGGAAAAAAGAGGAGGAGCCCTCTTTACCGACCAAAGCATTAACGGACAAACCTATACTTTACAAATAAAAGAGACAACGGCAGAGTTAGACGAAACAGAACAAAGAATCATTTCCATCTATTCCCTTTCCGAATCCTACTTTTTATACCTGTTGTCCTTACAAAAAATTGCCGGAAGCACGTTAGAAGGAGGCTTGGGTAACATTGGACTAGCCGAACCTCTACGGGTTTACAGCAATGTGGAGGGAGGAACCGGCATTCTGGGCGGCAACCAACATTCGGAAACAACTATAACATTGAATAACCCATCTAAAAAATAATTGATTATGGATACATTACAACAAACTCCCGCCTTATGGTATTGGAGCGAACCCGCATCGGGATACAGCATTGAAGATTGCGAACAGATTGTAGCAGAAGAGATGCAAACAGCAAAAGCAGACTAAAAGTTCTGGCCACCGTAGGGGTACATTGAAATGTCCCCCTACGGTAAAAAAGAAATTTCACGCCTCAATGGATAATTCCCCCGCAAATGTTCAAATTCTTCGGGATGCCGTTTCAATGCATCACTGTCACGAGTCGGATCATACACCTGTAGAAAAGCCTCTTCCGGATCAGAAGAATAATCCATATACGGCAAAGCGGGCGGTACTATTTTAAAATCAGCCTGTATATGGAAGAAGTTACAAAGCTCCTCCAATGCCATCCGTGTAGCATTCGACTTTCCGTCAGCTGAATACCCTGCTATATGAGGGGTTCCCAAAAAAACTTTCTGCAACAAATCCGGGTGAATATCCGGTTCATTTTCCCACGTATCAATAACCGCATCACGTATCCGGCCTGTCTTCAGCGCATCAAGCAAAGCCAATGTCTCCATTACTTCTCCACGAGAAGTATTCACAATAAAAGGTTTCCGTTGCAAACCGACAAAGAAATCCGCATCCGCCAGATGGAACGTTTTATATTTCCCATTCCTGTTCAGCGGAGTATGAAAGGTTATTATATCACATTCCCGTGCCAGCACAGACAAATCCACAAATCCTGTTTCCCCCCGGTCCGCACGTGGAGGATCATTCAGCAAGACCCGCATCCCCAATGCCTCCGCCATACGTTGGATACGGCTTCCCACATGTCCTACCCCAACAATACCCAGACAGCTTTCTTCCAATCTCACCCCCTTCCGGCGTTTCAACAATAATAATACCGAATGCAGGTACTGCTCCACACTGCCGGCATTACAACCGGGACAATTTTTCCATACAATTCCCGCCTCATCACAATAGTCCACATCAATATGATCAAAGCCGATGGTTGCAGTAGCAATGAATTTCACCTTGCTTCCTTCCAGCAGTCCGCGGTTACAACGGGTACGGGTACGGATCACCAATGCGTCAGCATCCCGTACATCCCCGGCGGTAAAACCACTGCCGGGCAAATACACCACTTCATCGGCTATCTGTTCGACAGCTTCATGTATATAAGGTATTTTATTATCTACAATTATTTTCATCTTTCAAAAACTTGCTTGGGAACAAAGGTAGACACTTTTACCGAATAATAATTGGCTGATTAGAAAACTTTGCATAGATTTGTACATTCAATAAAACAGCTGTTATGTCCAAGATTCTTGTAATCTGCTTTTCATCCATCAATAATGTGGCAATGGCAATCCCGGTCATTCACTCATTGGCTACGCAATATGCCCAGCATCAAATCATGGTGCTGAGCATAGACACATTCTCCCCCTTATTCGAGAATGTGCCGGACAATGTTATTTTCCGTGGAGCAGATTTCAGAGGAGAACATGCCGGATTAATGGGTCTGGGATGGCTGTACAATGATTTAAAAGAAGAAAAATTTGATGCCGTAGCCGCTTTCCAGCCCACATTCCGCAGCCGTTTTCTTTGCTGGCGTTTTCGTCTGGCAGGCATAAAAGCAGCCCACATCAAGCAGAACAGGCGGGAACTGCAAAAACTGATACGGCGGAAACATAAAATTTATACAGAGCAAGACTCCTTTTTTCAGCGCTGTGCCCATACGCTCAGTCAGATAGGTTACCCCATCCGGTTAAGTTTCCTCTCCCTTTTCGGAAAGAATAAAGGCAATATTTCCAGCCTGGCGCCGTTAACCGGTGAGAAGAACCAAGAAACATGGATTGGAATCGCTCCCTTTGCAACACATGTAGGCAAAATCTATCCGTTGTCAAAGCAAGAGCAGATCCTCAAACATTTATCTGCACGCGACCATACAAAAATCTTCTTATTCGGAGGCGGAAAAAAAGAAATCAAAGTATTGGAAGAATGGGCCCAACATTTCCCCAATGTCATCTCAACAGCCGGCAAACTAACCATAAATATGGAATTGGCCCTCATGAGCAATATGGACGTCATGCTGGTAATGGATGCCGCCAATATGCACCTTGCATCACTAGTGAACATCCCGGTTGTGTCCATTTGGGGGGCAACGCATCCCTGTGCAGGCTTTGCAGGATGGAATCAGTCTGCGGCAAACATAATACAGATAGACCTGCCCTGCCGTCCTTGTTCCTTATCCGGAGAAAAGCACTGTTATAGAAAAGATTATGCCTGTCTGCAAGGCATAACTCCCGAAATGGTAATAGAACACATAAACAAAGTCATCAATTAAATGAAACAAATATGTATTACCATCTTTAGCTGTATAATGTAATTGAACAGCATTTAATTTAATTG
>OGYD01000608.1_pt1 | contig 29768 bp, 27 predicted proteins | sample 1576441 | NCBI WGS metagenome assembly OGYD01 (sample SAMEA3541537, study PRJEB24748) | human gut metagenome | biome: human gut; feature: human-associated habitat; material: faeces | place: China | collected 2012 | reverse complement strand
AGGGACAGTATCCTGGCAGTTGTAGCGGGAATCATTGCACCGGTATTCCTTCCGCTTGGTTTCGGAAACTGGAAGATTTCTACTGCACTGATCACAGGATTTATGGCAAAGGAAAGTGTGGTATCTACGCTTTCGGTACTCTTTGGAAGTACGGCAGAACTGACGGGAGCAATTACACCGGTGGCAGCCGCAAGCCTTTTGGTCTTCTGCCTGTTGTATACACCATGTGTTGCGGCAATTGCATCGATCAAGAGAGAACTTGGCGCAAAATGGGCGGCATATGTGGTGCTGGGACAGTGTGTGGTTGCGTGGATCGCAGCATTTATCGTGCATCTGATTGGTACGTTGGTGATGTAAAGAGTCATAAAAAACTCCTGTGGATGGAATTAGATATGTTCCATTCACAGGAGTTTTTTGCTGCATATATTAAATTACATGCTCTGCTTTTGCTATTTGTTCTTTTATCTTATATCTTCCGCTGCGCCGGAGACTTGCGAATAAAGAGCCCGAAATATTGTGCCATATACTGAAGATCGCCCCAGGCAGTGTGGCAAATGGGTTTGCGGCAAAGTTTGCGGTGGCAAGTGTGATAGCAAGACCGCTGTTCTGCATACCGACTTCGATCGCAAGGGCGGTTGCTTTGTCATATTCCACATGGAAGATGCGTCCGGCAAGTAATCCAAGTCCCATACCTGCAAGATTATGTAAGATAACGATACAGAGTACGAGGAATCCGGATGTCATGATCTTTTCCGCATTTACTGCGACGATTCCGCTGATGATCATGACGATGGATACAACGGAGATCAGTGGAAGGATGCCGGATAATTTCTCAATATGTCTGCCGATCAGTTTGCGGAGAAGGATACCCAGAAGAACCGGGATCAGTACGACCTTTACAACCGAGATTACCATCCCCGGGAAAGATACCTGAACCCATGCACCGGCAAGTAAATATACCAGAAGAGGTGTCATAACCGGTGCTGCCAGAGTTGAAGTGATCGTCATACCGACAGAAAGTGCAACATCACCACCTGCGATATAAGTGATCACATTGCTGGCAGTTCCACCAGGGCAGCATCCGACCAGGATGACACCAAGTGCGATATCCGTTGGCAGATGAAGGAGGACCGAGAGTCCCCATGCGATCAGCGGCATAATCGTATATTGTGCGACAAATCCGATAATGATCTCTTTGGGTCTGGTAAATACCACTTTAAAATCTCCGATATGAATCGTCAGTCCCATGCCGAACATGGCAACGCCGAGAAAGATCGAAGTATAGTTTGTAGTCCATGCAAATCCATCACGCCAGAAGAAGGCAATGACAGAAAAGCAGATAATGATCATTCCAATATATTTGGTAAGAACAGAGCTGATCCGTGATAATACCTTTGTTATCTGCTCCATATATTATACCTCGTAACTGAAATTGTCGATGAGTCGGGTCTTTCCGATATAAACTGCCATAGCAACCAGGACGTCAGCATTTACAGAGTCAACAGGCTGCATGCTGAGTGCATCGACCATGGATACGTAATCGATATGTGCCAGCGGTTCACCGTTTATGATCTCACACATCGGTTCTAATACTTCAGATGCGGCAATACCATTTCGGATCAGTTCCTGACCTTTCTTTACAGCTTTTGAAAGGCAGAGGGCAGCTTTGCGTTCTTCGCAGCTTAAGTATGTATTACGGGAAGATTTGGCAAGTCCGTCTTCTTCACGTACGATCGGGCATCCGACAATCTGGATATCAAAGTTCAGATCCAGAACCATTTTGCGGATGATAGCAAGCTGCTGTGCATCTTTCTGTCCAAAGTAAGCACGGTTTGGTTTTACGATGTTAAATAACTTTGATACAACGGTACACACCCCTTTGAAATGGATCGGACGCGTCTTACCGCACAGCGTATCAGATAAAGTATCGATACTGACAAATGCGTGTGGATCATGATACATTTCCGCCGGTGACGGACAGAAGATCAGATCTGCTCCGATGCTTTCACAAAGTGCACTGTCGTGGTCAAAGTCTCTTGGATAAGCTTCCAGATCTTCATTCGGTCCAAACTGTGTCGGATTGACGAAATCAGATACAACAACGATATCATTTTCCTCGCGGCAGCGGCGGATCAGACTGGCATGTCCCTCATGGAGATATCCCATAGTAGGGACAAGACCGATGGTCTTACCTTCTTTCTTCCAGTTATTTACGAGTTCTCTTGTTTTTTCAATTGTGTTAGTTACCTGCATTGGTATTCTCCTTTATTCGTTATAATTCGGAGAGTTCTCTTCTGAATACACTGTGATCTCTGGTGATTGCATGTAATAAAATATGTTGTGATAATTGAGTATCTTTTTATTCCATGTCTTTTAACAGTCCGTGACGTTCATAATTGGTCACGCGGTTTACCTTGTTCTCCTCATCTACGAATACAACCGCAGGTTTGTGTTCTTTTGCTTCATCCGGCGTATACTGTCCGTAAGCCATGATGATGATCTTATCTCCGGTACTGACACATCTTGCAGCAGCTCCGTTTAAGCAGATCATTCCACTGCCACGCTGTCCGCTGATGGTGTACGTTTCGAAACGGCTTCCGTTGTTTACATCAACGATCTGGACTTTCTCATATTCGAGAATTCCAGCAGCCTCCAGTAATGCTTCATCCACCGTAATGCTTCCTACATAATCAAGTTCTGCCTGAACGACAGTAGCGCGGTGGATCTTTCCTTTTAATAATTCAAGTGTCATCTCATATATCCTTTCCTTTTAAGGAAAAAAATTCAGCCAGAATACATCTGGTCCTGAGTCTTATTTCCTGAAAATATAAGCTCATTTTTGTTGAAAATTATGAGATTCCAGTGCTTCAGTTCTGAGTATGGTTCTGTCAGGGACAGATACCGTCTCCGCTGTTCATTATAAAAAGGCAGAAAAGGTATGTCAATCTATGTATACGAAAAAAACCAGAACCGGATTTCTGAAATTATAAATCCGGTTCTGTATTATTTCTTATTATCTTTTTTTCTTTTCCTTTGCAAGGAGTGCGGCACCAAGTGCACCTGCATATCTTCCATGTTCGGTAGGAGATACGGTCTGTCCGAGTTTCTGTGAGAGAATCTTCGTGAAGTAGGTGCTGTTACTGAGTCCGCCAGTCAGGATTACTTTATCCGGCAGGTTTTTCTTCATGGCAAGTTGTGCTACCTTGTTGGCAACAGAATCGACAACACCGGCGGCAATATCTTCCCGTTTCTGTCCCTCACCGATATAGTTGATGACCTCAGATTCGGCAAATACCGTACACAGGGAACTGATCGGAAGAACAGTTCCTTTATCTGCCATATCAAACAGTTCCTGCAGGGTAACGCCTAAGCGGTTTGCCATAATCTCCAGAAATTTTCCGGTTCCGGCAGAACACTTATCATTCATCTGGAAGTCCTGTACCATGCCGCCGGACACCAGGATGATCTTGGTATCCTGTCCACCGACATCGATAATGGCACATTCATCTCCGGCCATCTCCCGGCCGCCTCTTGCATGGCAGGTAATCTCCGTGATAACATGATCTGCAAAATCTACAGCAACACGGCCATATCCGGTTGCGACCACTTTTGAATCGTCCGACAGTACATCTACACTGTCTTCCAGTAGACGATCCTTGATCGTCTGGCAGGTTTCCTTGCTGCTCCATCCGGTTGGCAGTACAAAATGTATATCATGATCTCCTTTTACAACGACTTTGGATGCCGTAGATCCGATATCAATTCCAATATAATCCATAATAAAATTTCCTCGTTTCACATATATTTTTTAACAATATTTATCCCGCTTCGGGTTGATATCCCGTTCAATGGCGGCAATTTTTAATATTTCGATCTGATTCTCGTCGATGCATTTCTGGATCGTATCCAGGTCTTCTTCTCTGACGAGCAGTGAGATGCCGCAGCATTTACTGGCCACGCGCGGTGTAGGAGCGATAGTGGTCTTGATTCCGGCTTCTTTTAATATCCCATACAGACGCATTCCGTTGTCATGGTTGGGAAATAATACATAATGCTGTATCTTTTGCATGATCTGTTACCTCGGTTATGTATCGGACATGGATTGTCTGATATTATTTGTTATCTAACATTTCGATAAATGCACTGATTCTGGTACGAAGCTGTCCTGCATCGCTGTCGGTGTAATCGGTCTCGATTCCAAGGACAGGGATTCCGGATTCTTTCAGTGCTTTCTCTACGAAATAGCCTTCGGTATCATAAAGGTTACAGAACTTGAGGTTCACATCGATGATACCGTCAACTTTGTATTCCTTAGCAAGACGTAAGATGTCATCAATACGGCCTTCGTTTGGTGTAAAGCATGCGCAGTTGATCTTCATGTATCTTTCAGCCAGAGCCATATACTGGTCTTCCAGAGTTGTCTTGCTTTCATCGACAAGATTTTCAAAATATCTGGTTCCGGTACACATCTCTTCACAGACGATTGCAGCACCACTGGTCTCTACAATATTATGAAGCTTCCAGTTCGGAATTGCAAGAGGAGTTCCGGTCAGCATGATACGTTTGGTTCCGGCAGGAACAACGCTTACACCGTCTTTTACTCTCTGATCCAGTTCGTCACATAACTTATTCGTCATCTGTGTAAATCTTGCAGGATCATCATAGAATGCAATCTGAGAGATCAGAAGTACATCACATCCGCTGATTGGAAGATTCTCATTCTTACGGAGATTGTAAAGACGCTCCAGAGCTTTTCGTTTATTGTTAATTAATTTAATACTTTCGGCCAGTTTTTCGGCAGTGACTACATTTCCTGTAAATTCTTCTACGACATTTTTAAATGTCTCAATTTCTTCTGCCCATGCCTTGATGTCTTTGGCACGTTTCATTTGAGGAAGGTCCATCACATGTAACGGTACGTCTTTGGCAAGAATCTCCCATGCTTTCTTCTTGCCGTCGCAGGTGGTCTCCCCGATGAACATATCTGCGATACGGAAGAATGGACAGGTGCGGTCAAGACGTGCACCAACAGATGCCTTGATCAGTGGACAGGTATTGGCAGGAAGGACTTTCTCTCCGCCAGGAACCCAGAACTGGGAACCGCCGCATAATCCGGTTGCAATCGCATCTGCCGCAAATACGATCTCGTCCGGTACATATACACAGAATGTACCGAAGACTTTGCCGCCTTTTTTCTGATGCTCAATCAGTTCTGCAGGGCGGATACCGTGAATATCTGCAACTACCATATTATAATAGTCCATAGAATCCGGACGGTTTTCCTGCGATAAAAATACATCTCCAAATGCCTGTGGAAGCACTGCACAGAGCTGGTCATGCAGTTCTACATCCATTCCGAGTTCTTCCCACATTTTACGATAATCAGCCATTTAAAAATACCTCCTTATAGTGTAATTGATCCAATTGTATCGATAAGTTAAACGTAACACTTTTAGGGGGCCCAGGCAATGCATACCGGAAGAATTGGCTATAGATAATTTACAAGTTCAATAGAATATATCTATAGATTCTATACTGAGAACAGTTCTTGAAATCCAGCGATGCACTGGTCGATTTCTTTGACGGTATTAAAGTGGCTGAAAGCAAAACGTATCGTTCCCTGTGGCATTGTATGCAGGGTCTGATGCGCCATCGGGGCACAGTGGAGTCCGACCCTTGTCATAATTCCATAATCTTGTTCCAGAGCAAATGCAATCTCTGCATTGTCATAGTCCGGGAAATCAAGAGAGACGACAGCAAGCCGGTCCTGAAGGGTCTGCCTTCCCACAACATGTGCCTGTGGAATTTCACGTATTTTTTCAAGAAAATGTCCGGTCAGTGCCATTTTCTTCTGATGGATTGCGGAAATCCCGGTTTCGTCCAGATAAGTGAGGGCAGCGTGAAGTCCGATGATGCCAGGGAGATTTAATGTGCCGCTTTCATACTTGTCCGGGAGATAGTCCGGCATAAGAAGCGAATCCGACTGACTTCCGGTCCCGCCTGCAATCAGAGGTGTCAGTTCCTGATCCAGAGCTTCTGAGATCAGAAAGCCGCCGATACCCTGCGGGCCAAGCAGTCCCTTATGTCCGGTAAATGCAAGAAAGTCGATGTTACATTTCTGCATATCGATATCGACAGAACCGGCACTCTGTGCAGTGTCCACGGCAAAGAACAGATGATGGCGCCTGCATATCTCACCAATCTCACGGATTGGCAGAATGGTTCCGCATACATTGGAAGCGTGGAGCATGATGACTGCTTTTGTCTCCGGACGGATCAGAGCTTCGATCGATTCCGGATGCGTTGTGCCGTCTGTCTCGGCAGGAATCATCGTATAATGGATATCCTGTGAAGCAAGCTGACAGAGCGGACGCATCACGGCATTGTGTTCCAGACTGCTGACCAGCACGTGGTCGCCGGGCTTTAAAAATCCTTTGAGCAGACAATTCAGAGAATAGGTGATCCCCGGTGTAAATACGACACATCTGGAATCCGGTGCATGAAAAAATCTGGCGAGCTGCATGCGGGTCTTAAGTACCTGATTTTCAAGTTCGTAGGCACCTTCGTAATTTCCCCGGTTAATATTGAAGGCACCGGATTCTAAAAGTTTCGTCATGGAAGCAGCGACTCCCGGTGCTTTCGGCCAGGATGTGCTGCCGTTGTCAAAATATATGTTCTGTTCCATAGAAAAACCTCCATGATAAATATGGTATCTGATACGTATATTGTAACAGATTTCCATATTAACGTATACAGGAGATGAAGTAAGGAAAAGGATAGAAAATGCGAATAATATTCATAGACGATATTAATAGAATGGAACGATTTATCAATATTTCCTATTATGTAAATACAGGTACAGGTGGTATGATAGTCTTATGAAAAAAATTATCAAAAAATAAGAAAAGCACGGAGGAAATTTATTATGGAGTTAATTAAAGAACTGCCGGAGGTATTCGAAGAATTTGCAGAACAGCGTCAGAAATCATTCCTGGCAATGAAGGGATTAAAAGACCAGGGAGTTCCGGTTGTTGGCGCATATTGTACTTATTTCCCGGCAGAGATCGCAAGAGCAATGGGAGCAGTTACAGTCGGTTTATGTTCTGTATCCGATGAGACAATCCCGGACGCAGAGAAAGATCTGCCAAAGAACTTATGTCCACTGATCAAATCCAGCTATGGATTTGCCAAGACAGACAAATGTCCATTCTTCTACTTCTCAGATGTAGTTGTTGGGGAGACTACCTGTGACGGAAAGAAGAAAATGTACGAGTATATGTCAGATTTCAAAGATGTATTCGTAATGGAACTGCCAAATACGCAGAGCGAGATGGCCCTGAAACTCTGGAAGAGTGAACTGATTCGTTTCAAAGAATATCTGGAGAAAAAATTCGACGTAGAGATCACAGATGAAGCTGTATTAGAGGCCGTAAAAGAAGAAAATAAAGTAAGAAAAGTCATGAAAGACCTGTATCATGTCATGGCACTTGATCCTGCACCGATCAAAGGCGGCGACCTGTTCAAAGTATTATACGGAAGCGGCTTCAAATTCGATCGTAAAGCAATCCCGGCAGAGATTGAAGCCATGAGAGAGAAGATTGAAAAAGAATACGAAGAAGGTAAGAGACTGGACAAGATGCCTCGTATCCTGATCACCGGATGTCCGATCGGCGGGGCAACTGAGAAAGGGATCCGCGCCGTAGAAGACAATGGTGGAGTTGTAGTTGCATTCGAAAACTGTAACGGAGCAAAATCTTTTGACAAATTAGTAGACGAAGAGAATCCGGATGTATACGATGCACTGGCAAGACGTTACCTGAACATTGGATGTTCTGTAATGACACCGAATCCAAACAGACTGGACCTTCTGGATCGCCTGATCGATGAATTTAAGGTAGACGGAGTTGTCGAGATGACACTTCAGGCTTGTCATACATATAATGTAGAGTCACTGGCTATCCGTAAATTTGTGAATGAGAAGAAGGGTATTCCGTACATTAATGTAGAGACGGATTATTCGCAGGCTGATATCGGGCAGTTGAATACTCGAATTGCGGCATTTATAGAGATGCTGTAAATTTCTATTTAATTAATTATCGCGGCCTCTCAGTCCATGAGAAAAACTTGGTGCTCTATTTGCTACTAAGATTCCGTGATGTAAGAAAATCTAAGGATGTCCAAATCTCCTAAAAGCAAAGGCATTCCACTCATAACTCGCTTCGCTCAAACAATTCGTTCCATGCCTTTAACGGAGATTTGAACACCCTAAGTTTTTCTAAACATCACTCCATATACGCGACAAACAGAGCACCAAGTCTTTCTCATGTCGTGCTTGGCCAATGATAATGAATTCAATAGAGGGTTGTAACCTTTGTGTGCAGCCGGAAAGTTGAGGTGGAAGCCTTGATTTTCCGGATTTTTTGTACACTTTCGGTATCACGCCGGTTACGCTTCCACTATTGAATCATTACAGTATGCGATAACGTAAGGAAGAAAAGGAAGAGAGTCCAGCTGCGTGCATATGAGATCATGGTTAGTATTTCTTAAGCATCAAAATTGGCCGTTAGCAGTCAAAAAATCATTGTCTGAGCTTGCGAGTTATGTTTTTTTGACTGCTGCTTTTAGGACAATTTTGATGCTTTAGAAATACTCCATGATTGAATCAGCACGTAGCTGGACTCTCTTCCTTTTCTTCCGGCCGGGTATCAACCGCTTAATGCATTAAATAGAAATTACCGATTTGATTGCTCCCAGCAGTTCCTCATACGTCTCATAAGCCGGAATCTCCGGATAATCTTCCTTAATTTTCTCAGTCGTTCGGAATAAGAATCCTGCTTTTCCTGCCTGGATCATGCCCAGATCATTGTATGAATCACCGCTTGCGATCGTGTCAAATCCAATGGACTGCAGTGCTTTTACGGTGCTGAGTTTGGAATTTTCCACACGCATCTTAAAGTCTGTGATCTCACCGTTATCTGCAATCTCAAGGCTGTTGCAGAACAGTGTCGGTCTTCCAAGCTTTTCCATCAAAGGCTGTGCGAACTCTGTAAATGTATCACTGATCAGGATTACCTGACTAAATGAGCGCAGTTCGTCTAAGAATTCTTTTGCTCCCGGAAGCGGGTCAATCTTGGCGATCGTCTCCTGAATCTCTTTGATTCCAAGTCCGTGTTCCTTTAAAATGTCCAGTCTCCATCTCATCAGTTTATTGTAATCCGGTTCATCTCTTGTCGTTCTTTTTAATTCCGGGATTCCACTTTCCTCGGCAAATGCGATCCATATTTCCGGTACTAATACTCCTTCAACATCCAGGCATGTAATATACATTCTATGATTCCCCCTATACTTTCTGTCTTTTTGCTTTTTATCATAACACAAGTCTGTTTATTTTACATTCTTTTTATAAGCAATTCTTCAACTGCAGCATATCTAATGTTTTATCTGTCCTATTTATCTCTTTCCCAACTGCCAGAATGCTACTGCACTGGCGGCCGCGACATTCAGGGAATCTACACCATGTGACATTGGAATCATTACCGTATAATCGCAGTCTGCAATTGTCTCCGGCGCCAGTCCGTCTCCTTCTGTTCCCAGTATCACTGCCAGCTTATCTTCTTTCATAAGTTCCGGATCATCAATGCTTGCAGAATCTTCTTTCAAAGCCATCGCCGCCGTCTTAAATCCCAATTCACGCAATATCTTCATTCCTTCTTCCGGCCAGATTACAGAGTTATCCACAAATGTCCACGGAATCTGGAATACTGTCCCCATACTTACACGGCTTGCCCGCCTGTAAAGTGGATTACTGCATCCCCCTGTCAGAATCACCGCGTCCATGTGAAGTGCTGCCGCAGAGCGGAAAATCGCTCCTACATTTGTAGGATTCATTACATTCTCCAATACTGCTATTCTGTCACATCCGTTACAGATTTCCTGCAGGCCAGGCAACCTCCTTCTTTTCATCGCACATAGCATTCCCCTGGTCAGTTTAAATCCCGTAAGTTTCGTAAGTACTTCAAATTCTGCCGTATATACTGGTACATTGCCACATTTTCCAAGTACAGCTATCGTTTCCGCATCTTCCAAAACCTGCTTTTTTTCCACCAGAACAGACACAGGCTCATATCCTCCATCCAATGCCCTGCTAATAACTTTCGGACTTTCTGCAATAAACAGTCCATCCTCCGGATGATCCTTGTTCAAGAGCTGTGCTTCTGTAAGTCTTGCATATACATCTAGTTCCGGAGCGTCAAAATCTGTAATTTCTATCATATTCTGTATTATTTTTTCATTTATGCTTTCTGTATTGTTCATGATCATTTCCTCTTTTTTACTATCATCTGGATCTTATTGTTATCTCATTATACAGAATGAAATAAATTTTCTCAATTCCATAAATATTTTATGCACATAAGCCCGGACTTTATGTTAAAGTGGATAAAGTATGAGCAGATATTTATTTTATATAAGGAGAATCTTTCACTATGATGACTGAACTTGAGAAATATTATAATAAATTTAACGAAGAAAAACGTCTTGGAAGCCGACATGGACAAGTAGAATTTACCACTTCTATGAAATATATACATGAATATCTTCCGGAAGATAAATCAGCAAAAATTCTGGATGTAGGTGCCGGTACCGGCCGTTACAGTGTAGCCCTTGCCGAAGAAGGTTACGATGTTACCGCTGTTGAACTGGTTAAATATAATCTTGGGATCTTAAAAAAGAAAAACAGTTCTGTAAAAGCCTATCAGGGAAATGCAATGAAACTTTCCCGCTTTCCGGATAAGGAATTTGATTTAGTTCTGGTCTTTGGTCCAATGTATCATCTATATTCTATGGAAGATAAAGTCAAAGCACTGACCGAAGCCAGACGTGTATTGAAAGATGATGGTGTAATTCTTGTTGCTTATTGCATGAATGAGTACAGCGTGCTGACCTATGGATTCAAACAGAATCATATCTTAGAATGTATCGAGAACGGAAAGATTGACGACAGCTTCCGTGTACAACCCAAACCTGAAGACCTTTATGATTATGTCCGCCTGGAAGATATGGATGCTTATAATAAAGCTGCCGGTCTGGAACGAATCAAGGTCATCTCTGCCGACGGACCTTCGGATTATATGCGTCCGGTGCTGAATGCGATGGATGAGGAGACATTCGAGACTTTTATCCGGTATCATCTTTCGGTGTGTGAACGGCCGGAGCTTGTGGGCGCCGGATCACATACCGTGGATATTTTAAAGAAAAGCATTATTTAATACATGAACCGTCTGCTATCCGGACTATTTCTGTTTCCAGGATACCGCTACCCGTAGAATATAAGCTCATTTCTTCTTGTGATTTCGCACGAAAAACAGAGTGGACTCTGTTATTATATTTAAAACCTGCGAAATTCCTCAAAATGCATTGACATATGCCATTTTTCGCAGTAAAACACTATCTAAAGTTATTCATATTTTAGAATGTTTATACATTTTTAATATTTATCATGAAGGCGTATGTTATGAATACACTTGTAATCGTCTTAATTGCAGCTGTACTTCTCAGTGCTGCATATGTACTTTACGGACGCTGGCTTGCTAATAAATGGGGAATTGATCCAAAGGCAGAGACCCCAGCGAAAAAATTTGAGGATGGAAAGAGACAGTACTAGGTCTTGTATGTACCGTTGCTGCACTGGTAGAAAGAACCATCGGACTTGTCAAAGCTTACGCAACCGGATCTGCCACATTCCTGGTAGAAGGCTTACAGCTTATCATTGCAATTCTTCTGATGGCACTTGGCCTTATTATTGTCATCAATTCACTGAAAGCTTACTTTAAAGCACAGAAAGAATCTGCATAGATTAATTTTTAAGAATTAAATCGCAAATCAAATCCAATTACAATCCCCACCAGTAATTGCAAGACTCAAAAGCGCATCCATCTTTTCAACCTCTTCCTCGCCTTCAATCTTCTGAAGGAGCTCCGCTGTATCCAGCACATCTTCTAATGACTCGTCCGGTCCGATCTCGTAATCTATCTCCTGTTCGCAATCCGGGCATGGAATATGCTTCATCGTTTGTAATGACAGGAAACGGTTTCCGCATTTCCTGCATTCATAATATCCGCATTCCTTTGTCCCGTCTGGTACATAATACATATCACTCACCACCTTATATTTCTTACTGCTTTCGCTACTTCCAGCAGTCAAGCTTCTCTTTCATTCCGATATCCTTACTCTTGAACACCGGATTCATTCCCATTTTAAGCTTTCTTTCAATGCCTTCATTGCCATATTAGACAGAATGAGGATCACCGGAATATTGATGATCGCAATGACCCACATCCAGAACACTGCACCGAATCCACCGATACAGATTGCGGAAGATACACCTACAATATTTCCCGTACCAACTCTTGATGCAGTGGAGACCATCTAACAGTTTACTGTACATAAATGAGCTGATGTTATCAATGATCATACTTAACATACTTTTCTTTCTCCTTTTATTTTTCTCTATAAATATACAGTAATTCTGCAAGTTTGGGAAGAATAAATTGCATACATTGACACTGGCACTTATTTCCTCTATATTATTGTCTATATAAGAAAAGGAGATTCATATGTTATTATTCAAATCATTCACTATATTAATTATCGGATTTATCCTGCTGATCAAGGGTGCAGATTTTTTTGTAGAGGGAAGTTCTGCTGTAGCAAAACGTCTCCGGATTCCTTCTATGATCATCGGGATGACCATCGTAGCCATGGGAACCAGTCTTCCAGAATGCGCCGTCAGCGTGACTGCCTCCCTCACCGGCAATAATTCCCTCGCTATCAGTAATGCTGTCGGATCCAACATTTTTAACCTGTTAGTAGTCTGCGGTGTCTGTTCTTTATTCATCCCGCTTGCTGTACAGAAAAGTACTTTACAGAAAGAATTCCCGTTATCTATCTTCTGTGCGGGACTTTTGCTTTTGCTTGGACATCTTGGCATGACACTCGGACGGATAGACGGAATTATCTTCCTTATTATATTTGCCGGATATCTGCTCTGGATGATCCGCTCTGCCAAAAGAGCACGTCACAATATAACTTCTGCGGATTCTTCTTCTGCACAAAAAGTGAGAAGCTCACTTTCCGAAGAAGAAATCGAGGAGGTTGCCTCCCATATCAACCTCCTTCCGTTATGGAAATGTCTCATTTTCATATTGGGCGGTATGATTGCGATCAAATATGGCGGTGATTTCGTCGTTGACGGGGCATCCACAATTGCATCCAGTCTGGGACTTAGCCAGACACTGATTGGACTTACGATCATTGCCATGGGAACCAGTCTTCCGGAGCTTGTCACCTCCATCGTTGCCGCCAGAAAGGACGAAGTCGATATGGCACTTGGTAATGTCATCGGCTCTAATATCTTCAATATCCTTTTTGTACTCGGTGTCGCGGCAGCAATCAGTCCGGTGGGATTCGCTCTGGAAAATATAATCGACATTGCTTTCCTTATCATAATCAGTGCAATCACTCTCGTCTTTGCATGGACTTCGAAGGAAATCAACCGTAAAGAAGGAATTATCATGCTGGTATTATATGCCGCTTATATGGTATATATCTGCATGCGTTAATATTTGTAATTATGAAAGGACGGACATTTTATGAAAATTGTATTTTTAGATGCCAAAACAATCGGGGACGATATTGATCTGTCCGGATTTGATTCACTTGGTGAAGTTACCAAATATAACTTTACCACTCCGGAAGAAGCTCCGGAACGCGTGAAAGACGCAGATGTTCTTATCATTAACAAAGTTCCGATCAATGAAAATACGGTCGGAACAGCAAAGAATCTGAAACTGGTCTGTGTTACTGCAACCGGAACCAACAATCTGGATAAAGACTATCTGGATTCCCACAAAATTGCCTGGAGAAACGTTGCCGGTTATTCCACAGAAACAGTTACTCAGCATACATTTGCCATGCTTTTCTATCTGCTTGAAAAGCTGCGCTATTACGATGATTACGTAAAAGATGGAAATTATATTAACGATACTTCTTTTACTCACTTTGCAGAACGTTTTTCAGAGATCAATGGCAAGACGTGGGGAATCATCGGACTTGGCGCGATCGGACGCCGCGTTGCCCAAATTGCCCGGGCATTTGGTGCAAATGTCATCTATTATTCAGCCTCCGGGCGCCCTGCACAAGATGGATATACGCAGGTTGATTTCGATACCTTGCTTACCACTTCGGATATTATCTCTGTCCATGCACCACTGAATGAACACACCGAAAATCTTCTGGATAAATGCGCATTTGCAAAGATGAAAGAAACCTGTATCTTCCTGAATCTCGGCCGTGGTCCGATCGTTGTTGAACAGGATCTGTACGACGCACTTGTAAATGGCGAAATTGCTGCCGCAGGTCTGGATGTCTTATCTGCCGAACCAATGAGTGAGAAAAATCCGCTTATCAAGATCCAGGACAGCCGCCGGCTTTTCATTACGCCGCATATTGCTTGGGCAAGCGTAGAAGCACGTACCAGACTGATGCAGATCATCCTGGATCAGGTGAAAGAATATTTCCATATGTAGAACACTAACTACTCATTAAAGTTTGATATAAAACAATTTTACATTATTTATTGAATCATCCCTACATTCATGCTATCATATATCATTGTACCTAATGAAAAAGAGTGAAAAATATATGAATAGACGTCCTGATTCCCAGGCGTCTCTGTGGAGGAATGAGAACTATGAGTGAACGTGGATCTGCTCCTGCAGCAGAAAATAAGATGGGAACAATGCCCGTCGGAAAATTAGTATTCAATATGTCACTGCCAATGATGGTTTCTATGCTGGTACAGGCACTTTATAACATCGTTGACAGTATCTTCGTAGCAAAATTATCAGAAAATGCACTGACTGCTGTTTCGTTAGCTTTTCCGCTTCAAACACTTCTGATTGCGGTAGCTACCGGTACCGGTGTCGGCATGAATGCACTCCTTTCAAAATCCCTTGGAGAGCGCAATTTTAAAAAGGCGAATAAGATTGCTGATAATGCAGCATTTATCTATGCCATCAGTTACATCGTATTTTTAATCCTTGGCTTTACGATTGTAAAACCGTTCTATGCAAGCCAGATTGGAAATGCAAATGTCGAGATCATGAATCTCGGAATTGATTACCTGAGTACAGTTATGATCTTTTCTTTTGGTTTGTTTACACAGATTTTCTTTGAACGATTACTGACTTCTACCGGAAGAACGATCTTCAGTATGACTTCTCAGTTATGCGGTGCTATCACCAATATCATCCTTGACCCGATTATGATCTTCGGACTTCTCGGATTCCCAAAGATGGGAGTAACCGGAGCTGCCGTTGCCACCGTCATCGGACAATGCGTAGCCGGCATCGTAGCCGGAACCTGCAATCACAAATATAACCCTGAAGTGTCCTTAAGCTTCAAAGGATTCCGTCCAGACATAAGCCTGATCGGACACATTTATGCAGTTGGTATTCCGTCTATTATTATGCAGTCTATCGGATCAATCATGACCTATTCGATGAACCGCATCCTGATCGAGTTTTCTTCTACCGCAACTGCTGTATTCGGTGTATACTTTAAGCTTCAAAGCTTCTTCTTCATGCCGGTATTCGGACTGAACAATGGTATCACACCGATCATTGCTTACAACTACGGTGCCCAACAGAGAAAGCGTATGATCCGGACGATCAGGATCAGTCTGACAACTGCATTCTGCCTTACTTTTATCGGATTTCTCTGTTTTGAGGGTATCCCACAGGTATTACTTGGAATGTTCAATGCATCTGCTGACATGCTGAAGATTGGTGTTCCGGCACTTCGTATCATCGGTATCCACTACCTGATCGCATGGTTCTGTATCATTGCCGGTACCGTATTCCAGGCACTCGGCAAAGCAGTATTCAGCATGATCGTATCTATCATGCGTCAGCTGGTTGTACTGATCCCTGCTGCTTATATCCTGTCTAAGATCGGCGGACTGCACGTTGTATGGTGGTCTTTCCCGATTGCGGAAGTGATATCATTTATTGTGTCTATGGCATTTTTGATCAGAATTTATAAGACGATTATCAGTAAAATTCCGGAAGGGAAATTGTAAACTCTATATCGCTGACATGCAAAAGAGGCTGTAAAAATTCTTTTTAGAAAGAACTTCTCAGCCTCTTACTTTATTTACATTTCATTACTGTTTTTCAAAAAGATATTTCCCGAAATCTACTTTTTATTTTTGTAATTCACAATATAAATTCCCACACATACCAGAATCAATGCAATCAGACTTCTCGCATTAAATGCCTGGCTTACTTCTCCAAGAACCAGTGCCGATAACACCACACTACAAAGTGGATTGACAAATCCAAAGATTGCTACTTTTGACACTTCATTATGTGCCAGCAGAACTGACCAGAGTGTATACGCTACAGCCGATACCATCGCCAGATACAGGATCAATACCGCTCCCGCAACAGACATATGATCCAGATGTCCACCCATAAGGCTTCCTACTACAAACAACAACACTCCACCCATGAAGAATTGACTGCCGCTTAAGATAACCGGTGATACTTTTTTGGAAAAAATATTGATCAGTACGGTCGATGCCCCATAGGACAACTGTGCGATCAGCACAAAGCCTTCTTCCGTCAGTCTGAAGTCCATATCCATAGAACCGCCTGCCATGTTGATGATCACGACTCCTGCAAATCCGAGAATACAGCCGGCAAGTTTTCTGCCTGTCATCTTTTCATTTCTTACTAACAGACATGCCATTAAGATTGCAATAAAATTGCCAAGGCCTGTGATGATCCCGCCTTTTACACCGGAGGTATGTGCTACTCCGATGTAGAAGAAAAAGTACTGGACAAAGGTCTGTGCAAAGCAAACCGGGATAGCATACTTGAATATCTTTCCGTCCGGAAGGACAACTCTTTTTTCCCGGATGGATGCGAACAGTAATACAAGAATTCCCGCCAGTGCGAACCGGATACCGGCAAAAACAATCTGGCTTGCGGTGTCCGCTGAATCAACGGCAAGAATCCGGTAGCCTGTCTTGATCACGGGAATTGCACTGCCCCATAAGATGCAGCAGACACACGCCAGAGCTGCGACTACCCATGTTCTGGTTAATATATTTTGTTTTTCTGAAATTTGCATTTGTGACATTTCTTTACTCTCTGGAATTCTGGTTCTATTTTTCAATCTCAATCTTCTCTTTCAGCACGACACATCCTGCCATATCACCGATAACATTAACACAGGTTGCACCCATGTCACATAATGTATTGATGCTGATATACACACCCATAACTCCGGCCGGAAGACCTGCCATCGTTGCCAGTGCCGCAAACGATGCGATCGCTCCTCCCGGGATTCCCGGTGTTCCGACTGACAGAAGAACATTCGCCAGAAGGATGATGATCATCATCGGAATACTGACATGTACGCCACATGCATTTGCGAAAAACATGATCATAAACGACATCAGTATTGATACTGCATCCATGTTAACAGTTGCACCCAGCGGAATTGTAATACTGGATATCTGGTTCGGTACGCCCAACTCATCTTCCACACAACTTTTGCTGAGAGGAATCGTTGCAGAACTTGAGCATGTACCAAATGCATTCAATGCTGCCGGCATGATCGCTTTGAAGAACTTCACCGGACTTGTCTTTCCGAGAATGCTTACTGCACCGCCATATACAACAAATGCAAATCCAAAGAACGCAACATATAAGATGATCAGCTGTGTAGCCAGTGATATGATCGTCTTTGTTCCATTTGCCTCTACGACAGGAACGATCGTACAGAATACTCCGATCGGTGTGAAATACATAACCATACTGATAATCTTCAGGCATGCTTCGTTGCAAGAATCAATTACCTTTAATAATGGCTCTCCCTTTTCTCCGATCGCGATCAGTGTAAATCCCATGATCAGAGCAAATACCAGCACCTGCAGCATATTACCCTCTGCAAATGCAGACACCGGATTAGAAGGAATCAGTCCTTTCACTGTATCTAATATACTGTCCATCTTTGTTGCCTGAATATCAGATGTAGCCATCTTAAAGCTGACACCTTTTCCAAGACGGATCAGTCTCGGAATGATCAGTCCGACAAAACTTGCCAGCGCTGTGGTGCACAGGAAGAACAGCATTGCCGCTCCTGTGATCTTACCTGTCGTCCTGGCACTTCCAATGCTTGCAATACCCATTACGATCGAACAGAATACCAGCGGGAAGATCATCATGTTCAATGCACTCATATAGATGCTTCCCAGTACACTCGTTGCAGTCAGTACAACTTTAAACCGTCCCGCCAAAAACAGTCCGGTCAGGATTCCGAGGATCAATCCGCCGAAAATCGCACCGGTGATGTGTTTTCTGTACCACTCATAAAAACTCTTCATTCGTATGTACTCTCCTTACTCTTTTAACTATAATATAACGTCTATATTTTACTATAGACATATAGATAATAGTTTATATCAAAAGGAGTGGGACGTCAATGTCCCACTCCTTTTTAAATGCTTACACCCATCTCATGCCATTCTTCCCCGCCCCAGGTTGACTGCGCGATTCCTTTATCTTTAAATCCGAATTTCTCATACATCGCTACCTTCGATTCCAGGCAGGTAAGGATAATCTCTTTTCTTCCCCTTCCCCATTCTCTTTCGAGATACCGGCGTACCAGTTCTCTTGCAAGCCCCTGACTGCGGTATTCCGGCAGTACATCCAGACCCAGCAGCATGATATTCTTTCCTTCCGGATTATGCAGACCTGCATCCGTAAAAAATTCATCCTTTAATACGACCTCGTCTGTTGCAAGTCCATTTAAAAAACCTGCCATCTTTCCATTTTCTTTATCAATCACTACCAGAAATAAATCCGCAATTCCGGCAACACGGTCTTTCATATGCTTCTTAGAGCAGGCTTCATTCGGTGGAAAGCAGATTCTTTCAATCTCTGCCGCTTCTTCTGCTTCGTTCTGTTTTATGTTTCTAAATTCATATCTTTCTGAAATATGTGTATCTGTCATTTGCTTTTCTCCAATCCCATTACCGTATAAAATGTGTCGCAATTCGTTCTTCCTTTTCCGGTAATCCGAACTGTTCTTTTCCAAGCGCAATACTCTTCATCAAGAATGTCATATTTCTTGCAAGTGTACGCATCGTCTGTTTTCCTTCCCCGTCCTGCTCTGACTCACCCGGCATACGTCCATGAATGCTGTTCCAATACTGGCTTGATGCAACCGGCATTCCGGAGATTGTAAAATACTTGTTCAATTCATCAAATGTTGCCGAACAACCACCGCGTCTCGCACATACAACACTTGCTCCGACTTTCATCGTCTTGTCAAAATGACTGCTGTAGAACAAACGATCAAGACAGGCAATCAGTGTCGCATTTGCTGACGCATAATATACCGGGCTTGCAACGACAAGTCCATCGGCTTCTTCAAACTTTAGTGCCAGTTCATTTACCATATCGTTGAATACACATTTGCCTTTCTCATAGCAGGTACCACAGGCGATACAGCCTCGAATATCTTTATTGCCGACCAGTATGATCTCTGTCTCGATTCCGTTATCTTTAAATACCTGTTCCATTTCTTTTAATGCAACAGATGTATTGCCATTAGCCCGTGGGCTTCCATTTAACATTAACACTTTTAAATTTTGCCGCATTGATTTGTTCCCCTTTCAATGATTCTCTTCCTGACAGATATTTCTTTCAGGATTCGCAAGGTTTTATGCTCATATCCTTAGCGTTCTGAATTCCACCGCATGCTTCCTCTTCCAGATTGGGAACAAATTCCGCTGACACACATAATTCTCCCTCTCTTTGATCGCAACCGCCTGAAAAAACGTCTTCCACATCTCTGTATATTCATCTTCATACTGTTCTGTTTTACGAAGTGACTCAAATTCGTCATCCGTCAGATAACGCAGATAGTTTGTTCCGTCTTTTGGATGTACGCATGCTGTTTTCCGGTTATCATCTATGATCATCCAATGTTCTGATGGCATCCGGTCCGCAAAATGTCTGCCAACCAGCATGATCACATCACTTTTGGGTTCCAGATGACTGACATAGACCTTTCTGTCCAACGACTGGAATCGTGCAAATTCATTAAAATGATGGCTTTCATTACCGACTTTCCGCCGAAGTTCCAACATGCGCATCACATGAGGATTCGAATACTGTTCCAGTACCTTACTTCCCACTGCAAATCCGACACGCAGGAAATTATAGATTGCCTGTAACGCATCTTCCTCCGCAGAAAGGGTTGCATAATATACATCCAGATATGCTTCATCGGAAATATCCCTACGAACAGAACGGATTACTTTTTCTGCTTTCACATTATCCCCGTCTACATGGACATATTCATCAAACATTGTCTGCTGTAATATCGGTTCTTTCTTTAATTGTATCTGATCATGACCGATTCGTAAAGCTTCCGACCAGGCATCATAGATGCAGGTCATAATGTCCTCCAGACGATCCTTACAAGTATATATCTTCATAATTTCCTACCCTATTCCAAAGTCTGCCAACGACAATTGCACATAAGATTCATTGGAATGTTCTATATTCCATACATCTTTCTTATCTACACTCACCAGTTGTCTCGTAATATACGATGCTTCAACCGGTGTATGATACATCTGTTTTCCCCCACAGGTAATAAAATAATGCGCCCGCTTAAGTACCACACCCATCTTCTTTAAGCTTGCAAAATCCAGTCTTCCATACCGTCTTGCATGTGTGATCCGACTGGCGGATTTGGGACCGATTCCCGGTACCCGAAGCAGTCTTGCATAACTTGCAGTCTCTATTTCCACAGGAAATTGTTCGAGATGGCGTAATGCCCAGTCACACTTTGGATCGATCAGTTCATTGAAATCCGGCTTTTCTTCCGACAATAATTCACCTGCCTGGAATCCATAAAATCTAAGCAGCCAATCTGCCTGATAGAGGCGGTGTTCACGCAAAAGCGGTGTCGGTGTTCCAAGCCCCGGCAGTGCATCATCCTCATTCAACGGAATATATGCTGAGTAAAACACTCGTTTCAGATCAAAGCCCTGATACAACTGCTGGGTCGTCTGCAATAATGTATAGTCACTTTCCCCCGTCGCACCGATGATCATCTGTGTACTCTGCCCAGCAGGTGCAAAACGACGCTTTAAACCAGACATATCATGGGGTGCTAACTGATATGCATTGTCCCATGTAAGGAGTCCATCCACTCTCCCCATTTCTTTTTGAGAAGGCAAAGCTCCGTCCTTTCCATCCGACAGTCTGTCTGTCTTCTTTTTTTCTTCCAGGCTTTCCCGATAATTCCTTTTGGATATTTCCGAAAAAATGCCGTTATTTAACAGTTGATTTCCCCTGCTTCTTTCCATATATGCTGTCTTTCCGATGGCCATCCGGTGTGCAGCAATTGTATTCTGAACCTTTCCCATAGGATTAAGGATTGTTTTCATTGTCTTATTCGGTGCAAGAGTCCGAAGCCCCTCTTCCGTTGGAAGTTCCAGATTGACACTGATACGATCAGCCAGATATCCTGCCGCTGCAAGAAGTTCATCCGAAGCTCCCGGAATCGTCTTCACATGGATATAACCGTTAAAATGATATTTTGTGCGAAGCAGCAGTAAAGTCTCACACATCTTTTCCATCGTGTATGTCGGATTTTTCAAAACTCCGGAGCTTAAGAAAAGGCCTTCTATATAATTCCGCTTGTAAAACTCAATCGTCAGTTCACAGATCTCTTCGGGTGTAAATGTTGCCCGTTTCACATCGTTGCTTGCACGATTAATGCAATATTTACAATCATAGGCACAATGATTTGTCATCAGGATTTTTAACAGGGAAATACATCTTCCGTCCGCTGCAAAACTGTGACAGATGCCGCATGCCTCTGTATTGCCGAGTTCTCCTTTCTTTCCACGGCGGCTGGAACCACTTGACGTACATGCCACATCATATTTTGCCGCATCAGCGAGAATCTGTAATTTCTCCTGTGTTGTATAATTACTGTTTTTGATTTCTATATTCATAGTTTTATTATACAAACAAGCGTTCTTGTTTTCAAGTGTTTTTCGAACATTTGTTCTTTTTTCATCTACTATACATGCCTGCTATCTTTATTTTTTCAGGAAATGTTCCCTGTTCGGATATACCTGTCTGAAAGCCTCAAGCGCCGCCTCCTGTAACAGCGCAAACTCTTTCTCCATATGAAGCAAATGCGGTGCATGGAAAGCGATCATACTAATCTGCTGCGCAATCTTTTTTGTCACTCCTTCTTCTGACATCTGTCCCATTCCAAATACAAGTGACGTAAATGCTCTTCCTCCCCTGCTGACTTCAATGAATTTCAGAAAGACATTCTGAAGCTCCTGCAAAAGAATTTCCTTATATACTTTTTCCTGAAGCAGTGATTCTGACAGCCCCAAAGTGGCAGCTATCTTCGCTCCCTGCTTTCTCCGTTTTCCTCCCAGATCCACTGTCGTACCCTCTGCCAGATATTTCATTTCCATAAGACATCTCATAAATTCATCTTTTACGGGTGTTCGTTTTCCATATCTCGCAATCCATAACTGTTTCCGATATTTGTCTTCCTCCGACTCTCCCGCACCGGTATTCTCTTTTAATAATTCCAGCCTTTTTACAGGATCTGTTTCTTTGTAAAATGCAATTATCCATGCGTTATCCATTTTTCTATTTCCTCATTATTATTTCAAAAAACAATCTACATTACTGCTATCCACACGGCAATATTCGGAGAGATAATATCTGCCTTCCTTTAAGCGTTTCCGATTTGTGTCTTTTCCACAGACAATCTCTACCGATAATTTCGCCAGTTCCATTGCCTGATCCTCTTTATCATTATAGACGGTTCCCTGCATTTTTCCTGTCTTGATTGCCTCCAACGCATCATCCAGACCGTCAATTCCAAATATGACAGGCCAGTCCTGACAGTCATATCCGGCCTTCTGACAGGCTGCCACTGCTCCCAGTGCCATCTCATCATTATTGGAAATAACCAGTTCTATTTTCTCTCCATATTGCTCAATAAGACGACTCATCCTGTTTTCAGCCTGTCCACGGTTCCAGTCCGCAAACTGATAACTCAATTTTTCAAGATTAATCTCCTGTTCAAGCAAGGTCTTAACCGAATAGTCTGTTCTGCTGATGGCATCCTGATGTCCGGCCTCTCCTTCCAGAAGTATGTACTGAATCTTCCCATCCTGATTCTTATCAACTTCCGGATGATTCTTAATATAATCCGCCACAATTTCTCCCTGCATGATCCCGGACTGCTCTGCGTCACATCCTATATAATACAGTTTCTCCCATTGCATCAGATCCTCCCTGACCGGCTCCCTGTTAAAAAAGAGGACTGGGATATCTTCTTGTTTTGCCATCCTGATAATGCGGGATGGTGCCGTTCTGTCAACCAGATTCACACACAACACATCACAGCCAGCGTCAATCATCTCCTCAACAATCTCATTTTGATCCTGCTGATTGTCATCGCCATTTTTTACCGTTGTGATGATCTTCATATGATCTGTTTCCATTTTTTTCAGATTCTCTTTTAACTGATCCGTCATAGCATTGATAAATGGATCATCCTGCGTATAGGTTACAACTCCTATCCGGATGATATGATCTGTCTTTGCACTCTTGTCTTCACATCCGGTAATCAGAAAAGCGATCAGCAGGATAACTGCTATCATACTTCTTCTTTTTCTGTCTTTTTTACTCATAAGAATATAAGAACCTTTCCAAATTATCATTTAGTGAAAATTCATCTCTGTCAAACACCTTTATCTCTGTCTTATGGCCTTTTAGCCTGTAGAATCTGTGTTCCAGCCTTTGTGCCATTTCCCCGACACTTTTATATCCAATCTCATAGGCATCCGGGACCACCAGTCCCTGTATATTTCCGTTATCCAATAACACTACCGCTTTTACACTGCTGCCAATGCCATATATGTCTGCTCCCTGATATGAATCTTCATCTGACTGCTCGCCCAGTTCTTCCAATGCATGTGGGTCCAGAACCACTATCGCGTCTACTTTGTCTTTTTTACTCACTTTTTCATAGATATTCTGATCTTTTTTCCGGTAACAATACCAGTCGATCTGACTTTTTGTATCTTTCAGCGAATCCTTTAATCCCCGGATCGCATCCTGATCTGACTCTGATTCTTTCCAGTTTGCGACAACTCCGATTTTCTGCCGCTTCTTTCCCAGCTGCTTTCCAAGTTCAGAACCTATCTTATAATAATCCGGTCCGATTACCGGATCACCGGAATTCCCGCCTTCTTTGGAATATACATCCTCCATGATCAGTGTATATGGTGTCTTGGCACACTGTTTTTTTAACATGTCTTTCGTATCACTTCCCGGTGCCGGACATATGATAAATGCATCTATATTGTTGTGCTTCTGCTCTTTTATAATTTCTTTTTCCATCTCTGCATTTTCAATTTCATCTGTATTACAGATAATCATATGAAGATTGTTTAGTTTCGCCGACTGCTTCATCCCTTTAATCAGTGAATTCCACCGGTTATCTCCTGATTCCGGTAAGATCACCGCAACTCGTTTTTCCGGCACATCCCGGTCAAAAATCTTCCAGGCAAAAAATAATGTCAGTATCAGGAAAACACACTCCAGTATCAGGAATGTAATTTTATTCTTTTTCATCTACATCCCTCCCCTGTGTGTATTTCTGCATCTCCAATTGTTCCGCATTCTCCTTTGTATATGGAATTGCCGGTATATGGATAACAACCCTGGTTCCCTCATCCGGTTCGCTATATATCTCCAGACCATATTGCTCACCAAACATCAGCTGAATTCTGGAATGCACATTGATCACGCCAACACCCGAACCATGTTTTGGAACTTTATTGTTATCTTTCAGAATATTTTCCAGAACTTCTTTCCGCATTCCCATTCCATTATCTTCTATAGTAATGTAAATATCATCTTCTTTCTTTTCTCCCCGGACTGTGATTTTTCCCTCATCGTCCTCATCCATATTTCCCACGCCGTAATAAATTGCATTTTCAAGAATCGGCTGAATGACTAATTTTACAATACAATAATCTTCTATCTCTTTATCCGTCTGAAATTCCATTTGAAAACGTTCTTTATAACGCACAAGCTGGATATTCATATAGCTTCTGCTGTGCTGAAGTTCATCTTTAACCGGAATGATCGTCTTTCCGCGGGATAAACTGACTCTTAAAAGCTTTGCCAGTTCGGAGATCATAATAACTGCTTCTTCATTTTTCTGTGCTTCGATCATCCAGGTAATAGATTCCAGTGTATTATACAAAAAATGCGGATTAATCTGACTTTGTAATGCATCCAGTTCACTTTTTCTCCGCTCATTCTGCTGACGGATAATTTCCTCCATAAGCGTCTCAATCCGTTCATATGATCTTTGAACGGAATAACCCAAATGTCGTATTTCTGAAGAGCCTCCTATGTAAATATCCGGTTTTCCTCCTGCTTCATATGTTTTAACCGATTCATCCAGTTTCCGGATCGGTTTGGATATTTTTCTGGAAATCAGCCTGTTTCCTTCCAGAAGCATCATCATAAGAACCATGATCGTTGTAAAAATATAATATCTGAAATTGTTAATTCTTGCAGTCTGCACGCTCTCCGGTACAACTCCGATCAGTTTCCATCCTGTATAGGCAATGTTGCCAACCACTACACTTTCCTTGTGTCCGTCTGTTGTGATCTCATAAGTGCCCTCCTCATACCCGGAAGCCTTCAGACTATTCTCCTCAAACAGTCCCCTGGCCATCTCTGTTTTTCTCGGATGATAGATCATCTGTCCGTCACGGCTGATCATATAATAATAGATTCCTTCCGAAGAATCATTAATCTGCTTTAAGACATCTTCGATCACCGAATATTTCATATCTACAAGAAGGACTCCGCTTCCCGGAATCTCCCCATCGTTTATATCCACATAACGGCTCAGTGAAACAACCCAATGATAACGATACAGACCATCTTCATACAAATTCTGAATATGCGGAACGGAAAAATGTACATTTTCAATTGCACTCTCGGCATTCTTATACCAGTCCTGTCCCGTTACATCTATATTTTCTTTTTCAACAGCAACCGGTTCCGAAGCAATCAGCCGGCCTTCGTTCCCATATAATGCCAGACTCTCGATTTTATCCGAATTCACCTCGTATAATAAGCTGAACTGTTCAGCAAATTTTTCACTGGATATATCAAATTCCTGTACGATATTATAATTTGCTGCATTAAAAATCTGCCTGATATCTAACAGGTCCGAATTCACCCTGTCTACCGTGCTTTCCACCGTCGCCTCTGTATTTGATACTGCCATCTTATCAATCGCAAGCTTAAATCTTTGATACAAAAGGAATCCCATAGTTACAATCGTGACAAGTGTAATCGCCATAAGAACAGACATGATGATCGACTGTATATTAAATACAACATTTTCTTTTAAATCCGAATCTCTTTTTCCTTTTTTCACGCTTTTTCCTGTTCCCTTCATACGGATTACTGTTCTACTTTACAGATGCTCTATACTTCGAAGGAGAAACTCCAAACTTCTTTTTAAATACATAACTAAAATAATTGGCATCGAGATACCCTACTTTTTCTGCTATTGTATAACTTTTCTCATCTGTATTCAATATCATCTCTGCCGCAATATCCATTCTGTAATCTGTCAAATAAGAGATAAACGATTTTCCCGCTTCTTTTTTAAATACAGAAGAAAAATAAGAATTCGATACACCGAGAACCGCACATACCTCGTCCAATGATATATCCGCCTCCATATACCTTTCTTTCACATTGTTCTGTGCTTCCACAATGAGCCGTCTGGCAGAACTGTTTCTTGCACATTTTAGCTTTTCACTGATTCTTTCCGACATCTGCACAATCCATTCTGTCAGTGTACTTTCATCCATCTGCGATACTTTTTCGTAAATATTCTGCATATTACCGGATATTTTATTGAAATCCAGCGAATTATCTGTACAGAACTTAAAAAATCCACTGACGATCTCCATTGTAGCAAGATTATACTGACTCATAGTTTCTGTATTTTTATGAAGCTTTTCCATCTCTCCATGTGCTGCCCGCTCTATCTCTGCCGAATCTCCTATACGAATTGCACGAAATAGCGTCTGCATCCTTGACTCTTCTGACTGAACCGGTTTGATCTGTTCCTTCGGAACAATCTCTCCAATATTAATTGCCCGTTTTGTTCCGTATAAAACCCTGTAAGAAACTGCTTCTCTTGCCCGTTCATAGGAAAGACTGATCTCATACAGGCTGTCACACACGGTTCCGATCCCCGCTGTAACAACTGCACCCATGATGCGGTACGCCCACCGACAGAATCTGTCACAGGCATCTGTTATCTGGGTAATCTTATCTTCCGCATCCAGTTCCAGAATCAGCAGTGTATTTCCCATATATATAAATTCTCGACAGTTCCACTGATCCATCAGTCTCTGCTTGATCTCTCTTTCTACCGACATGGATAAAAGCAGTGGGTTCATGCCTTCTGGCACATGGTTCTCCGATGTGTGGAAGATTACACAACCAAAGAGAGGTCCTTTCATATCTACCTGATATGCCTGTAAAAATCTTTCATATTCCTGTTTTTCTACTCTTCCTTCAATTAATGAAATAAAAAAATTGGACTGTAATTTCGGAAGTACTTCCTGAAAATAATCATTTAATTTTTTTACATTTAATTTTTCTTCTCTTTCCCTGTCCAGCGTATGTTTCAAATTAGTCAGACTTTCTGACAATTCTGTTGCATTGACCGGTTTGAGCATATATTCCTTGATTTCCAGATGCACTGCTTCTTTCGCATATTCAAACTCATCAAATCCCGTACAGAGCATGATATAAATATTCGGATATTCCTGATTCAGCCTTCTGGATAACTCTAACCCGTCCATATAAGGCATCTTAATATCCGTCAGCACCACGTCCGGCTGGAGTTTTTCTACTAATTCCAGTGCTTTTACCCCATTTGTCGCACTTCCTGCCACCTCAAACCCCAGATCATTCCAATGAATTTTTTTCTCTATCATATCAATGACTTCTGCTTCATCATCTACGAGAATCACTTTATATCGTTCCATCTTTTTCCCCTTTTTCATGGCTGCTATATGTTTATTCCAGTATAACAAATTTACAGCTCTTATAGTATATCCAAACACAAAATCTGCCTTCAAAATTCCTTTACTCAAAGATTCCTTTCGAACGCATCATGTTGAAAAAACCGTCCCTTTCATCTTTCCGATGAGCAGGACGGTCTACTTCTTTTTGTATAAACCTGTATAAACAGTCTTTTATTTATTATTTCTTCTGTACATATTTCAGACAGTCAAGTGTTACTGCTGCCAAAATAATGATACCTTCAAAAATAAACTGAAGGTTTGTATCAATACCAAGAACCGTCAGAGAATAGGTCAATGATGTAAAGATCAGTACACCTGTCACAACTCCCGATATCTTACCAATACCACCGGTAAAGGAAACTCCACCAACTACGCAGGCTGCAATGGCGTCCATATCCCATCCCTGTCCGTAAGCGGCACTACCGGATCCAACCATTCGTACACACTCCAGCCATGAACCGAATCCGTAAAGGATACCTGCAAGGATAAATGCTCCCATCGTTACTTTAAATACCGAGATTCCTGATACAGCTGCCGCCTCTGGATTTCCACCAACTGCATATAAATTTTTTCCAAATGTTGTCTTATTCCAGATAAACCATACAACAGCAATCGCAACTACTGCCCATAAAATAATCATCGGAAAACGTCCTGCCTGTGGAATAAAAATATTCGGGATTGTCGGATCAATCGCACCAAAAGAAACTCCTTTTGTAGCATATGTAACAAGACCAAAGATGATCAACATATTTGCCATCGTTGAAATAAATGGATGCATCTTAAATCTTGCCATGAAAAATCCGGCTGTCATTGCAAATACAGTTGTGAAAAGTATACACACACATAATGCTAATATAGCTCTTGATGCCGGTGCCATACCCGAAAAATCAAAAACATGTCCAAACACAGTACCTGTGTTAATTCCGTTATGCATGATAATGGTTGCTGTAACCATACCCATACCAACCATACGTCCTACAGAAAGGTCGGTACCTGTTAAGAGGATCAGGCCTGCAACACCAAGTGCGAGGAACATTCGCGGTGAAGCCTGCTGTAAGATATTCAGGATATTCGTTACTGTAAAGAGCTGTGTATTTTTCACAATTGGTGTAATGATACACAGAGCAATAAAGATCAGAATAATTACAATATACAGACCATTCTTATACAGGAACTGTGTCATATTGAATGTATATTTGTAATTTTCAATTTTCTGTGCCTGTTTCTGAGCAAATGTGTATTTTGACATTCTCAGAAGATCAATCAAATGGAACTTATGCATAAATGCATCATGTTTTCTGTCCTTGATTTCCTGAAGTCTGGACTCATGTGCCATCTGCGCATCATATAATTTATTCTTATATGTATACTTCTCTGCTTTGATCTCTTCTGCATCTTTCAGGCTTCCAAGTGCTTTCTTATGCTCTTCCTGAAGCTGTGTTTTAGTTTTTTCAAAGCTGCTGTTCTCTGCTTTCTTCTCAGCTTCACAGCTCTTGACAAC
>OGYD01000600.1_pt1 | contig 29826 bp, 23 predicted proteins | sample 1576441 | NCBI WGS metagenome assembly OGYD01 (sample SAMEA3541537, study PRJEB24748) | human gut metagenome | biome: human gut; feature: human-associated habitat; material: faeces | place: China | collected 2012 | reverse complement strand
CCTCGAGCTCCCCTGCTGCTCTATTATCTTTCTTTTGCAGCATAGTTTTTCGACAAACTGAGTACATTATATATTAACATAAATTCAGTGGAATTTTCAACACAATTAATGTATAATGAGTTAATTAACAAAGATGAGCAAAGACGAGGTTAGCCCATGACACGCATTAATATTCTTCCGCCGCTGGTGGCCGATATGATCGCCGCCGGCGAGGTCGTCGAGCGTCCGGCGTCGGTGATAAAGGAGCTTATGGAAAACTCCTTCGACGCGGGCGCATCCAAGGTGACGGTCGAGTTCAAAAGCGGCGGCGCGACATACATAAAAATAAGCGACGACGGCTGCGGCATGAGCCCCGAGGACGCGGGCATCGCCTTCACCCGGCACGCAACGAGCAAGCTGCATGACGAAAAGGGTCTTGAAGCCATCGGAACGATGGGCTTTCGCGGCGAGGCGCTTGCGGCGATCGCGGCGGTCAGCCGCATTGAGCTTATAACGCGCGAAAAGGGCGCGGCCGAGGGCGTGCGCGTCGTCGTTCAGGCAGGCGATATCATCGACATGTCGCCCATCGGCTGCCCGGAGGGCACGAGCATCACCGTGCGCGATATCTTCCACAACACCCCGGCGCGGCTGAAGTTTCTCAAATCCGACCGCTCGGAGGCCTCGGCCTGCATTTCGGCCGCGCTGCACTGCGCCCTCGGCAGACCCGAGGTCTCGGTGCGCCTAAAGCGCGACGGCGAGGAGGTTTTCTTCACCCCCGGCGACGGGCGCGAGGAATCGGCTGTGTACGCGCTTCTCGGGCGCGAGACCGCGCGCGGCATGCTGCCGGTTTCCGGCAAGGGCGAGAGCATGGCCGTCACGGGCTTCACCTCGTCCCCGGCCTTCGGCCGCGGCAACCGCGCAAACCAGCATTTTTACTGCAACGGCAGATATATAAGATCCGTGCTGCTGCAATCGGCGGTCGAGCAGGCGTATAAAAACACGCTCCTGACCGGAAAATTTCCCTCCTGCGTTTTGTATCTGGAGCTTTCGCGCGGCGCGGTGGACGTGAACGTTCACCCGGCAAAGACCGAGGTCAAATTCTCCGACGAAAAGAAGGTTTTCGACCTTGTTTACCAGACCGTGCGCGCCTGTCTCGAGGCCGAGGAAAAGCCGATCGAGATAACGCTCTCAGAGGGCACGCGGCGCGCCGTTTCCGCTCCGAAGCCGGAGTTTTTCCGCAGCATGAGCGCCGAGGAATACCGCGCCAAGGCGGCTTCCTCCTCGCCCGCGAAGCCCCCGGCTTCCGCGCCTGCGCCGAGGCGCGAGGAAAGACCCGCTTTCCGCGCTCCGGCGGCGTACCCGGCTCCCGAGCCGCCGCAAAAAGACCCGGTCTTGCCGAAAATCGACAAAAAACCCCTTTTTTCTCCCGCTCCCGAGCGAAAAAATGTTGAAAAATCAGTTGAAAATGTTGAAAAAATCAGCTCTCCGGCCTGCCGCGTGATCGGCGAAGCGCTGGATACCTATATCCTTGCGGAGATCGGCGACGAGCTTATGCTCATCGACAAGCACGCAGCGCACGAGCGCATGATATTTGACCGCCTCAAGGCGCAGAGCAGGCAGATAATGAGCCAGACGCTGCTTGCGCCGGTCATCATCCGGCCGACGGCCGAGGACGCGGAGATCATCGAGAAAAACGCCGCGCTTTTGGACGAGATGGGCTTTGAGGTCGAGCCGTTCGGCGAGGAGAGCTTCGCCGTGCGCTCGGTGCCGGACGACGTTGACGTTTCCGAGGCCGCATCCGCGCTTGAGGAGATATGCCAAAGGCTGCGCGAGGGCGGCGAGGTCTCGGCCGAGAGCGCGCGCGACGAGATACTGCACACCGTCGCCTGCAAGGCGGCGATAAAGGCCGGACGGCGGCACGATATCGCCGAGCTTGAGCGCATCGCCTGCGCCGTCGCCTCGGGCGAGGTCAAATACTGCCCCCACGGCAGACCCGTTTCCGCGCGCCTGAGCAAAAAGCAGCTCGATAAATTCTTCAGCAGGATCGTTTGATATGGCAGATAAGATCGTTGTTATAACAGGCCCGACGGCAACGGGCAAAACGCGCCTTTCCGTTGAGCTTGCAAGGGATTTCGGCGGCGAGATAGTCTCGGCCGACTCCATGCAGATATACCGCGGTATGGACATTGGTACGGCCAAGGTAACGCATACCGAGATGCAGGGTGTTACGCATCACATGATAGACATTGTTGACCCTACCGAGGTCTATTCCGTATCGCGCTATGTTGAGGATGCCAATAAAGCAGTGCAGGATATATTGGCACGCGGCAGGCTGCCGATAATTGCAGGCGGCACGAATCTGTACATTGATTCGCTCATCTCGGGGCTTGACTTTGCCGAAAGGGCGGAGGATAATGCTCTGCGCGAAAGGCTCAATGCGCAGTATGACGAGCTTGGCGGCGAGGCGATGATAGAGACTCTTCGCGGCTTTGACCCGGAGCGCGCGGCAAAGCTCCACCCGGCCGACAAGCGCCGCATCGTGCGCGCGATCGAGATATACACCCTAACCGGCGAGACGATCACCGAGCACGACGAGAAAACCGGAAAGCGCCCGAAAAAGTACGACGCGGTGAAGATAGCCCTGAGCTTTGCCGACCGCGCCATGCTGTACGACAGGATAAACGAGCGCGTCGATAAAATGGTAGCCGATGGGCTTTTCGATGAGGTAAAAGGGCTTCTTGATTCCGGCCTTTCGCCCGATTGTACCGCCATGCAGGCGATAGGCTATAAGGAGCCGGCAGCGTACTTTGCCGGCAAGATCACAAAGGACGAGGCGACGGAGCTTATAAAGCTCTCCTCGCGCCGATACGCAAAGCGGCAGCTGACGTGGCTGCGGCGCGACGAAACGGTGAAATGGTACGAATGGCCGTCCTCGCCCGATTTTAATGAAGCGCGACGGTTTTCGACCGAATATTTGCACTCGTGTGGTTTATGATGCTCTTGTCCCGGCACGGGATAATCTACATAAACAGGAGCACGAAAGATGCAAAAGACACAGAATCTTCAGGACGCATTCCTCAATCAGCTTCGCCGCGAGAAGGTAAGTCTCACGGTGTTTCTCGTAAACGGATTTCAGATGCACGGCGTTATCCGCGCCTACGACGGCTTCACGGTCGTGCTCGATTCCGACGGCAGGCAGCAGCTTATTTATAAGCACGCGATATCGACGATAATTCCGCCCAAGCCCGTCGAGCTGAGCCGCGAGGAGTGAAAGCGGGCGCATCGTACCTGCGATACGCGGCGGCTGCGGTTTTTCTCGCCGCTGCCGCGTGGACGCTGGCATTCTTCATCGGCCGCGAGCAGTCGCCGGAAACGGTGAGGGCAGAACGGGCCGAGGTCAGGATAAGCATCGTTGCCGAGGGCACGGTCTGGCGGAGGGAAACCGTCATAGTCTGTGACGGCGACGGCGCGTACCTTGCGCACAAGCCGGGCGATAGAGTGTCCGGCGGAAGCGTCATAGCCGTCGAGAAGAGCGTGCTCGACGATTACCTGACGCACCTTGAGCTGTCCGGCGGCGCGCAGCCCGACAAGGGCGAAATGCGCGGCCTTACATATGCGCCCGAGGCCGGGATATTCAGCACCTTTGTTGACGGTCTGGAGGCATGCTCGCTCGAGGAGGTAAGCTCGGCCGAGCCGTTTATTCCGCAGGGCGCGGTGGGCAAAATAGTCTCGGGCGGCTGGTATTTCATCGCCGAAACGCCGGAGACCGATAAGCTCCGCCGGGGCATGAGCGTAACGATATCGCTCCCGGATGAGGTGAGCGCGACAGTCATTTCCGCAGAAAACGGAAAGGCGGTGCTCCGCTGCCGCGACGGGCTTGAGGACGTTGTCAACACGCGCCGCGCCGCATTCCGCATAACGGTTTCCGAGGCGCAGGGGATAAAGATCCCCGACAAGGCTCTGCACCGCGACGGAGACGGAGCGTTTGTGTATGTTCTGCGCGCCGGCCTTGCCGAGCGCTGCAAGGCCGATATCCTGCACACCGGCGACGGATACGTTCTTGTCCGCGAGGGCGAGATACGCGAAGGCATGCAGATAGTTTTGGATAGTAATTTATAGTAAATAGTAATAAAAGATAAAGCTGGGATGAAAATGAGCAGTATTGCAGAAAACGTAAAAAGCATAAAGCAGCGCGTTGCCGAGGCCGCCGTCAAAAGCGGCAGAGCGCCGGAGGATGTGCGCCTTTGCGCGGCGACGAAGATGAACGACGCTTCCCGCGTGCGCGAGGCGATAGCCGCCGGGGTAGATATCTGCGGCGAGAACCGCGTGCAGGAGCTGAGCGAGAAATTCGAGCAGGGCGCGTACGAGGGCTGTCCGCTGCATTTCATCGGACATTTGCAGAAAAATAAGGTAAAATACCTTGTGGGCAAGGTACAGCTTATCGAGTCGGTCGATTGCCTCGAGCTTCTCGAGACGATTGATAAGCGCGCAAAGTCGATGGGACTTGTGCAGGATGTGCTGCTGGAGGTGAACATCGGCGGCGAGGAGGCAAAAAGCGGCTTTGCGCCCGGTGAGCTTGCCGGGTGCCTGCCTCAGATGGGGCAATTTTCCTCGATTCGGGTGCGCGGATTGATGGCGATACCCCCGATTTGCGAAAAAACGGAAGAAATTCGCCCATATTTTCGCGCAATGAAGCAGCTTTTTGTTGACAATGGAGCAAAAAAATACGATAATGTCTCTATGGACTTTTTGTCCATGGGCATGAGCGCGGATTTTGAGACCGCGATAGAGGAAGGCGCGAACATAGTCCGCGTAGGCACCGGCATCTTCGGGGCCAGACATTACTAAGCGCAAAGGAGGATGTGCAATGGCATGGTTAGATAACATTCGCAACGCTATGCACCCTTACGACGATGATTATATAGAAAACGAAGAGCGCGCCGCCGAGGATGAGTTTTCCCGGCAGGAGGACGATATCCCGGCAGACGAAAGCTTTGAGGATAAGCAGCCGCGCCCCGTGTTTTCGCGGCGCGAGCCGAAGCAGCAGCCGAGCTACAGTGCTCCGGCGCAGGAAAAGCAGAAGATGAAGCTCAAGTTCGTGCATCCCGAGCAGTTCGATGAGGCCGCCGAAATTGCCGACAGTCTCCGCGCACATCAGGCGGTGCTCATGAATCTTGAGGCGACCGAGACGGACACGGCGCGCAGATTGCTCGACTTTTTGTCCGGCGCAGCCTATGCTCTGGGCGGCAGGGTCATGCGCGTTTCCGCGCAGGCGTATATAATCGCGCCGACCAATGTCGATCTCGTCGGCGATGCGGTCGCCGATTTTGAAAGCGCAGGGCTTTACTTTTAAACAAGTACTGAAAGGTGGATTTTAAGATATGACTACTCCTCAGGAGATCCGTGAAAAAAGCTTTGACAAGGCCAGAAGTATGTTCGGCGGTTACGATATGGCGACCATCGACGAATATCTCGAGGAACTTGCAAACGACTTTGAAGCACTGCAGAAGGAGAATGTTGTCCTCAAGAGCAAGATGAAGGTCCTTGTTGACAAGATCGAAGAATACCGCACCAACGAAAGTGCCCTCAATCAGGCAATTCTCTCGGCGCAGAAGCTCAGCGTTCAGATCGAAAACGACGCAAGAACGCGCAGCGCGAACATCGTCGCGGAGGCCGAGGCCAAGGCCGCGGCACTGCTGGGCAATATCGACGACAGGATCGCCCAGGAGGAATCCCGTCTTCAGGCTGCCAAGCTCAGCTCGGCAAAATTCTTCGACAGCGCCCGTGAGCTGTGCCAGAAGCAGCTTCAGACGCTCGATACCATCATGAAGGCCGCAAACCCCGAAGCGCTCAAGACCGAGGCCATACGAATACCGAAGGAGCAGCCCGCTCCCGTTTCCGAACCCACTCCCGCGGATTCCGGCAACACTCAGGTATTCAACTTTATAAAAGACGAGATCTGAGTTTTTGCCGAAGCAGACGCTTCGGCTATCGGTATTTGGTGAGTTAAAGGCGTGCGGAAACAACTGCGCGCCTTTTATTTTTTTAATAGCGCATTGGGGCACCTACCGATACGGTTATCTCTGGTCGCCCGGTGTCGAAATTGCCGACGAAACCGTGACTGCCTCGCGTAACGCAAGTGCAATGCTGAGTTTTTTGCCGCACCCATTGGCTCCCCTGTCAAGGGGAGCAGGCAGCTTTGCTGCCGAGGGGTTGAATTAAAGCGCCTATTCACTATCAGCTATTAGCTCTCCGCTGCGGCAAGCGGTCGCTTGTAGGGAACGGATTTATCCGTTCCGCGTGTCGCGGTTTCGACGGCAGTTCCCGGTCGGGATACCGCAAAAAATGTATCGGCACAATGTAAATGCGCCTCTGAAAAAGCGCCACCAAAATGCGTTGCCTGACGGCAATGATTAAAATAACACCTCATCCGTCACCAAGGTGACACCTTCCCCTCAAGCTACGCAGTGGAAGGCAATGACGAAGCCTCGGCTGCGTACCGCTATATTAACTGCGTCGGTAGATGCAACAAAACGGAACGGATAAATCCGTTCCCTACAAGAGTGCAGGCAAAGACATTTAGAGAGCAGACGAAAATTTGCACTAATACAGCACAAATTCCCCGGGATGCGAGACGATACGATCTCCGCCAATGTATCGATACCGGGACACCGGAATAAAAACAAAAGCCGGAGTCGGTTCGCATCTAAAAAACCGGGCAACTGCAAATTAAGTATAGGTAGGTGCTCAAATGCGCCAAAGAAACACCAAAAACCCGGTTTAGTCGGAATATCCGACACCGGGATACCAATATAAACGTATAGGTACAGACTAAATTCGTAACTAAAAATGGAGGATAAATTTATGGCACAGAAGTATGACGCAACACTCAATCTCCCCAAGACCGAGTTCCCGATGCGTGCGGGCCTGCCCAAGCGCGAGCCGGAGATGCTCAAACACTGGGAGGAGATGGACATCTACAACGAGATGCTTAAAAAGAACGAGGGCAAGCCCCTGTTCAACCTTCACGACGGCCCTCCGTTCTCCAACGGTGCTCTGCACATGGGTCACGCGCTGAACAAATCCATCAAAGACTTCATCACGCGCACCTACGCAATGCGCGGCTACTATACGCCGTACATCCCCGGCTGGGATAACCACGGCATGCCCATCGAGTCTGCCATCATCAAGGAGCAGAAGCTCAACCACAAGGCAATGAGCATCGCCGACTTCCGCTCGGCCTGCCACGCCTACGCCGACCACTACATCGACGTGCAGCGCGAGGGCTTCAAGCGCATGGGCGTCATCGGCGATTGGGAGCACCCGTACAAGACCATGGATCCCGGCTTCGAGGCCATGGAAACGCGCGTGTTCGGCAAGATGTATAAAAACGGCCACATCTACAAGGGCCTCAAGCCCGTTTACTGGTGCGCTCACGACGAGACCGCACTGGCCGAGGCCGAGATCGAATACAAGGACGATCCCTGCACGACCGTTTACGTCAAGTTCCCCATGCACGACGATCTTGGCAAGCTCGGCAATATCGACAAATCCAAGCTCTTCTTCGTCATCTGGACGACGACCATCTGGACCCTGCCCGGCAACCTCGCCATCGCTCTGCACCCGTCGGAGAGCTACGTCATCGTAAAGGCTCCCAACGGCGAGATGTACATCATGGCCGAGGCTCTGACCAAGAAGGTCATGGGTCTGGGCGGCTTCGAGGACTATGAGATCATCGACCGCCACGAGGGCGCGTTCTTCGAGAACATGCTCGCAGACCACCCCTTCCTGCCCAAGACCAGCCGCCTTGTTCTGGCCGACTACGTCACCATGGACTCCGGCACCGGCTGCGTTCACACCGCCCCCGGCTTCGGCGCGGACGACTACGTCACCTGTAAGCGCTACGGCATGGACATGGTCGTTCCCGTCAACGATCAGGGCAAGCACACCGAATACGCCGGCAAGTACGCCGGAATGGGCACCGACGAAAGTAACCCCGTCATCCTCAAAGACATGAAGGAAAGCGGCATGCTCTTCGCGTCCGAGGAAATCATCCACAGCTATCCGCATTGCTGGAGATGCAAGCACCCGATCATCTTCCGCGCAACTCCGCAGTGGTTCTGCTCGGTCGATTCCTTCAAGGACGAAGCCACCGGCGCATGCGAGGACGTCCGCTGGGTCCCGGCATGGGGCAAGGACAGAATGAGAAGCATGATCCTTGAGCGCACCGACTGGTGCATCTCGCGCCAGCGCCGCTGGGGTCTGCCCATCCCCGTTTTCTACTGCGACGACTGCTCAAAGCCCGTCTGCACCGATGAGAGCATCGAGTCCGTCGCGAAGATCTATGAAACCGAAGGCTCGAACGCATGGTTCGAGCGCGAGGCAAATGAGCTTCTGCCCGAGGGCTTCACCTGCCCCCACTGCGGCGGCAAGCACTTCACCAAAGAGACCGACACCCTCGACGGCTGGTTCGACTCCGGCTCGACCCATTACGCCGCTATGGAGCGCGATCAGGGCTTCTGGCCCGCAACGATGTACATCGAGGGTCTTGACCAGTATCGCGGCTGGTTCCAGTCCTCGCTGCTGGTAGCAGTCGGCGCACTCGGCCGCGGCGCACCGTTCAAGGAATGCGTCACCCACGGCTGGACGGTTGACGGCGAGGGCAGAGCAATGCACAAGTCCCTCGGCAACGGCATGGATCCGGCCGAGATCTTCAACAAATACGGTGCCGACCTCCTGCGCCTGTGGGCAGGCTCGTCGGATTACCACGTCGATGTCCGCTGCTCGGACGAGATCTTCAAGCAGCTCAGCCAGAATTACCTCAAGTTCCGCAACACTGCGCGCTACTGCCTCGGCAACCTCGACGGCTTCGACGCAAACGACCTTGTTAAGCCCGAGGACATGCTCGAGCTGGATAAGTGGGCGCTGACCCGCCTCAACAAGCTCATCGAGAAGGCCTTCGCCGCATACGACGAGTACGAGTTCCACGTCGTTTCCCACCTTATCAACGATTTCTGCGTTGTCGAGCTTTCAAACTTCTACCTCGATATCATCAAGGACAGGCTCTATTGCTCCGGCAAGAACAGCCTCGAGCGCCGCAGCGCCCAGACCGCGCTGTTCCTGATCCTCGACACCCTGACCAAGATGTTCGCGCCCATCCTCGCATTCACCTGCGATGAGATCTGGCTGTCAATGCCCCACCGCAGCTCGGACGATGCGCGCAACGTCGTGCTCAACGAGATGAACAAGCCCTTTGCCGAGTACGCGCTCGACGATGCCGAGATGGCAAAGTGGGATGCGCTGATCTCCGTCAGAAACGACGTCAACGGCGTCCTCGAAAAGGCGCGCGCGGACAAGCGCATCGGCAAGCCCCTCGAGGCTTCCGTCACCCTGCGCGCTTCAGGCGAGAGCAAGGCCGTGCTCGACAAGATCTCCGATATGGATCTTAAGGAGCTGCTGATCGTCTCCGAGTGCCTGATCGCAGAGGACGATGCCGCCGACGCAGACGCCGTCACCGCCGCCGGCTCGTACAATCCGGGTCTGACCGTCTCCGTCAAGGAGGCCGAAGGCACCAAGTGCCCGCGCTGCTGGATGCACTCCAAGGACGCTGACCCCGAAACCGGACTCTGCCCCCGCTGCAAAGCAGTTTTAGAGGCGTAATTTTAGAGGCGCTTTGACGCAGTCACGGATACGCATATTGCAGCGTCCCGGTATCGAAGTTGCCGACGAAACCATGGCTGCCTCGCGTAACGCAAGTGCGGCGCTGAACTTTCCGGTATCCCGGTGTCGAAGTTGCCGACGAAACCATGGCTGCCTCGCGTAACGCGAGTGCGGTAATAAATTCCGCGCGCCCGATTCAAAACCTCAGCAAAAACAATAACTGCATCGTACTACAACAAAGTACGATGCAGTTTTTTTAGTGGCGCATTGGGGCACCTACCAATACATATATCTCTGGTGTCCCGGTTCGGGACAATGGTGGAAACCGTAGCTGCTACGCAACCCGGTAGTGCGGTGCTAAGTTTTGCACAGCCCCCCATTGGCTCCCCTGTTAAGGGGAGCAGGCAGCTTTGCTGCCGAGGGGTTGACAGCTATTAACTAACAGCTATTAGCTCTCCGCTGCGGCCAACAGTCGCATGTAGGGAACAGGCTTGCCTGTTCCGCTGTGATGGTTTTGCCTGAACTCTCCGGTCGGGATGCTGCAACTACCGTATCGGTAGCAGCGTCAATTCGCCACTACAAAAACGCGGAGGGGTATCTTTTTGCCGGTGGCGGCGATGGCGCGCTGAAGGGCGTGCTCAAGTCCGCCGCAGCAGGGCACCTGCATGCGCGCGAGGGTGACGGACTTGATATCGTTTGCGGCAAGGATCTCGCCGAGCTTCTCGGCATAATCGACGGGGTCGAGCTTCGGGCAGCCGATGAGCGTAACGCGGCCTTGCATGAAGTCGGCGTGGAAGCTTCCGCAGGCATAGGCGCTGCAATCGGCGGCGACGAGCAGATCCGCGCCGTCAAAATACGCGGCCTTGACCGGCGCGAGACGGATCTGCACGGGCCAGTTGCGAAGCTGCGACGCATCTCCGGACTCAACGCCGTGCGGCGCAGAGCCGGGGCAGCCGGAAGCAGCCTGCTTTTTCGCGCTCTGCGCGGCCTTGACCGCCGCCTCGTCATATGCCGCGGCCTCACGCTCGATGAAGCTTATCGCGCCCGTCGGGCAATTGGGCAGGCAGTCGCCCAGACCGTCGCAGTAATCATCGCGCATGAGCCGGGCCTTGCCGTCAACAAGCCCTATCGCGCCCTCGTGGCATGCGTGGACGCACTTTCCGCAGCCGTTGCACTTTTCCTCGTCTATCTGAATAACTCTTCGTATCATTTGCATTGCCTCCAATTAATTTTCACTTTGCAGCACTATGATATACCCGGCGTAAAATTAGCCGTGTAGCACCTGCTACACGGCTAAAATTTACTTATTATAATCCTCGAGCCTGCGGATGCTGCCCTTCTGCGGAACATAGCCGGCCAGATATTCCATCGCCTGCTCGGGCGTGTCGGCCACAAAATACAGCTCCAGGCAGTTTTTCGACATAAATCGACGCCCGGCAAGCTCTTCGAGCATGCGCAGCATCGCGTCGAACGCGCCGAGGGTGTTTAGCAGGACAATGGCGCGGTCGTCCCGGCCAAGCTGCTTGAGCGTGAGGATCTCGAAAAATTCCTCGAGCGTACCGATGCCGCCGGGCAGGACAATGCATGCGTCGGACTCCTCCTGCATGCGCTGCTTGCGCTCGCGCATGGTTTCGGTGAATATCATGCGGCTGCACTTGTCGTACAGTATGCCCGGCTCATCGAAAAATCGCGGCGCTATGCCGACGATGTCTCCGCCTGCCGCGCTCACTCCGCGCGCGCACGCGCCCATGAGTCCCTCCGCGCCGCCGCCGAAAACGATGCTGTCGCCGTTTTCGCCGATCAGCCGGCCCACGGCCTCGGCCTCGGCGTAGTAGCGTGCGTCCAGCTCACGGCCGGACGCACCAAAAATGCAGATCCTCATCAGTCGTCCAGATCCTCAAAAGCGTCAAGGCCGCGCTTGGCCTCGGGCTTGTTGTCGCCGTGCTTTACGAAGATCATCGTCACGAAGCTGAGCGCGACGAACAGCGCGGCATAGGGGAACAGCACCGTGTAGCTTATATGGCGCATCAGCGAGCCTGCGACGATCGGGGTCACGACCTGCGCGACCATCGAGAAGGTGTAGTAATAGCCGGTGAATTTGCCGATATCCGAGCCGCGGCACATCTCAACGACCATGGGCAGGGAGTTTACGTTTATCGCCGCCCATGCAAGGCCGACGAGCGCGAACACGATGAACATGATGACGTTTATCTCGCTGTAGGCCGTCGTCAGGAAATAGCCCAGGCCGAAGCAGACCGCCAGCAGGATGATGCCGGCCATGATCGTGCGCTTTCTGCCGACCTTGGACGCGATAACGCCGATGGGGATATAGCTGATAACGGCGCCGCCGGTCGCGATCAGCAGGCAGGTCGATGCGCCGCCCAGCGCCTGACCCATGACCTGGCTGACGTAGGTCGTGAACCACGTTTCGACCGCGTTATAGCCGAGAAACCACAGGCTGATCGACGACAGCAGGAATATGAGGCTCTTTTTTACGGGCTTGGGCAGGGTCTCGCTGCCGCTGCCGTCGTCCTCGGCGAGGTTCCACTCGGGATGCTGCGCCTCGAGCTTCTGCTGCTCGGCAACGAGCTTCGGCTCCTTGATCGTGAGAAACAGCACGGCGATGGCGACGAACATGATCGCGGAAACGACCATGAAAAGCGGCTGATAGTTGACGTGCGCAAGGCCCTCGACCTTGCTGTTGGGGTACATGACCGCGGCTACGCCGAGGTAGATAACGCCGCCGAGCGCGCCCATGAGGTTTATGATCGCGTTGCCCTTGCTGCGCAGGGGCTTGGGCGTAATATCCGGCATGAGCGCAACCGCCGGGGAGCGGTAGGTCCCCATTGCCACGAGCAGCAGGCCGAGAACGACCACGAACGAGATGGTCTTGAAGGTGGTCGGCGCGGCGGCATAGCTGTTGTCGATAAGCGGCAGCAGGTTCATTAGTATGATCGCAAGGCCCGTGCCGAAAAGGATAAACGGCATGCGCTTGCCGATCTTCGTGTGCGTTTTGTCCGAGATCGCGCCGAACAGCGGCAGCAGAAACAGCGCAAGCACATTGTCGGCCGCCATTATCGCGCCGGAATACGTCTCGTTGAGGTGGAATGTGTTGGTCAGTATAAGTGGAACGATGCTGTTGTACATCTGCCAGAACGCGCAGATGGACAGGAACGCAAAGCCCGTCAATATGGTGCGTTTGTTGTCAAGCTTCATTTTCTCCGCTCACCCTCCGGGTTGATTTTGCCACGATTATACCACACGCCTCCATATTTTGCACCTGTTTTTTCAGTAGCGAATTGGGGCAGCTACGAATACGGTTATTGCCGGTGCCCGGTTCGGGACAATGGAGGAAACCGTGTTTGCCTCGCGTAACACAAGTGCGCTGCTGAATTTTAGGATGCACCCCTGTAGGGAACGGATTTATCCGTTCCGCCTGTTATGGTTTCGCCGGTAGTTCCCGGTCGGGATACCGCAATAAACGTATCGGCATCGGTGTTTATGCGCCTCCGAAAAAACGGATTCATCCGTTCCGTTTGCCACGGTTTTGCCGGAACCCACCGGTCGGGCAACCGCAAAAACCAACACTGCACTAACGTAGTGCGAGAGTTTCACGGTTTCGTCGGCACTTTCGACACCGGGCAACAGCAATAAATGTATAAGGAGTGCGCTAATTCGCCACTAAAACCCCACCGAGTCATCCGCTGCGCGGCTGACCCACCTCCCCTTGACAGGTGAGGCAATGGGAAGCGGCGCTAAACTCAGCAACGCACTACCGGGTTGCGTAGCAATCGCGGTTTCCTCCATTGTATCCGGTCGGGCCACCGCAAAAACCGTATCCGTAGCAGCCTCAATTCGCCTCTGAACAAACGGAGCGGATGTTTTTTTCAAATTTACTGCGCGGACCCATGACCTCGTGGCCGCAGCCGAGGCAGCGGAGCTTGAAGTCTGCGCCGACGCGCAGCACCTGCCAGCGCTTCTCGCCGCAGGGGTGCGCTTTTTTCATTGTCAGCACGTCGCCGACGTGGATATCCATTGGCATGGTCAAAACCTCACTTTTTGATCTCGTCCCAGTATTTTTTCGCGGTCTGCTCGATCTTGTTGTCACCGAAATCGTAGTAGTGCGTGCCCTTGAGCGCATCGGGCAGATACTGCTGCCGCACCCAGTGGTTGGGGTAGCTGTGCGGATATTTATAGCCCTGCTCGCGCTCGAAGCCCGTGCCGTCGGCGTGGACATTTTGCAGCTCGCGCGGCGGCGGACCGCTTTTGCCGGCGCGGACATCGGCGATGGCAGCGTCGATCGCCATAACGCCGCTGTTGGACTTCGGCGCGGTGGCGAGGAAGATGACCGCCTCGGCCAGCGGCAGGCGCGCCTCCGGCAGTCCGAGCTGAAGCGCCGAGTCCACGCAGGCCTTGACTATCGGCACCGCCTGCGGATACGCAAGGCCGATATCCTCGCTCGCCGAGCACAGGATCCGGCGGCACGCACCGACGAGGTCGCCGGCCTCGAGCAGCCGCGCAAGATAGTGCAGCGCCGCGTCCGCGTCCGAGCCGCGCAGTGACTTCATCAGCGCCGACAGCGCGTCATAGTGCTCGTCGCCGTCGCGGTCATAGCGCATCGCGCTGCGCTGGGTGACGGTTTTCGCATCGTCGAGGCTTATGAGCACCTTGTCGCCGTCCGTTCGGGCTGCCGAAAACAGCAGCTCGACCGCGTTGAGCGCCTTGCGCACATCGCCGCCGCAGGACCGGCTTATCCGCTGCACGACGCCCGGCTCAAGCTCCGGCGTTTTGCCCTCGCGCTCGGCGAGGATGGAAAACGCGCGCATAACGGCAGGCTCGGCCTCCTTGGGCGTGACGGGCTTGAACTCGAACACCGTCGATCGGCTGAGGATAGCGCCGAACACGCAGAAATACGGGTTTTCCGTCGTCGAGGCGATGAGCGTGATGCGCCCGTCCTCGATAAACTCCAGCAGCGATTGCTGCTGCTTTTTGTTGAAATACTGGATCTCGTCAAGATACAGCAGCACGCCGCCGGGAGTCAGCAGCGTGTCAAGCTCGGCGATGATCTCTTTTATGTCGGCAAGCCCGGCGGTCGTTGCGTTCAGCTTGCGCAGGGTGCGGTTGGTTTTTTCCGCGATGATGCGCGCAACGGTGGTCTTGCCCGTGCCCGAGGGGCCGTAGAAGATCATGTTCGGGATGCTGCCGCTTTCGACGATGCGGCGCAGCAGGCCGCGCTCGCCGAGGATGTGCTTTTGGCCGACAACATCGTCAAGGCTGTGGGGGCGTATTTCGTCTGCAAGGGGTTTGTACATGTGCTGTACCTCCGAAAAAACCGTCCGCACCGCAAATGCGATAGCGCCGCGGACAGGGTTGTGGTAAAATAGGTGCGAGGTGATATGTATGCGCACAAAAGCTCAGGTTCTGGAGATAGTCCGCCGATTGGAGGAGGCCTATCCCTTGGCCGAATGTACGCTTGATTATAAAAAGGATTATGAGCTGCTGTTTTCCGTGCGGCTTGCCGCGCAGTGCACCGACGCGCGCGTAAACGAGATAACGCCGGCACTGTTTGCGCGGTTTTCTACGCTGCAAAGCTTTGCCGAGGCTGACGTTGCGGAGGTCGAAGAGTATGTCCGATCCTGCGGCTTTTACCGCGCCAAGGCTCGCGACATCGTCGGCGCGGCGCAGATGATGCTGCGTGATTTCGGCGGCCGGGTGCCGGATAACATGGACGATCTGCTCAAGCTGCCCGGAGTCGGGCGCAAGACGGCAAATCTCATTCTCGGCGACGTTTATCACGTCCCCGGCTCGACCGTTGTGGACACGCACTGCATCCGCATTTCAAACCGCCTGGGTCTGGTCGATGACCTCAAGGACCCGGTGAAGATCGAGGCCGAGCTGCGCAGGTGCCTGCCGCCGGAGAAAAGCTCCGACTTCTGCCACCGCATCGTGCTGCACGGCCGCGCCGTCTGCACCGCGCGCAGGCCCGACTGCGCAGGCTGCACCCTGCGCTCGGTGTGCCAATTTGCCGAGCAGCAGGTGTAATACATAATTATACCCGATATCCCACCCCAACGCAACTTTTTCAGAGGCGATTTGACGCACCTACGGATACGGTTATCTCTGGTAGCCCGGTTCGGGACATTGGTGGAAACCGTGCGGTTTCACCGCAGCTGATAGCCGTGAGCTGATAGCAGAGAGCCGATGGTGTGCCTACGGCGCGGATTTATTTACACCTCATCTGCCGCAAGCGGTTTTTCAGTAGCGCTTTAACGCTGATACCGATACGTTTTTTGCGTCAGCCCGACCGGTGGGTGCCGACGAAACCGCTACACGCGGAACGGATGAATCCGTTCCCTACGACGCTATTTTTGTGCCGGCAAAACATTACAACGGAACAGGCAAGCCCGTTCCCTACAAGGTGCGGTGCAAAACGCAGCAGCGCACTTGTGTTACGCGAGGCAACCATGGTTTCCACCATTGTCCCGAACCGGGCTGCCAGAGATATATGTATCCGTAGGTGCGTCAATTCGCCTCTAAAAAAGTGACGGGAATGTAAGAAGTGGAGGGGGAAATGTAAGCAAAATCGATGGTTTCCGGGCAAAAAGCGCGGTAGAATAAGCGTGTAAATCCGATGGAGGTAAAAACGATGAGCATTTTAACTGTTGAAAATCTCAGAAAGGTATACAGCACGCGCTTTGGGGGAAACCAGGTCGAGGCGCTTAAAAACGTAAACTTCAGCGTCGATGAGGGCGAGTACGTCGCCATAATGGGCGAGTCCGGCTCGGGCAAAACGACGCTTTTGAATCTTCTTGCGGCGCTGGACAAGCCGACCGGCGGCACGATCGTGCTCGACGGCAAGGAGCTTGGCAGGATAAAGGAGAGCGACGTTGCGACCTTCCGGCGCGACAATCTCGGCTTCGTGTTCCAGGAGTTTAACCTGCTGGACACGTTCACGATCCAGGACAACATCCTGCTGCCGCTGGTGCTGGCCGGGAAGAGCTACGACGAGATGACCTCGCGCCTGCTGCCGATAGCGAAGGACCTGGGCCTGACTCCGCTGCTGAAGAAATATCCCTACGAGGTCTCCGGCGGCCAGAAGCAGCGCGCGGCGGTCGCGAGGGCGCTCATAACCAATCCGCGCATCATCCTCGCCGACGAGCCGACGGGCGCGCTCGACTCGAAGAGCACCGACGAGCTGCTCGGCCTGTTCGAGCAGATAAACAAAAAGGGTCAGACCATCCTCATGGTCACGCACTCCGTGAAGGCCGCGTCGCGCGCGCAGCGCATATTGTTCATAAAAGACGGCGAGGTGTTCCACCAGATCTATCGCGGCGAATGCTCCGATCAGCAGCTTTACCAGAAGATCTCGGACACGCTGACCATTCTTGCATCGGGCGGTGAAGTGAAATGAAGCTCGGTTTCTATCCCCGTCTGGCGTGGAGCGGCATCAGGAAAAACAAGCGACTGTTCGTTCCGTATATCCTCGCCGCGGCCGGAACGGCGGCCGTGTTCTACATCATGTTCTATCTCGCGTCGGGCGACCTTTTGGACGGTATGCGCGGAGGTATGACGGCACAGTCGACGCTGTCGCTCGGCGTATTCGTCATCGTCGCGTTCGCGCTGCTGTTCCTGTTTTACTGCAACAGCTTCCTCGTGCGCCGCAGATACAAGGAATTCGGCCTTTACAGCATCCTCGGCATGAACAGGAAAAACATCTCACGCGTTCTTGCATGGGAGACCCTGCTGACTGCGCTGCTGTCGCTTATCGGCGGCATATTTATCGGAGCGCTGCTTTCAAAGCTCGCGGAAATGATATTTCTGCACATGCTCGGCGGCACGGCGGAGTATTCGCTGCACATATCGCTTCCCGCCATCAAATACATGCTCCTGTACTTCGGCGGCATTTTCGCGCTGATCTACATCAGCAGCCTCATTAAGCTGCACCGCAGCACGGCGGTCGAGCTCGTGCACAGCGAAAGCTACGGCGAAAAGCCCGTGAAGGCAAATCCCGTGCTTGGCATAGCAGGCGTTATCCTGCTCTCCGCGGCCTACATTCTTGCCGTCAGCATAAAGGAGCCCCTGCAGGCGCTCACGATCTTCTTCATCGCCGTCATCATGGTCATCGTCGGCACTTATCTCGTTTTCATATCGGGCAGCGTCCTGCTGTGCAAAATTCTTCAGAAAAACAAGCGCTATTACTACACGCCCCGGCACTTCGTCTCCGTTTCCTCGATGACCTACCGCATGAAGCGCAACGGCGCGGGGCTTGCGTCGATCTGCATCCTCGCAACGATGGTGCTGGTCACGATATCCTCCACCTGCTGCCTGTACTTCGGCATGGTCGACTCCGTCAACGCACGCTATCCGCGTGATATCAACGTCACCTTCGGCTATGACGCAAGCACATCCCTGACAGAGGAAAAGGCTGATGCTCTGAGCGATAAGCTCGTCGCCGCTCTCGGAGATACAGAACGGAAAAACATCCTCGATTTCCGGCAGCTTAGCATGTCCGGAGGCTTTGAAAACGGCGTTTTCGACATTTCCGAGCGCTTTTCCGGCAGCAGCAACATAAGCGATTACGGCAGGATCGCAAACCTGCGCATAGTTTCGCTGTCCGACTACAACAGGATAAGCGGAAAAAGCGAAACGCTTGCCGGGAACGAGGTTCTCCTGCACGCACTGCGGACGGATTACGGTCTCAAAACCATATCCCTCGGGAGCGTAGAGACCTTCACCGTGAAAAAGACTCTTGACGCCATGCCCCTTGCCGACGGCAGCGGCGCTGAAATAAGCCCCACGATAACGCTTGTCGTTTCCGATTTTGACAAGACCGCCGAGCGGCTTGTTGACGGCGCGGGAGAATACGTTGTCCGCTTAAAATGGATCTGCGACTTTGACTGCTCGGATGAGCTTGAGGATCAGGACAAGGTCTGCAATATGATTGCCGCGGCCTCGGAAAACGGCGAATTTTCCGACAAGGACGGCAGCAGCGGCTGGCAGTACCTGTCCTACGAATCGCGGGCTGCCGAGTACGCCGACTTTGCCGCAGTCTATGGCGGTCTGTTCTTCCTCGGAGTTACACTCAGCCTCGTGTTCATCTGCGCGGCGGTGCTGATAATTTACTACAAGCAGCTTTCCGAGGGCTATGAGGATGCGCAGAGGTTCGAGATCATGCAGAAGGTCGGCATGACAAAGCAGGAGATCCGCCGCAGCATAAACTCTCAGCTTCTGACGGTGTTCTTCCTGCCGCTTATCTTCGCCGGACTGCACCTGGCGTTTGCCTTCCCGTTTATACGCAAGATACTGTACATGTTCTCGTTCTACAACACGAGCTTCCTCGTCTGGACGACGGTGATAAGCTTCTTCGTTTTCGCCGTGCTGTACGCGCTTGTGTATAAGAAAACCTCGAACACGTATTATAAGATAGTAAGCTGACAGGCGATATTAAGCAAATATACCGAACGCCGGTGGGGAATATCCCACCGGCATTTTGCGTTTAAGCGCCAAATTCGCTTGCATTTTTGGCGCCAATAGGTTATTATTTAAAATGTAATTCCAAATTCGAGGCAGAAATTTGGGGTTACGGCTCGAAAAATGCAGTAATTTGTCGAATTTTGAGGATAAGTCTTGCTTATGGAATACAAAACGCTTGAAAAAATATATTATTCTTCCCCAAATGACTATGAAAAGATATATCTTGATCGCTATAACGGCGACTATACGCACAGGCTGCACTTTGACATAGGCGGCAACAAGGCTTTTTTCATAGTCACGCCGGATATCCAGAAGAAAATGCTCGGCATCCAGCGCATGGATAAGACAGTCTCGCGACTGTGCGCACAGCTTCCGGGAAAGGCCATCGAGCAGTTTACAAAGCGCTGCCTTATCGACGAGCTTGTTCTGACGAACAGCATCGAGGGAGTCAGCAGTACTCGGCGCGAGATGTATGACGTGCTTGAGGGCATGGGCAGGGGCGATGCGAAAAAGCGCTTCACCGGCCTTACGCAGAAATACATCATGCTCCAGCGCGGCGAGGGCATACGGCTTGAGACCTGCGAGGATATCAGAAAGATATACGATGAGCTGGTTCTGCCGGAGGTCACGGAAGAGGATCCGAAAAACGCGCCCGACGGCGTGCTTTTCAGGAAAGACTCGGTCAGCGTATGCTCCGGCACGCAAAAGGAGATCCACCGCGGCCTGTACCCCGAGCGGAAGATCATCTCGGCGATGGAGTCTGCGCTGGAATACTTAAACGACGAGAGCGAGGAGCTTCTGCTGCGCACGGCAGTGTTTCACTATTTGCTCGGCTATATCCACCCGTTTTACGACGGAAACGGCAGGCTCAACCGCTTTATCAGCAGCTGCATGATGGCCAAGGAGCTTGAGCCGGTGTCGGGCTATCGCCTGTCGTACACGATAAAGGAAAATCTCGGCGACTACAACAATGCATTTAAGGTCTGCAACCGGCCGCAGAACAAGGGCGATCTTACGCCGTTTGTCGAGATGTTCATATCGGTCATAGAAAAATCGATGTCCGCGCTGCGTGACGCGCTCGAAAAGCGCTCGGCGCTTTTGACGCATTATTCGCTGAATATCGGGTCGCTGCCCGATGCCGACAGCGAGATCATATACGAGCTTTACAGCGTGCTTATTCAGGCGCGGCTGTTTTCCGAAAACGGTGTTTCAATGGGCGAGCTGTGCGCACACTTGAACAGGAGCGGCGAGACCGTGCGCAAAAAGCTTGCCGTTGTGAAAAACTCCGGGCTATTGATAACCAAAACCGTCAAGCGCGAAAAATTCTACGGCATCGACCTTGAGCTTATAGATAATTTCATTGCGTACAACGCGCGGCAAGCGCAAGAGTGATGCAAAAGCAATGCCCCGGCTTCGGATGAAGCCGGGGCATTTTGCGTATTCAGTTCAGTTTTGCGCGTCTTTTTCGCTTTTGGGCATAAGCCTGCCGAGCCGGAGCACGAGCGCGCCGATGACAACGGCGAGAATGCACTGTACAGGGCTGAACGCGGCCTTTATCGCCGCAATGCCGAGAAGCCAGAGTATTAAAAGCACCGCGCCTGCCGCAAGGCACACGGCGCCGATGATGAACACTATCCTGCCCTTGTTTTCTTTTATCTTTTCCGGCATGATGCTGCCTCCTTGTCGATTGTACAGCAGAGTATACCACATTTTTCGCGGCGCTTCAACATCCGCTTGCGCCGCTGCCTGTGCGCGGCTATAATATATCCGACATATCTGACAAAAGGAGACGTTTAAATGTATAATTTCGACGAGATAATAGACAGACGCGGCACGAACGCCCTGTTCGTCGGAAACGCCGAGGGATATATTCGCCTGAATCTCGCCATGCCGCGCTCGATCATAAAGACCGGGCTTGAGCGCATGCGCGACTCGATAAGGGCGCACAGGGGGTAAAATGCAGGCAGCTTCATGGTGCAGGGCGAATGCGATGCTGCTGATCTCGCTGTTGCTTGCCGCGGTCACGGCGTTTTTCGTGCCGCCGGATGCGCAGTATCTGGGGTACTACGATCTGAAAACGCTCGCGTGCCTGTTCAGCGTGCTGGCCGTCGTCGCCGCCCTGCGTGACCTCAATATTTTCGCTGCGCTGTCGCAGCGGCTCGTGCGCACCTTCGGCACGGTGCGCAGCGTTGCGGCGATGCTTATAATAATCACCATGCTCGGCTCGATGCTGCTTACCAACGACACGGCACTGCTTACCTTCCTGCCGCTGAGCTGGTTCGTCATGCACTCGACAGGGCAGGATAAGCACATTCCGCTGCTGTTTGTTCTGCAAAACTGTGCGGCGAACCTCTGCGGCATGCTCACGCCCTTCGGAAATCCGCAGAATCTCTATCTCTTCAGCTATTACAATATCCCGACGAGCGAGTTTCTGTCGATCATGCTGCCGCCCTTTGCGATGTCAACGGTGCTTATACTGCTCTGCTGCTTTGCGTTTCCTCGCACGCGGCTTAGCGTGCCGGACGCCGCCGTCAGCGTAAACGGACGCCGCGCCGCAGTCTATGGGCTGCTGTTTGCCCTCGCCGTTGCGATGGTGCTGCGCGCCGTGCCCTACGCCGTGGGGCTTGTCGTCATTGCGGCGGCGCTGCTCGCGCTCGATCGCCATGCGCTCAAAACGGTGGACTGGGGGCTGCTTGCGACCTTTGCCGCGTTCTTCACCTTTTCCGGCAATCTTTCGCGCATGGAGGCTGTCCACGCGCTGTTTGCACGGCTGCTTTCGCACGGAGCGATGCTCGTATCCGCGCTGACCAGCCAGGTGATAAGCAATGTTCCGGCGGCGATACTCCTCAGCCGCTTCACCGACGACTATCGAGGCCTGCTCGTCGGCGTGAACATCGGCGGAGCGGGCACGCTCGTCGCGTCCCTCGCAAGCCTCATCACATTCCGCGAATACACTCGCCATGCGCCCGGGAACTCCGGCCGCTTCCTCGCCCTGTTCTCCGCCGTCAGCTTCGCCTTCCTCGCCGTTCTTTTAGTGGCGAATTGAGGCAGCTACGGATACATATATTGCAGTGGCCCGGTTCGAGACATTTGAATAAACCGCGACTGCTACGCAACCCGGTAGTGCGCTGCTGAATTTTAGGATGCACCCCATTGGCTCACCTTTCAAGGGGAGCAGGCGGCTTTGCCGCCGAGGGGTTGAATTAAAGCCTATTAACTATCAGCCATTAGCTCTCGGCTGCGGCGAAGCCGCACGGTTTCGTCGGCAGTCCCGAACCGGGCTACCGGAAATAACCGTATTGGTAGGTGCAGTAAAGCGCCTCTAAAATAATTTGGAATAATTAACGCGCTGTTCATATATTGTTCACAATTTAACCGGTGAGTTGTGTATAATATGTAAACAGGAGAGTGTAACATATTCGGCGGTTTGGCCAAGTTTTTTAAATATCATTTGGCCAGACCGCTTTTTTTAGGCAAATTTACTAAGAAAAAAGTTAAATATTTTTCAAAAACTTTGTCATTTCTTCTTTACTATTTTGACATTGTGTGTTACACTGACAAAAGTCAAACAAAATTGGGAGATTTGTATTGGCTTTTAACTTTTCTTTTAAGTCATTAAGTAATATTTTATACATAATTAGGGAGGAATAAAATGAAACGAGTATTACTTATGGTCTTCAGCATCATCCTTATCCTCGCGTGCATATTCGGCCTGTTCGCCTGCGTCGCCGGCGTTCGTGACGTGCTGAATATCAACGACTATAAGAATGCTGACGCCGCCTTCGCAAGAGAGAATCTTGAAACGGCGCGGGCAGGCATTGCCCAGCTCAAAGAGAACGAAGAGACCTACCTGACCGGTGTCGGAACCTACACCGACGGTCTCAGCCAGTACACAAAGGGTCTGAGCGACTATGCCGCAGGCAAGGCTACCCTCGCAGCAGGCGAGAAAACTCTTGCAGAGGGCTATGCAGCCTATGAAGCAGGCAAGAAGAAGCTCGCAGAGGGCCAGGCTATTATCGACGCCAACACTCAAGCTTATAACGAAGGCAAGGAAAAGCTCGCGAAGATCGAGCCGCTGCTGCCCTATCTCAACCAGTACGTCCAGTTCCGCGACGGCACCATCGCAAAGCTGCCCGGCTTTGACAGCGCGCAGGTGTGGTTTGTTTCCGTTGTCCGTCCCATCGCGTCCAAGATGGGTCTGAACATTCCCGCAGATGTAACAGACTTCCCGGCATACATCAACCAGATGGTCGCCGACGGCAAGGCTCAGCTCAAAGCCTATGAAGACGGCCTTGCGGAGCTCGAAGCCGGCAAGAAGCAGCTTGCAGAGGCCGAGAAGCAGCTCGCGGAAGGCGAGGCAAAGCTCGCGGCAGGCCGTCAGGACCTCGCAGCAGGCGCAAACAAGCTTGCTACGGCAAAGGGTCAGCTTGAAGACGGCAAGGCTCAGCTTTCCGTTTTCGAGCAGGGCGAGATCACCCTGGCAGAGGGCGCAAGATCACTTTTTGAAGGCATGCAGCCCTGCTTCAGCTTCTACGGCGGCGAGCAGACCGTTAAGTCCCTGCCCGAGTATCTGGCAATCGAGTTCGGCCTCGAGATCCCCGACAACCTCATCGTCAAGGAAGACGGCCGCGCACATGTAAACGAAGAGGCTTACGAGGCGTTCGGCGAGTACGTCCTCTCCAACATGTATAAAGTGGACGAGAACGGCGCAGTCGTTGAGAAGAACGGCTACCCGATGCTCGACCTTAAAAAGTGCGAGATTCTCTGCGACAAGGCAGAGCAGTACCTGCAGGATCAGGAAGCCGACATCAAGAGCGAGGTTTATGTCCGTATCGGCATGTACGTTGCTCTGGCAGTTGCAGCCGTCCTCGGCATCATCGCCGGAATCTTCGGCATCGTTGCGGCAGTCAACGGCAGCAAGCGCACCGGCAAGACCCTGAGCCTGATCGCAGCCATCATGGCAGTTGCAGTCCTCGTCACCGGCCTTGTCACCAAGTTCCACGATTATGTTTACACCATCCGTGTTGACTCGGCAGGCAACTATGTCGGCGAGACCGCGGCAAAGCTCGATTTTGTTCCCGTTCAGGAATACACCGGTTCGCTCCATCTGACCGCTATCTGCGTCCTGGCAGGAGCCGCGATCCTCGGTGTGATCTTCGCTTTCATCGCAAGCAAGGCAGCCAAGGATAAGGAAGCAGCCCTCGCAGCCGCAGCTGCAGAGGATAACGACGAAGACGTCGGCTACACTCCGGAAGCCTACGCCGCAGCTTACGCAGCAGCAGAAGCAGCCATAGCCGCAGCAGCAGCCGAAAAAGCAGCCGCCGCTCAGGCAGCAGACGAAACCGTCATCAAGGCAGAGCAGCCTGCTCCCGAAGCATCCGACGAGGAGACCGTCAAAGAGTGATTTTAGTGGCGCATTGACGCAGCTACCAATACGCTTATTGCGGTATCCCGGTATCGAGTGTGCCGGCAAAACCGTAGTTGCCTCGCGTAACGCAGGTGCTGTAATAAATTCCGCGCGCCCGATTCAAAACCTCAGCAAAAACAATAACTGCATCGTACTACAACAAAGTACGATGCAGTTTTTTTTAGTGGCGAATTGACGCTGATACGGATACGCATATTGCGTGAACCCGGTATCGAGGGTACTGAGGAAACCATAGTTGCCTCGCAACCCAGTAGTGCGGCGCTGAATTTTGCACCGCACACCATCGGCTCTCAGCTAACAGCTCTCAGCTCTCTTCTCTCGCCTCCGGAGAATCCGCCTCCGCAGAATCTTCCTTGACTGTGTGTGCAATGGAGATGACCTTCGCGTCGCCGGTCAGGCGCATGACGCGCACGCCCTGGGTGCTGCGCGACAGCAGGCTTATGCTGCCGACGTCCATGCGGATTATCGTGCCGTCGTCGGAGATGACGAGCAGATCCTCGTCGCCGGTGACGATAACGACGTCTGCGACGGGGCCGGTCTTATCGGTGACGTTGTAGTTTTTAAGTCCCATGCCGCCGCGGTTCTGCACGCTGTATTCGCCGACGTCGGTGCGCTTGCCGTAGCCGTTTTCGGTTATGCTCAGTATCGCCGCGCCCTCGGCCGCGATACCCGCGCCGACGACATAGTCGCCCTCGCGCAGGCGGATGCCGCGCACGCCGACCGCATCGCGTCCCATTGCGCGCGCGTCGGTCTCGGCAAAGCAGATGGCCATGCCGTCGTGCGTTGCAAGCAGGATCTTATCCTCGCCGGTGGTCTGCAAAACGCTTATCAGCTCGTCGCCCTCGTCCAGCGACAGGGCGCGGATGCCGTTCGAGCGTATGTTCTTGAACGCCGACTGCGCGGTGCGCTTGACGGTGCCGTTGCGCGTGACGAACACGAGGTAGTTGTCCTCGGTCACGCCGCGGCCTGCGATCATGGCGCTGACCTTCTCGCCGGGGTCGGTGGGGATGATATTGACAATGTTCTGGCCGCGCGCCGAGCGTCCGGCCTCGGGAATGCGGTAGCCCTTGCGGACATACACCTTGCCGAGATTCGTGAAGAACAGGATGCTGTCGTGCGTGGAGGCGGTGAACACCGTTTCGACATAGTCCTCCTCGCGCGTGGCCATGGCCTTGACGCCCTTGCCGCCGCGGCCCTGTGCGCGGTACTCGACCGTCGGCAGGCGCTTGATATAGCCGTTGTGCGTGAGGGTGTAGACGCAGTCCTCCTCCTCGATGAGGTCCTCGATGTCGATCTCGTCCTCGACGTCCTGGATCTCGGTCTTGCGCTCGTCGCCGTACTTTTCGCGGATCTCGATCAGCTCGTCCTTGAGCACGCCCTTGATCTTTTCGGGGTCGGCGAGCAGCTCCTTGAAGTAGGCAATGCGCTCCTCAAGCTCGCGGTACTCGTTCTCCAGCTTCTCGCGGTCGAGGCCCTGGAGCGATTTCAGGCGCATGTCCAGTATCGCCTGCGCCTGCACGTCGGACAGGCCGAAGCGCTCCATCAGGTTCTGCTTTGCGTTGTCGTAGCTGTTGCGGATGATGTGGATGACCTCGTCGATGTTATCCTGCGCGATGAGCAGACCCTCCAGCAGGTGGGCGCGCTCCTCGGCCTTTTTGAGGTCGTATTTCGTTCTGCGCACGATCAGCTCTTCCTGGAAGCTGAGGTACTCGTCGATGATGTGGCGCAGGTTGAGTATCTTCGGCTGGGTCTGGTTGTTTACCAGCGCCAGCATGTTTATCGAAAAGCTCGTCTGCATCTGGGTCTGCGTCAGCAGGCGGTTGAGCACTACCTGCGGATTTGCGTCGCGCTTTAGCTCGATGACGATGCGCATGCCGTTGCGGTCGGTCTCGTCGCGCAGGTCGGATATGCCCTCGATGCGCTTGTCGCGCACGTTCTCCGCGATCGTCGCGATGAGCTGGCGCTTGTTGACCTGATACGGAAGCTCGGTGACGATGATCCTCGTTCTGTCCTTGCCGAACTCCTCAAACTCGGTGCGCGCGCGCATGATGACCTTGCCGCGGCCGGTCATGTACGCCTGGCGGATGCCCGAGCGGCCGAGTATGATGCCCTTTGTCGGGAAGTCGGGGCCGGTGACGTGCTGCAAAAGCTCGCTCATCGTCGCCTCGGGGTTATCCAGCACGCAGATGCACGCGTTGATCACCTCGGTGAGGTTGTGCGGCGGAATGTTCGTCGCCATGCCGACCGCGATACCGGACGAGCCGTTTACCAGCAGGTTCGGGAACCTTGACGGCAGCACGCGCGGCTCCTTGCGCGTTTCGTCGAAGTTCGGGTCCCAATCGACCGTGTCCTTCTCGATATCGCGCAGCATCTCGTCGGACATGCGCGCCATGCGCGCTTCGGTGTAACGATATGCGGCCGGGGGATCGCCGTCGACCGAGCCGAAGTTGCCGTGGCCGTCGATAAGCGGATAGCGCATCGAGAAGTCCTGCGCCAGTCGCACCAGCGCGTCATACACCGATGCGTCGCCGTGCGGATGGTATCTGCCCAGCACGTCGCCGACCGCCGTCGCGCATTTGCGGAACGGCTTGTCGTGCGTCAGGTTATCCTCGTACATTGCATACAAAATTCTGCGGTGCACGGGCTTGAGACCGTCGCGCACGTCGGGCAGCGCACGGCCGATGATGACGCTCATCGCGTATTCGATATAGCTCGTCGTCATCTCGCCGACCAGCTCCGACTGGACTATGTGCTGCTCGGGAAAAGCAATGTCTTCAGGTTTGTAATCCTTATTCTTACTTGCCATTTTTTAGTTACGCCTTTCTGCTGTACTTATACATTTATTGCAAAATCCCGACCGGAATGTTCCGGCGAAACCATAAAACTCTCGCTCTGTTTTACATTCTTCAACGCTTAACAGACACGGTATCGCGGCAATGATGGAAACCGTAAGGTTTCGCGCTGTTTTTGTGCGTACCGTATTTGTTTATTCTTCATTATTCATTATTCATTAGCAGACGCAAGTCTGCATACTGGCTTCCCCTTGAGGGGCTCGCTCGCCGCGAGGGGCATTGCGCCTTACACTATCCACCTGTTCAGAACCGGAATATGCGATATTACCCAATACACGGCGGTGCCGACGGCGACGATCGCAGCAGTCAGCAGCGGTATTGATACTGCCGGTGTTACGACCGTGAACGCACCGAGATTTTGAAGCGTGTACATCACGAACATATGGCAGAGATATATGCAGAACGATGCCCTGGACATATAAGCCACAAAACCTTTGCCCTTTTTCAGCCCTTCGCCGGCGTGCAGACACAGGATGAATATTCCCGCCGAAAGCAGGCACATTCCGAATGTCATGCCGTCGAGGCAGCCCTGAAACAGTACACCGTTTGCCCTTGTCACGAGCAGCGTCGGCAGAAGCACCGCGGCATAGCCTATAACAGCAAGCAGCATACCGGTTTTTACCGAGAATCGATTTCTGTTTATGTAATAACCGAGCACACCGTAGCCTATGGCGGAGTAGCTCATTACCATCGACCATTGCGACGGTATGTCACCCACCAGGTTAAACGGCCAGTACGGCTTCACGGTCGGGTACAGTATGCCGAACAAGAACCACACCAGCAGAAAATATCTCATTTCCTTTTCGGTCGCGTTTTTTACAAAGCTTCTCGTTACCGGAAGGAAGAAGTACACCAGCAGCATTATGTGGATATAATACAGGTGGAACTCCTGATTAAACAGAAGCACTTCCTTAAATGCATTGACAATATTCGCTGCATTGAGCGCGCCGCCGAAATACAGCCACCACAGCTTATATGCCATTGCCCAGACAAGCATTGCGATAACAAGGCGAAGAATATTGTGCGAATACAGCCTTTTTACCGTAAGCTCCTTTTCAGGGCGCAGCATAAGAGCGCCCGAACACATGAGAAACAGCGGCACACCCGCTCCGCAAAGGCATCTCCATACGACCGATGCGTCAAACTGCCATGTGCCGACCGCACCGTACACCACAAGGTACTGTGCCGAAACATGGATCATAACGATGCTGAATATTGCAATCGTTTTTATCAAGTCTATCCCCGTTGATCGCTTCATTTTCTGATTTTTTTCTCTTCTCTTGTTCATTAGCCGACACAATATCTCTTTCGCCGCTGCTCCTTTAAAAATCGAGATTAACCGCGTATTTGGCGTTTTCCTCGATGAAGGCCTTGCGCGGCTCGACCTGCTCGCCCATGAGGATGGTGAAAATCTCGTCGGCCTTGACCGCATCCTCGAGACAGATGCGGCGCAGGGTGCGCGTTTCGGGGTTCATGGTCGTCTCCCACAGCTCGTGCGGATCCATCTCGCCGAGGCCCTTGAAGCGCGAGATATCGACCTTTGCGTTCGGGTTATCGCCGCGCAGCTCGGCGGAGACGCGGTCGCGCTCCTCGTCGGAGAACGCCACGCGCGTGGTCTTGCCGCGCGAGAGCTTATACAGCGGCGGCACGGCGGAATATACATAGCCCTGCTCGATGAGCGGACGCATGAAGCGGAAGAAGAAGGTCAGCATAAGCGTGCGGATGTGCGCGCCGTCAACGTCGGCATCGGCCATGATTACGATCTTATGGTATCTGAGCTTATTGACGTCGAACTCGTCGCCTATGCCTGCGCCCAGCGCGGTTATGACCGGCGCGAGCTTATCGTTGCCGTAGACCTTGTCCGCGCGCGCCTTTTCGACGTTGAGCATCTTGCCCCAAAGCGGCAGGATCGCCTGATACCGCGAGTCGCGGCCCTGGGTGGCCGAGCCGCCTGCCGAGTCGCCCTCGACGATGTACAGCTCGGTCAGCGACGCGTCGCGCTCGTTGCAGTCGCGCAGCTTGTCCGGCATCTGGCCGGACTCAAGCCCCGTCTTTCTGCGCACCGATTCGCGCGCCTTGCGCGCAGCCTCGCGCGCACGGGAGGCGGTCATCGCCTTGTCGAGTATCGCCTTGCCGACGGCGGGGTTTTCCTCCAAAAACTGCTCTAACTTATCGGATACCACACTGTCTACCAAGGTTCGCATCTCGCTGTTGCCGAGCTTTGCCTTGGTCTGTCCCTCAAACTGCGGCTCGGTGAGCTTGACGGAGATGATCGCGGTCATGCCCTCGCGGCAGTCCTCGCCGGAGAGCTTGTCGTCGTTTTTCAGAATGCCGGCCTTGGTGCCGTAGGCGTTCAATACTCGCGTGAGCGCCGTGCGGAAGCCGGTCTCGTGCATGCCGCCCTCGGGCGTGTGGATGTTATTTGCAAACGAG
>OGYD01000594.1_pt1 | contig 30070 bp, 28 predicted proteins | sample 1576441 | NCBI WGS metagenome assembly OGYD01 (sample SAMEA3541537, study PRJEB24748) | human gut metagenome | biome: human gut; feature: human-associated habitat; material: faeces | place: China | collected 2012 | reverse complement strand
GATTTCGGGTGGGTTTGAGGGAAAATATTTTATTGCAAGTTAAAGTTTCGGGGTTGAAACCCCGAAACAGTTACAGCGGACGGCAAAGCCGACCGCATTTTGCGAGATTTACAGAGTTTTCGGCAAAGGGGTTGTAAAATCGGGGATTTTGAAAATTAGGGGTTGCAGTGGCAGAAAACAGCGTAAAGCCAAGGATTTAAGAGGTGTTGTAAGATGAGTTTTGAGAATAAAGTAAAATTTGCGCTATGGGCATATCCCGAAACGTTGAAAGACGTGGAGGTTCACTACAAAAACGACAACTGCAAGTCGCAGAGTGAGTTTATTGAAAAAGCGATCAAGTTCTACATCGGTTATCTTGATGAGGAAAAAAGCGTGAATTACATTTCACCAATGATAACCGAAACAGTCAAAGCTACAATTAAGGGTACGGAACAGCGGCTTGCCCGCTTGCTTTTCAAAGTTGCAGTTGAGCTTGGCAAGCTGTCGCATATGACTGCGGCGATAAATGATGTGGACGATGAAACGCTTAGAAGTCTTCATGCGATGTGCGTTAATGAAGTCCGTAAAATCAACGGTATTATTGATTATGAGGACGCTGTGGAGTATCAGAAGGAGTGATTTTTAATTGCCAAAATTAATTGTTACAAGCCGCTATCTTAAAAGCGGCAGTGGAAAAAGAAAACAACTGTATCACTATGTAAAATATATTGCAACTCGTGAGGGTTCAGTTCCGATACCGAATGCAAATGAAACAGCTCCTGCTACGAAAAGTCAGCAGGAGCTTATTTCATCTCTGCTGCACGATTTCCCCGACAGCAAAGAGTTATTTGAGTACGAAGATTACCAAAAGAATCCCACAATTAAAAACGGTTCAGCGCTCATATCGGTAATACTTGACCGAAACATGGACAGGCTTACAAGTCGTGAAAATTATGTTGGATATCTTGCAAACCGTCCCGGCACAGTCAAGTTTGGTTCTCACGGTTTATTCTCACAATCGGACGAGCCTATTAATCTTGAAAAGGTTGCAAAAGATATTGCAAACCACGGCGGTAACGTCTGGACTCATGTCGTTTCGCTGCGCAGAGATAACGCTCAGGCAATGGGGTATGATAATTTAAAAGCGTGGCGTGAATTAGTCAAGCGGCAGATTTCTAACATTGCAAAGAATCAAAAAATTGATATGGCTAATCTGAAATGGTATGCCGCCTTTCACGATAAGAAAACGAATCCCCATGTGCATATCATCGTGTACTCCACAAACGAGCGTGAGGGATTTCTCACTAATCATGGTATTGAAAAAATCCGCAGTGGTTTTGCAAACGATATTTATGCGGACGAACTTCACCATCTCTACGCACAGCAGACCGATTTGCGCAATCAGATGAAAAAAGAGTCTGAGCAGTTGATGAAACAGCTTGCGGATAACATTTCACAGAATGATGTTGATAATGCAGAACTAATTGATCTTGTTGCAAAACTGCATGAACAGCTTAATTCTTCTAAAGGCAAAAAGGTATACGGATACTTGAAAGCGGATGTGAAGAAAACTGTTGATGAGATTTTTATAAGGCTTGCGGAAAACGAATCAATTCAAAAAATGTACTCCCTCTGGTGCGAAATGGAGCAGCAGAAGCACGACGTTTATTCGTCGGCAAAGCTTCAGTTTCCAAAGCTTGCGGACAACAAGGAGTTCAAGTCGGTTAAAAATATGATAATCAGAACTGTACTTGACATGAATTATCCTGTCATTGATGTAGAAATTGAAGAACCCGATCCAACAGAACAATTTGCGAATGATGACTTTTATGTTGATATTCTTCCGAAGTTTGATGAATCTGAGCAATCCGAAAATGATAACGTGATATTTTCTGACAACGACGATCTGACAGCTGAGGATTTCACTTGGAATGATAATAATTCAGTAACTGTTAATGTTGATGATCTTCCGAAAAGCAAATATTATTTGAAGTGGAGTAGTTCCTACCAAGAAGCCTGCAAACTGATTTACAATAAGGAATCCAAGCTTGAAGATTTTCAAAAAGCGGAACAGTTTTTACTTAACGAATCAAGGTCAGGCAATGTTCTTGCTATTCAAGATCTGGGCAAACTCTATTCTACTGATAAACTCGGCGAAAAAGATGAAAAAAAGTCTTTTTCATTCTACGAAGAAGCATTTCAGGGTTTTATGGAGATTGAGCCGGATTCTGATTTTATGTTTCCTTATGAGCCGAAATTTGATGGGCAGATTATGAAACCCGTGAATATGCGTTCTTACGTTTGGTATCGCACAGGCAAAATGCAGTGCTACGGTCTGGGAACGGAACAGAATTATGAAAAAGCGTTTCAATGGTTTTTAAAATCGGCTCAGGAGGACAACAAGTTTGCACAATACAGCCTTGCCAATTTATGTTACTACGGAACCGGCGTGGAAAAGGATTTGCCGCAGGCGTTTTTGTGGTATCAGAAGTCTTCTTCGCAGGGTCAGCCTTATGCTTCCTATGCTGTTGCTCAGTTGTACGATAAAGGCGAATATGTAAGTAAAAATGCAGAAACCGCACAAGGATATTACAAGGTCGCATTATTGGGTTTTCTAAAACTTGAAAACAAAGATCAGGCGGACGATAACCTATATTACAAACTGGGCTCTATGTTTAAAAACGGGCTTGGAACGGAAGCTGATATTTCAAAAGCCATTGATTACTTCAAACGTTCCGCTGAGATGAATAACAAGAATGGTCTGTATGAATATGGCAAAGCATTAATTCAGGGAAAACACATTGAAGCTGATTTGAATAAGGGTTTGGAGTGTATTGAAAAAGCAATTAAACTCGGAAATACCAATGCAAAACGTTTTCTTGCATTGGAATTTATTTCGGGCGGATATTTTCCACAGGATATTGAAAAAGGAATTGCTATGCTTACAGAATGTGCAGATGAGGGTGATAGTTTTGCTTGTTTTAAGTTGGGTCAGATTTATTTGAAAGGTGAAATTGTGCCGCAGGATTTAGAAAGAGCAGAGAAATATTTGCTGCTTGCAGAGGATAACGAATTCACACAGTATGCTTTTGGGAAGTTGTATTTGCAGGAAGAAAAGTATGATATTCAAAAGGCGGTAGATTACTTTGAAAAATCCGCTGATAAGAATATGTGGTCAAGCTATCAGCTCGGCAGGCTTTATCTTTTCGGAGCAGATGAACTTGAAAAGGATAAGGAAAAGGCTGTGGAGTGGCTCACAAAGTCCGCAAATGATGGTAATGAGTACGTTCAGAATATGCTTAACAATATTGATGATTTTGAAAATATGCTGCTTAGAAATACTGTTATGGGATTGTTTGTGAATTTAAGTCGCTGTATTGAGGATAATTATTCGCAGAAGCAGTGTTCTTTAAAAATACAAACTGATAGAAAGCTCAGAAAAATGATACAAAAGAGAAAGTCAGGAATTGGCATCAGAGAAGAACAAAATATGACTAACTAAGAAATATCTTAAAAGCTATATTCAAAGAAAAGATAGGTTTTCTCCCATATGTTGTGTAAATCTCCAAAGTAGTGTATAATAAAAGAGCTGAGACCCACCGAAAAAAAAGTCTGTAAAAACGCAGTCAACTGTGATATAATAAAAATAACACAGGAGGCTGATTTTTTATGGGAAGAAGAAAAAGAGAACCAATGAGCGAAGGAAAAAAGAACATCATCGGAATGCTGCTCGAGGAGTATGATATCCGATATCACAGACCGCCTTCTTCCGCAGATAGAGGACTGGCAGAAACGTCCTCTGGGCGAGGTTTATCTCATTGTATTTATTGATGCTGTACATTTTTCTGTACGAGAAAACGGACAGATAAAAAACTTGCAGCATATGTAATCCTTGCAGTAAGTTTGACAGGTCACAAGGAAGTTTTATCCATACATATCGGAGAAAACGAAAGTGCAAAATATTGGCTTGGAGTCCTGAATGAGCTGAAAAATCGCGGCGTAAAGGATGTCCTCGTGATATGTGCCGATGGCCTTTCGGGTATGAAAGAAGCCGTAAATACGGCATTTCCACAGACAGAATTACAGCGTTGTAACGTTCATCAAGTAAGAAACACGCTGAAATATGTTGGTGCAAAAAAACAAGAAAGAATTTTCCAACGATTTGAAAACCATTTATCACGCACCGTCTGAGGACGCTGCGCTTGAACAGCTTGAGCGTGTGACGGAGAAGTGGGAGAAAGATTATCCAAACGCCATGAAGAGCTGGTACAAAAACTGGGATGTGATCTCACCGATCTTCAAGTTTTCCGCTGATGTGAGAAAGGTCATTTACACCACCAATGCGATCGAAAGCCTTAACAGCGGCTATCGTCGTCTGAACAAACAGAGAAGCGTATTTCCGAGCGATACAGCGCTCCTGAAGGTTCTGTATCTTGCAACTCATGAAATAGCGAAAAAATGGACTATGCCGCTGAGGAACTGGGGCATAGTTCTTGGCGAGCTGGAGATCATGTATCTCGACAGGCTAAGCTGAGCCGGCACAGTCAGTCTGCTTCCATTCCGCTACGCTCCATTCCAGCAGACTGACTGTTGAAGAACCTTGACAAATTACGGTATTTATTGTATACTGTAAAAAATTGAGCGGCTGTTTTTCAAGCCGCTCCACAATATCGTTTTTTATCACTGTTGTTGAATTTACAGAGATTTTTTCGCAGGTCCAGAGCTGCAGCTTATTTGGAAAAATCAGCCCAAAATTTCTTCGGACATGGAGAATAAAATCATCTCAATGTTACGCAAAAGGTGTGTCAACTGCTGACATTGAAGAGCATATCCGCAATATTTAGGTCTGAGCGTGTCAGAAAGAACTTATGGCTGATTTAAAATGTGTTTATCCCGCTGTTGATGTGCCTTCTGCGCATGATGCCATTGACGAATTTGCATCAATATGGGACAAGAAGTATCCAAAGATTTCAAAGTCATGGTATGAAAATCGGGCGAATCTAAGCACTTACTTCAAGTTTCTGCAGGAACTGAGAAAGCTGACTTACACTACCAATGCGATTGAGGGAATTAACAGTAAGCTGCGAAAGGTCACCAAAACAAAGTCGTTATTTCCAACCGATGAGAGACTGTTCAAAATGCTGTATCTTGCACAGAATACTTTTATGAAAATATGCAGATAAGACCGACGGTGGTTTCGACGATCTCATCAAATAGATTTGCTCTTTAATTTTGATATGCCATTCCGCAGCTATACAGAATTTAGAATCAGGTCATTTTTTGTCAAACTTGTATATAACACAATCTTATAGTTTTGCATTTTTACAATGATAATATGTTCCGATTGCCCGGTCATCATATTCGTCAGTATATTTCAAGGTCGGCAAATCGCAGATGTAATAGTCCGCAAGTGAATTGTTGTGTATGGTAAGCTTTATGCCGTAATCGGTTTTGTATGCCGACTCTATAATTACAGTTTCCTCAGCCGCCTGGTACATTCTTTTCAGATATTTTTCCGAGTGCATATAATTATATATCAGCACAACCAAAATCACAGCCGCCCCAAGCAGTGCAGAATAAATTATCACGTTCTTTCCATACTTTTTGAAAAAATATTTCGCACCTGTTGACTTGCAGACTTTTTCTGTAATCCGCTCCCGTTCGGCAGCTGTCAGCCTGTAGGCATGTATTTTTTTTGACTTTATAAATCCCATTTGGTTTGCCTTTGAAATCATATATTGGTATGCCGCAGCTCTGCCTTTCAGTTTCCCGAAAATCACAGCCTTGCGAAGTAAAATGCACATTCTGTCCAACGCCTGCGGTCTGTCGCTGTCACTTTCCATAAGGCTTGAAAACAGCTCGTTTCCACCGTAATCAAGAAACTGCAAAAGGTTTTCACGCTTGTCCATTCTTATCACCCGACTTTGCAAGTACGTCTTCAAGCTTTGCTCCGAATTTTTCGTAAACCGTGTATGCAAGACTTTCAATAGGCGGCTTTGCGGCTTTCATCTTGTACATACGCTTGCCCTCACTGTCTGTGCAGGATACCAGACTTCCCACCTTTGTGGGATAGTTTTTGTTGTTTATCCGCTGAATTTCATTATAAAGTTCTGTTAGATGAGTGACATAAAATCCCCTTACCCCCACTGCCGCTATAATTTCAAGATGAATTTTTGCAATGTTTAAGCACTCAACTGGCGTGGTTGACTGAATGGATTCGTTGAGAATAACAAGACTTCTGTCGGTCATATATTCGCAGATTTTTTTCAGCTCCTTGATTTCCGTGGTAAATCGGCTTGAATTTATTCCGACAGCTTCTTCCTTTGGAAAATGGGTGAATATGTAATCGGCAGGGGAAATCTCTGCACTTTCCGCAGGAACGTACAATCCCATTTGTGCCATTAAATGACATACTCCCACCGCTCTTGCGAAAGTGGTTTTTCCGCCGTTGTTTGCTCCCGTCACCATATAAAACCGTGCGTAATCTGACATATCAATATCGTTTGCAACAATTTTTTCGGTCAGAATTTCCTGCGGATTTTGCGTAACAAGCTGCCTGTAGAAGTTGAGGTCAAAGACGTTTTTCAGCCTTGTAACACGCTTCTCAGAGGGGAGAAATTTCGGTCGGCACATTTTCATTCCCCTTGCCCTAACACTTGATATAAACTGTGCCGCTCCGCCATAGAAGTCAAGCTGTGATTCCAGCTCCGAAAGGTCTGAAAAAACCGAGGAACGATAGCTTTTAAGTGCTGCGGCAATCCGCAGGGCGAACTCCTTTGTGTATTTGCTCAGTTCACGGAAAAGGGCAGTGTCTATATCAATGGGAGTGTGCCTTGTTGCCGAGTTGAAATGCTCCTCGCCAATAAACTGCTCTCTGCCTGCAAAACTTTTGAACACAAGCTTTTCAAGAATATTTCCCTTGGGATAAATTTTGTCATATCCGATTTCAAGCAGTCCTGCACTGTCGGGATTCATAGCCGAATCAAAATTAACACCGATTTTTACGCTCCGTATGGTTTTTGAAAAGGTATCTTTCAGCTGTGAAATGCTGTATGCTATTTCGAAAATGTTCTCGCTTTTTGGCAGTTTTTCAAAAAACTGTGCAAGCCTTTTTACCGCTACCGACTTAATTGCGTGATTATACTTTGCAAAGAACCTGTTGATGTTTTCAATGCAGCCGAGAAATTCTTCAAGGCTGTCCATATGGGTCTTAATCTGCATAAACGAGTTGACACAATCAACATCTGAAAAGTCAATTCTGTTTCCTGCGAGTTCATTTATCAGCTGTCGAAATCTGCCGTTAAGTTCGGGGACATTCATAAAGTCCTCAAGACAATCCAGCCTGTAATCAAGGGTTTCAATGTCATCTGTAAACTCTTTCATTTTAGATGTTGCGACAGCAAAATTCATAGGTGCAATAAGTTTTGCTATGTTATCCGTTTCAAGATTGACCATAAAATCCTGCGGATAATTTTCATATTTTTTCTGCCGCTTTTTTGCATACTCCTCAGCCTCCGCCGACGGATAGAACAGATCTACATAATCGGTAATTTTCATTGTTTTCACTCCACAATTTATTTTGCTGTAACAATATTCCCGTCACTAATCTCAATAACCCTGCCGCATTGCTCCGCAATCTTCGGGTCGTGGGTAACTATAACAACCGTCCTGCCCTGTTTGTTCAGGGACTTGAAAAGCTCCATAATCTCAGCGGAAGTCTTTGTGTCCAGTGCTCCCGTCGGTTCGTCCGCCAAAATCATTGACGGTTCATTGACTATCGCTCTGGCAATTGCCACACGCTGCTTCTGTCCGCCCGAAAGTTTGCTGCATAGCTTTTTGGCAAGCTCCTCAATGCCTACCGATTTCAGTGCCGCAAGGGCTTTTTCTTTCTTGTCACTGACTTTCTTTTTGGAAAAATTCAGCGGTATCATCACGTTTTCCAGTGCCGTGAAATCCTCAACCAGTGCAAAATCCTGCATAACCATCCCGATTTTCTCGTTTCTGATTTTTGCATACTGACTTTCGGAAAGGTCTTTCACAAGCACATCATCAATGTAGTATTCGCCCTCCTGATAGTTGTCAATGCAGGCTAAAATATGCAGAAGCGTTGATTTTCCTGCACCCGATTTTCCGATAATCGCAATAAGCTCACCGTCCCGAATTTCTGCCGAAACACCGTGGAGAGCCTTGAATTCGTTGGCTTTCTTTGAATTATATATTTTTACTATGTTATTAAGTTTTACCATTACTATTCCTCCGATAATATTATTGCTTTTTTCAAAGCCTTTGGTGTGAGGATAATGCAGGGAATGATACAGGATACCAAGATATATACAGCACACACAATCAGGCAAATGGTGATCTGTTTCCAGCCCAATGTAATTACTGTTTTGCTGAACAATCCTGCCTTGTAGAAAATCAACGATCCTGCTATTGAAATTATCAAAGACACAATGCAAATCAGCCCATTGTAAATTACATTGATTGTAAGCAACTGTTTTCTTTTTGCACCACCCAAATACAGTATGGCTTCGTTTCTTATATTATTTTTGCAGTTAATCGCATTAACGCTCACTGACGCAATCAGTACAAGCAGGTATATTGCACACATTATTGGCATCAATGTGTACAACTCTCTATAAACAATGGTCTGACTGTTGTTGTTCAACTGAGAAAACTGTATCGCAAATGATAATACAGAAAGATTCTCGTTGATATATTTTCTGTTGTAAAGCTTTTCATCATCGGAAATATTCCGGTTGTACTTTATAAAAAGGGAGTCTGACATTACTGAATCCAAATCGGTTTTATTCCACTCCTTATCTGTAAAAAACAATACAGGTTCATTATATACAATGCTGTCCGCTGAATACCCAAGAGATTCGAGTTTCAAAGCAATCTCCTCGTTTGTAAAGCCTTTGTTTTTAAGCTGGTCATTCAGACAGTTGAAATGTGTAGAAAGCATTAACTGATAGGATGGTTCATTTGATTCATATTCCGAGTTTGCTCCAAGGTATTTTTCATTATCACCAATTACACCGATTATTCTGACCTTCAACGTTCCATTTTCAGTTTCAAATTCAGCAATATCATTAACATTATAGCCTTGATAATTTCGGGTAATTACAGCCTGCGGTATATCATCGGATTGCTTGGAATCAGTTATCCACGAACCTTTTTCTATTGTCGGGCGAAAAAGATTTGCAGAATAATCATCATATACAAGTGCATATGCGGTCTTAACCTCGTTAGTTTGTGTATCAACGCCTGTTTGCAGGGACGCAAAGTTTACAGACGAGATAAAATCAACATCTTTCAGCTGAGTTTTGATTTCATCTGTGTTTTCCAAAAGTCCGCCATTTTCATTATCTTTCAAAAAATATCCACCACAATACAATCCCTCGCCATTAAGCAGCGGTTTGACAGCCTCATATGAGGAAGCCTTTTCGTCTATTATCGATGTCATAATTATTCCGATAACAAAAACAGCAATCAGCTGGAGGCTTATTAAAACATTGATAAACGAGTGCTTTTTCAGGAATATACCGATAACCCTGCCGTATAACTTAATTCTCATTTCAATCCCTCCTTAATTTTTTTGCCGAGATTATGATGAAGCAAAAACAGATTAAGAAGATACGATATTGCAGAGTAAATCAAAATTATTTCTGCGTAAACATATGGATTATATGCAGCTTTCATAAGCGGAAATTTAGCTGAAAGTACAGTAAGAATAAATTTATCATAGCACAAAGCTGAAATAATGCTTACAGGAAGCATAATAAGAATAATCTCATTTGCGGTTGATATGCTCAGATTTGAGGTTAACCCTCCGCAGATACGCATAATGGTCAGTTGTCTTGTTCTGCTGATAATGATGTAATTATACAGAATGGAAATGTTCAATGCCGAAAGAATGGCAATGATTACCGAAATCAGTACAACTGTTATGTAGTAGGAAGTGTTTGATGCCAAGTCGAATGCCGGTTCATAAAGAGTGATTTTATCTTTGAAAAATTCGCTGATATATGCGGTAAAATCATCATATTCAGATTTAGTGATTTTATTGTTGAGTGCAAGATAAACCCCGTCGTTCATAATTGTATCGTCGGGGACTGAGCTGAACGGAACATAGATACTGTAAAAAAAATAGCTGCTGTTAGCAGGGTTTATTGTGCCGATAACATCATAGCTCTGACCGAATGCTGTAACCGAATTTGTATATTCGGGTGCTGGAGTCGGCTGATTTACATTTCCGCTGCCCATTACAACAGCCTTTTTTTCTCCGTTTGAATATTGCTCCTGCGTGAAAAAACTGCCGTCCTTAATTACAAGGTCATCAATCATTGGCTGAAATACTTTATCGGAATATTCAAATTTTCCTTCAGAATACTGAAGATAGAATGCGACAGGTATTTCCTCATCAATTCCGCTTACCTGCGTGGACGAAAAACAGGTAATATATGAAACATCACCCATAAGCTTATTCGGCATATTCTTCACAAACTCACAAAAATTTTTTTTTGTAATAATGTCATTTATGGAAAAACCGACAGCATAGCTGTCAATTTCGCCGTCCTCAATATTTTTGCTGTACTGATAGTACAATCCAACACCGAAAAACAAAACCCCGAATGAAACAAACATAGAAATCACAAGTAGAACCAGCATACCGGTATGATTTTTCATCATATTTCTAAGATTTTTCAGCGTGTACATTCTTTCCTCCTTCAAACCCATTAAGGCAATGCATTATCTGATGTTATTCAGATAATGCATTGCCTTTGTAAAATGTTCAATTGATTTTTATTAAAATTTCTTTAATGCATATTTAATTCGGAGCAAAGCCCGATGTAAGCGTAGCTTTTCATCGGCTGCGACGAAGCAAGCTTGCCGCAGGAGCTTTAGCTCCTCAGGGTTATATATTAGTAATCAGACTGAATATCCTTAAAAACTCTATTATCTTTCATGACTAGAGTTCTGGCAGAATACTTATAACTAGTATTACGGTTATGGGTTGTTGTTGCTTTCAAAAGCTGACCTTTGGACAGCGTACCTTTTTTCCATCCAGAAGGAGTATAAGAACCGATTTTTGCTGCAGAAGTCTTGTAATAAAGGGTTGACTGTACAGAGTAATTTGTTTTTGTAGTTGAAAGATTCGTTACCGTTCCCACTGAATCTGTCTCGCTTGGAGTATAAGACGTATATGCAAGTATAATTCGATAACTATCCTCATATGATGCTTGATACGCACTAGCACCTATAGCACTCATAGAAGCCATTATCATAACAGCAGCACCCATAGCCGCAATTTTCTTCTTAAGTTTCATATTGAAAACCTCCTTGAAATTTTTTATTGCTTTCATCATAAGACAAACGCAATACTCCCGACCTAAAGTCTGTATTCTAAAAAAACCATCTTTAAGCAAAGTAAAAGACAATTTCTATACTTGCTATGACAAGTATTACAGTACTTTGAAAACCTTTGAATCAATCTTCTTCCTGCACAAAATGATTAATTCAGCTCAAAACTATACTAGTGTAGATCGTAATAGTCGAATATGCCAATCTTTTGAATTGTGTTTTTTGATGCTTATCTCTTGTAGATGTTCTTTGGCTCTTTAGTCTGATATCCACCGTATGCCGAAGCTGCTCCACAAGCCAAAATTGCTGTATGTTTTGCAATCTTCTGAATCATTTCAGCTAGTAGTTTTTTTAAACTTTTCACATTAATCACTTCCTCTCTCTTTAATCTTTGCTGCAATCATGAGCAAGGCAATTAAAAAAGTTGTTAATATAATCATTGTACCTAGATAACTTCTCGAAAGAAACAATCCGGTACAATTAATTATTAAAGTTATAACTATCCCTATTATTTTAAGCTTTATTCTTTTCGAATCATCAATTGGTTTATTCTTATTCTCTATAGGACCCAAGATAGAAACTATCAGTTCAGTAACACAGATTAAAACAATAATAATCAATAGGGAGAATTTATTAGAAAATATACTATTGGCTAAAGCGGTTAATATGAATGTAGTACACATCAATAGATTGCACCTAAAGTATGTGTCGGCATGATAGCCTCCGGTGAATGATCTGATAAGTATAAATAGTGTAAGAAAAACAATACTTTCGATTATATGATGAATAAGGATACCTGCTATTACAACAAGAACTATGTTAAGTAACGATGAAATACTTATTTCTATTCCATATCTATAAAAGTCTTGTACATCTGATTCATCACTGATTACATCTTGTTCCGTAATAAAATTAACAATCTGAGATACCAAGTAATTCATAATTTTCACCTTGCTTTTTTTGAATTTTACAATATAAAATATCTTTCGTCAAGCGTTTTGGCATATTGTGCAGTTTTCAGGCACAAAAAAATAACTCGGCATAAGCCGAGCTATCATATGAGTTAAGTTTCTAAGATTATAGAGCAGCAGAAAGCATTGTCAATTTCATAGTAATCATATCTTCCACTGTATTTATTTACTATGTCCCTAATAATAGAAGTGCCAAGTCCATGGTTTATGATATCTTTCTTTGTGGTTTTTAATTTTGGATTTTCGCTAATAACAGACTTATCTAGAGAATTTTTCACTATAAATGTATAAATGTTGTTTTCTTTACTGATTTCCAAATAGATAAACTTGTTTAAATCTGGCGGCATAGCTTCACAGGCTGTGATCGCATTTTCCAAAGTATTGCTCAATAAGTCACATAGATCAAGCTCATTGATACCTACAAAGTCATTTACCGTAATACATGACACCTTTATTCCTAAAGTTGATGCAGTAGACAATTTAGAGTTGATTATTGCATTTGCAACTGGATTATTGGTTTGAACAAATGTCATTGTAGCTTTAACAATGCCGTTGGATTGTTCAATAAATTCCAAAGCATCTTCGGTTTTGCCACTTGTGAGCAATTCATAAACGGTGGTAAGTTGATCCTTTATATCGTGCCTTATTTTTCTGATCAGCTCGTATTGAGTCTCCGCATTATTAACATACTGTTCCATATACTGTTCTTTTACGGATAGTACCTTCATATTCTTTATCTGAGCATTCTTGAAGAAGAGTGAATAAATAACGTAAAACATTAGGAAATTCAGTATAATGATAACCAGGTATGATAAATTGATGTATATTCTTTGCGTATCATCCGCATTGAGTGAAAGTACATGGAGAAGTGATACTAGAATAAAGGAAGATATTAATACTGTGATAATCGGAGACCAATCTGATATTGTATAACTGTCAGAGAATTTGAACAGCTTGATTATAATTTTCAAGGAGATCCAAAGAGAAATCTGGATTACAATCAAAGTCATGAATCTTACGCTATTATCATTTGTAATCAAGTCCTTGACGCTTATTCTATTTAGAGATGATAATAAATTAAGTTCAACAGAAGTGATAAGCAGCAGAATAATATTGGGAATGATCGTTGATAGTAGTTTTTTAATAATACTGTCGTTAAAGGCAATAATGGCATATACCAACAATATAACTAAATATAAAGTACTTGTAAATCCCTCATATAAAGTGATGTGATTTAACAGGGTTATGGTTGTTCCAAATATGATACTAAAAATCGAAAGAAATGTTTTTGCCTGTTTGAGAGATTTAGGATTTAGAAATCTATACACAAACCATGTCATAATAAAGCCCTGATAATAATTAATCACAAGCTCAAAGCATTTCCATAGCAAGTTCTTCATTTTGTCTTCCTCAAATACTGTGTTAATTTCTCATCAACAGTTTGTTTGTAGTTTTTACTCATATTTAATCTAAAGCCTTGCTTAAAAATTATCTCGTCTTTATTTCTATCTATATTAAAAATGTGACGAAGATTAACTAGAAAACTCTTGTGTATCCGAGCAAAATCATATTGAGAAAAATGAATCTCCAATTCACCAATATTACCTCTGATCTTTATCGGTTCGTTATGTTCTGAATGATAGATAACATAATGTTTACTGCTCTCAATATAATAAATGCTCTTTATTTGCAGCGGAACTCTTCCGACTTCTTTATTTTCCAAAATAATAATTGTGTTTTGCTTCATTTCATTGAAGAGCTGATTAACCACACTATGTAGTTTTTCTGTGAAAAAAGAATCATTGCTTTTGGTTATAAAATTCAGTGGTCGGAAATAAAGACTATCATAAACCAGTTCAGGATGATTGGTAACAAAAATTATGTAACAGTCGTTTGAACTTGAAATCTTAGCCGCTAATTGAAATCCGTCGAGCTCCGGCATATCAATATCGAGAAAAATCACATCAAATGGCTTTATTAAGTGGTGCTGGAACATTAATTCGCTTGAAACATAGGTCTCTAACTCAATATCTTCATTATTCTGCCTTGTAAATTCAGATTTTACAGCTTGTGACATTTTATTAACAAATACGTTATTATCATCACATATTGCCACTCTGAGCATATGTATTTCCTCCTTAAAATGTAGTATAAATCACAACAATTGTATTTGTGATATAATTTTACGACAAAATTCGCTGATTTTTATAAATAATACAGATTTATGACTTTGGACTATATTTATACTATAATAAAAGTGTTGGAACCGGAAAGAGAGGCGGAGCATATATTATGAAAAAGCAAGTAAAAAGTTCAAATGTTTTTGGCGAAAAGCAAAAACGCATTATAGCTAAAACATTGATCAATCTGCGAGAGCTAAACTTTCTAACACAAACAGATATAGCAAAACATCTTCATCTTTCTCCTAGCACGATTTCTCACTATGAAAAAGGATTAACTGTCCCACCTACAGAAGTTGTGTATCGACTTGCCGACTTTTATAACGTTACTACAGATTATATTCTCGGCAAAAGTGCAAGCAGGACAAATCTTAATGACACTTATGCAATAAAGCTAACAAATAAAATGACTATAGGCGACGCTGTAGAAATAATGGCAAAGATGGACAACGCAGAACGTGAGCATTTAGCGTATTTCATTGAGGTTATAGGAAAGTCAAAAAAATAATTCAATTTAGAACTCTGAATTTGTATCAGGGTTCTTTTTTATTTTACCATAATAAAACAACAAGGTCAAGCATATTATGTTAGTTTTCTGATCTTTGCATTTCGTGCTAAACATCTTCACCTTATGCCAATTTTGTTGACATCGATAATGTAAAACGTATAATTAAATAAGACTCATGCATCATATGAAATTTAATAAGGAGAATTTTTATGACTATAAATGCTTGGAGAGCTTCAAATGTAAAAAATTTTGATCAATATACTGAATCGTACGATTTTGCAGGTGTTTCTGTTTTTAAAATCGTAGTTCAGTAAAGAACACAAAACATGACTGACAAACTCAGATTCGGTCAGTTCATATCCGAGAAACGAATACAACACTCTATGACCAAGCAAGAACTCGCAAGACAGATTGGGATATCTACAGCATATCTCAGTCAACTTGAAAGCGGAGCAAGAAGCAATCCAACTATTGAAGTGCTTGACCGAATGATTAATAAATTGCACTTGGACGAAGCGGAAACACATAAAATATATGATCTCTATGCAGCATCAAATGATACAATTAGTCCGGACATTATTACATATCTAAAGAGCAATAATATTGTAACAAAAGCGATTCGTAAAGCACAGGAAAATAGTGCAACAGAAAAAGATTGGCTTGATTTCATAGACCAACTTCAAAAATGAACAAATAATTTTGCGGTTTATGCCGCAAATTTATTTAGCATCAGTTTAGCTTACCAGCTAAACGTCGGAGGATTGATAGATTGACAATAGATAATATACATCATATACGCTGCCCAATATGTGGTGGCAGACTTTTTGATGTAATAACAGGAAAAGGCGAGAATAGTTATTTCGGTACAAACTTTGCAGTTATGATCAAGTGTTGGAAATGCCGAGAAACAATAACGTTAAAACCATTAAATAATATTAATTACTTAGTACAAGCATCACACGTTTGTTTAAAATCGGAGTAGAAGCCTGACAAGTAGCTTTTAAAGCTAGTGTCGGTTTCTATTTTTTTATTTTTGTTAACTCCATTTTTGCTTTAAGAGCAGAAATGGAGTTTTTTTATGCCCATTCTAAAAAACTGGCAATGTTTTGTTGATAAGTATCCATAGGCCTTCGTTTTGATTCAGAACAAGAAAATCAAAACGGAGGAATAAAAAATGAGCAAAAACATAGTAAGTGTTTATGACACTATAACCAAAAGATACGTTGAAATTGAAGTAAGCGAAAAGATCCGCACATATTACAATAGAACCCAATGGAATATAGATGACAACAATAAATCGTTCTATAAGCACGAGATCCAGTTCTCTGCGTTGAAAGGAAACATTAACGGAGAACTTGAAAACTTTCAGGAGTTCCGAACAGAAAATGACGACGTCGAAAGAAGAGTGATACAAAATATTAAATGCGAAAAGCTGTATAGCTGTCTGAATGAACTTTCTGAGGATGAACGTAGGTTGATCTTTGCAATATATTTTGAAAATAAAACGGAAAACGAGGTGGCTTGTTTTCTACATAACACTCAGCAAAACATTAACAAAAAGAAACGTAGGATTTTATGCAAACTTAACAAACTTTTAAAATTGCAATAAAAAACGGTTGTTAAATATCCGACTTCTACCCCTATACAAGTGTAAGGAGAATAAAAGCTCCAAGTAACTTGACAATAGAATATCAACTCTGTAAGTATGTTAATCACACGGCCGGTATGAAATCTCGGCAGCCAAAGAAACCATACGCCAAGACTCCGAAAGGATGAGCGATAAATATGACGTTTCAAAATTCGATGCAGCAAAGGCAAAACTGGATGAAACGCAGTCGGCGATAACCAAGCGGCAGGCTCAGAGACAGATGATGGAGAACTTCATGAAGGTGCTGCGGTCGCTGCCGGAGCAGGTCGATTACTTTGAGGAAGGCACCTGGTACGCAATGTGCGACTTCATCACGGTCTACGGCAAAGATGACATCCGGGTTACCTTCCATAACGGATTGGAAATCCGAGTATAAAGATTACTCCCCACAACGGCTCACTTTGAACCGATGTGGGGAGCTTTTCTGTCTTACTTTGTAATAGCCGAAAAATCGGGCTCACCTTTTGTTATGATGCTGAAAATCAAATCTGCCGTTTCTTGACTTATCGCATCTGCATCGCTTTTGTCTCCATAACACTCCACATAGACATTCGTATTTCCAATAGAGAACGAAGCGAAGAATATTGCGGATTGCTCACCTCTGCTGTTGGGACTGGTAACAAAGTATCCCGTAGTGACAGGAATTCCGTTTACCGATGAGCTGCTTTCGTTTCCTTCCAGAACCACATCGCTTATTGGAAAATTATCCTGGGCAAATATGATTGTCGCATCACCGAGTTTTCCTTCGACTCGGAGCAGCTCCCCGTTTTCCTCTCGGAAAGTTCCGATGGCTGATCTTCGTTCAGTGGTTTCAGGAAGTATGGCGTCCAATTCTGCATCTGTCAGTTTACGCGATGAAACGGGATAGCCGACATGAATACTTGCCACGTTGGTACTTCCGATGTGATAGACAATGGAGTCACCGTTTGCAAGATTAACAGTATAACCTTTAGAACCAAACCATCCCATATTGCTGCCAACAATTCCTGTTACTGCGACTATGGCTACCAGGCAAGCGGCAACTGGAATCAGGAACTTTTTGAAATTCTTTCTCTGTGACATATAGTTCACCTTATCCTTTCTGTCATGAACAGAACGGTTCTTCTCTAAAATCGCAGAAAGCATACGATCATTTGCAGAATCGCTCGGTTCGATTTTGTCCCAAGAAGTAATGATTTTATTGTTCTTCATCGAAATCATCACCTAACCTTTCTTTGAGGATGGCACGAGCCTCGTGCAAATAATTACGGATTGTCGATTGCGGCTTTTTCAGGATGCCTGCGATTTCCACGCTGGTATATCCTTCATAATAATACAGATAGACCACGGTCTTATACTTTTCGGGGAGTTCCATAACCACTTGGAAAATATCATCTGTTTCGATATTTTCTGAGCTGGGGAGATTGTAGAAATCCTCGATGTTCTCGTGTCTGCGCCACCAATGCCGCAGGACATTTTTGCAAATGTTCGTGGCAGTTCTGATAAGCCATGCCTTTTCGTGTTCTTCGCTTTCAAAAGCGGGACCGCTCTTGATTAGCTGGAAGAATGTATCCTGAACTGCATCCTCGGTATCAGCAGGATTTTTCATGTAAGCAAAGCAGACGCGATAAACAGTTTTACTGTGGCGTTTGTAGATCTCCGCAATCTCTTTGTCCGTACGCAACAAAGATTTTGACATCTTGCCTTGCCCTCCTTTCACTACTAATACAATTGAGAACGCCAAAGTGTCGGATAAAAAAGAAAAAATATCAGAAACCATTATAACGCCAGTTTCTGATAGCAATATGATAAAATTGAAAATTCCGAGCCTTATCTACGGAAAGGTTACAAAATTTGAACCCGTCCGAGAAATTTGAACCCGTTTTTCTGTAAAAATAAAATTGTATCAGAGACGGCTTTTAGATAGATGAGGGAATAACAGGTACTCGTGAGGACAAGCGTGACGAGTTTCAGCGAATGATAAGCGACTGCCGGAAAGGCAAGATAGACAGGATATATACAAAGTCTATCAGCCGATTTGCCCGAAACACCAAAGACTGCCTGAAAAATATCAGAGAGCTGAAAAGCTTAGGCATAACGGTGCTGTTTGAAAAAGAGAGCATCGATACTGCTGATATGACTGATGAAATGATGATAACCATTATGGGCGGTCTGGCTCAGGAAGAATCGACTTCTATATCGCAGAATTTACGGTGGTCTTGCAGAAAAAGAATGGCTAATGGCACATATGAATTATCGTGTCCTCCTTATGGCTACAAAAAAGTAAATGGCAAACTTGTTATTTGTCCCGAGCAAGCAAAAGTAGTGAAAGAGATATACGATAGTTATCTAAGCGGCATTGGAATGATATCAATAATGAAAAATCTTAATGAACGTAATATCCCCTGCTGTAAAAATAGTGAACGGTGGCATATGATAGGCGTTTCATATATTCTAACAAATGAAAAATATACAGGAAACACACTTCTTCAGAAAACATATTCGACAAACACACTTCCCGTTAGGCGTTTTAAGAATAACGGAAATGCTGATCAATACTACGTTCGTAACACTCATCCTGCAATAATACAACAGGAGACTTCTGATAAAGTACAAAGACTTATATCAGAGAAAAATCAAAAGCAGCCTAGAGGTACACCACACAATTCAGTCTTACACAAACATATCTTCTGCGGAAGTTGCGGCTCAATACTTATAAGAAAATCCTGCAGAAAAAAATATTATTGGTCGTGCAGAAAACACGATCTTGCAGCGGTGGACTGCCCTACCAAACAAATTTCCGAAGATAAAATCCACTCCGCTTTTATACGTCTGTACAACAAGCTCGTGTATAATTTTAAGCCTGTACTTACACCACTACAGCAAGCCTTGCAGGATCTAAAATACAAAAATACTAAAAGCGGTACGACTATAATTGAAAAGTACAAGGAAATCGCTAAACTGAAAGAACAAACTCACGTTCTCGCAAGGTTGAAAACAAAAGGCTTTCTTGATGAGGCAAAGTATCTTGAACAAACCACAGAGCTTAACTCAAAAATAGCAAAGTTACAGACCAAAATAAAGAAACTGAACGTCAGCGATGAAGAAGATGAGACTCTTGAACAGCTTGATATGATCATAGGATATTTTGAAAAGCGGCAGAAACTTATGGTAGAATTTGAAGAATTAGCGTTTGAGAGTATTGTCGATAAGATAGTAGTTAAGAATCAAAATGAGCTGGAATTTCACTTGATCGGTGGATTAGAACTTGCGGAGGAAATATGATCTTGGTGTCTTGTATACCAAATTGCAGGGCATTTTATGTTGGTATTGATACTGGATTTTTGCAAAGCTTTGTGGTATCATTGTCGGTTGAAAGGAGTGAGTTTATGCCTAAAAACAGAATAATCCCATTCGGTTACTGTATGAAAAACGGTGAGATAATAACCGAGCCCAACGAGCTCTATACCGTTGTTACAATATTTAATGAGTATTTAAAAGGCAAAAGCTTGTCAGAAATAGCGGCTTTGATGGAAGTGCCATACAGCGAAAATTCATCTTGGAACAAGAATATGGTCAAGAGAATAATCGAAAATGACAGGTATCTTGGCACAGAGAAATATCCGCAGATAATTGACAAAGAAACGTTCAAACTTGCAAACGAAAAACGTGTCAGAAAAGCGACTGCATCGATAGGTCAGACTGAGGAAGTCAAACTGCTGAAACAAATAACTTTCTGCAAAGAATGTGGTCAAAAGCTAACACGCACAAAGGACGAACTGTGGGATTGCAGACGTCCTGAATGTTACCGATTAGATCATCGGGTTACGGATCAAATGATACTTAGTGCCGTGCTGAATGTGTTCAACACCGTTATTGCTAACCCGACGCTCATTAATTCAGACTGCATGGTTAGCACATACTCTCCAAATGCAAAGGTCAGATTTCAGCAAAATGAGATAAATCGAATGACAGATATGGTACATACAGATGAAAAGAAGATCAAAGAAGAGCTTTTCAGACTTGCTCAGCTGAGATATGACTGCTGCACTTATGATGACAGTCAGCCAAAAACAGAACTTTTAAAATCAAGGCTTTGCTGCGAACAACTGAATACACTTGATATTGGCTTATTCAAAGCGTGTGTTTCACGAATCTGGATAAGCCATTTTTGTACCATAGAGGTTGAATTCATCAACGGAGTACACATCAAAAACATTACTGAAAGGAATGACAAAAATGTCCACAGCGCCGAATGTAACGGTGATACCTGCGAAAGTGCAGACAGCGGAAAACCGTGATAAATACCACCAGTTAAGAGTTGCCGCATACTGTCGAGTATCTACGGCTCAGGAAGAACAGCAGAACAGCTATCAGGTCCAGATCGCATATTACACCGATCTTATCAACAGAAAAAAGGAATGGACGCTTGCGGGGATATTCGCCGATGAGGGCATCAGCGGAACTCAGACAAAGAAAAGAACCGAGTTTAACCGCATGATAAGAATGTGCAGGAACAAAAAGATAGATCTTGTGATCACCAAATCAATATCAAGATTTGCACGAAATACCGTGGATTGCCTTGAATATGTCAGACAGCTTAAAGACTTGGGTATCGGCGTTATTTTCGAAAAAGAGAACATAAACACGCTGACAATGACAAGCGAGTTTATGATAGCTTTGTATGGAAGTTTTGCACAGGCCGAAAGTGAATCTATCAGTAAGAACATACTCTGGGGAAAAGAAAAAGCATACAGAGAGGGAAAAGTAAATTTTCAGTACAAACATCTTCTGGGCTACAAAAAGGGAGCAGATGGCAAACCAGAGATCGTTCCTGATGAGGCGGAAACAGTAAAGCTGATATATAAACTATTTCTTGACGGTTATAGTATGAAAGGTATAAAAAATGTTCTTGAAAGCAAAAAGCTTCTTACCTCAATGGGTAATAAAATCTGGAACGAATCTTTTATCCGCAGTATTTTGAAAAATGAAAAATATGTAGGAGACGCTTTGCTGCAAAAGACATATACGCTTGACTGTATTACGCATAAGGTCGTAAAAAATTACGGTGAACGTCCAATGTATTTGGTGACAGATCATCACGACCCGATAATAGACAGGGATACCTATAACCGTGTTCAGCAAGAACTTGCAAGGCGAAGTTCTAAACGAAAGATAAGTGATAAGACCAAAACCGAACAAGGAAAATACAGCAGTAAATATGCACTCACAGAACTGCTTATCTGCGGAAAATGCGGCACGCCTTACCGCCGTACAACGTGGACTTCAAGAGGGAAAAAGCAAATTGTTTGGCGGTGTATAAGCCGACTGGAACACGGCAGAAGATACTGTCCCGATTCGCCAACGATAAAGGAAGAACAGCTCCACAAAGCTATAATACGAGCGATAAATAACTACTACTCTTGTGGGAACGACGTTGAAAAGATCTTAAAAGCGAATATCGGCAATGTGCTTGAATTTCATGGGCAGGAAGAGATCACAGCGATCGAAAAAAGGCTTAAAGAGATCGACAAGGCAAGAAATGATCTGATAAGTCTCATAGCAACAGGCGGCTGTGATGAGGACAAGCTGGACAGCGAGTTTGAAAAGCTGTATAAGGAAGAGCAAAACCTGAGTGAAAGACTTGCAATGCTGAAATCAAAAAATCAAACTTCCGCCGAAACTCAAGCCAAGCTTGATAAGATAATAGATATGATAGAGCATGAGAAATTCGAGCTGGAAACGTTCGATAACGTACTTGTACGAAAACTGATTGAGTGCGTAAAAGTATTGAGCAAGACCGAAATATTGGTGATTTTCAAGGGCGGATATGAGGTGAGAACTGAAATTGAATAACGATCAAAATTTACGGCTTGCGATATATTCGCAGGCTGTTTTTGTTGGGAGGTGTAACATTGTCATCAAACTTTGACGGCATAAAAAAAAGAAAATTCGGTATAGAGATAGAAATGACAGGACTTACACGAAGTCAGGCGGCAAAGGCTATGGCAAATGTCCTTGACGGGCGTGTTGAACACGAGGGTGGAAGCTATGATAAATACGTTGTCACGGACGCCAAGAACCGAGGGTGGGCGATAGTTTATGACGGCAGTATCAACTGCTATAACGCAAGCGGAGACAGAGCGTCTAAGGCATACAGCGTGGAAATGAATTCTCCTGTGCTGGAATACGAAGACATACCGCTTTTGCAGGATGTTGTGAGAGCACTAAGAAAAGCAGGCGGAGTGACAGGTCCGAGATATTGTGCAGGGACGCATATCCATATTTCAGCGGACGATTATACACCACAACAGATACGAAATCTTGTAAACATCTTCGCAAGCAAAGAGAATTTTCTGTGGGACGCTTTGCAGGTATCATCAGCCCGTGAAAGCTACTGTCACAAGATGGACAAGCAGTTCATAGCGGACATAAACCGCAAGAAACCCAAAGATATGGAGGAGATAAAAAAGCTTTGGTATCGTGGAAGAATGAGCGAGCAGTTTCAGCATTACTCAAACAGCCGATATGTTATCTGCAATCTTCACAGCTTTTTTCAGCATGGGCATTATGAGATAAGGGCGTACAATGGTTCACTTCACGCCGGCGAGGTAAGAAGTCAGATAGTGCTTGCATTAGCCATAAGCAATGCGGCTATGACCAAGAAATATTGTTCTCCGCACGTTTCACAAAGTGATAATATGCGGTACAGTTTCAGAGTGTGGCTTTTAAATCTTGGGCTGATAGGAGATGAGTTCAAAAATTGCAGAACACATCTGCTGAAACATCTTGAGGGTGACATAGCTTGGCGACACCCGGAGGACGGGATTGCTGCAAGGGCAAGGCTTAAAGAAAAGCGAGAGCTTGAGAAACAAGCCGCCCGTGAGCAGCGCAACGAGCCTGTGTGCCATTCCGATGATGAAACCGAGTGTATACCCGATGAAAACAACGAGCCATCAGAAAGCGAATGTGACGGCATTGAAGAACTTGAAATGAGTATGTAAATTTGAAAAGGAGATTTTTATGGAATACAGAAGATTATATATCGCTTATGGCAGCAACATCAATCTTGAGCAAATGGCAAACCGCTGCCCGAATTCAAAGGTCATCGGCAAAGAAATGCTGAAAGGCTATGAGCTGGAGTTCAGAGGCGTTGCTACCATTGTGCCGAAAGAAAACGCAGAAGTTCCTGTTCTAATCTGGGAGATAGACGGACGAGATGAGCACAGTCTTGACAAATATGAAGGCTTTCCGAACTATTACCGCAAGGAGCTTTTTGAGATAGATGTTAATGGCGAAAAGAAAGAATGTATGGCATATCTGATGAACAACGGTCACATTTCGCCACCGATGAGCTATTATTACAACGTCATAAAGCAGGGATATGAGGCGAACGGTATGGATACAAGCTATCTGAGGGCGGCTCTTGAAAAGTCGGTTTGCGAACAGTATTTTGATGAAGAGATGGACGAGGAATTTGACGAAGATGATGATCTTCAAATGAAGCTTTAAGGAGATTGATTAAATGAGATACAAGGATTTTTATGTGAGAATTACGCCAGACAAATATATCCCCAGGGTTGACAAAAAAGGTGATAAAATTCTCTGTGAGGGCTTTTTGATACGGATTTTTGCTGATGAAAAGGGGCAGGACGAGATCGACAATTTTACTGCTGCGGTGGGGTTTGAGATACTGGAGGACAGTTTGGCTGAGGCGGAACAGTTGGCGAAGGATTTTGTGGAGTGTGAGGGGAAGGAGTATCTCAAGATTGTTAAGTAAGATATATGGTGATTAGATAAAAAGAAACAAGGCGGTATGGAAATTATCGCTTTGTTTTCTCTTTCAAGCTTTTGAGTATGTTGAGAGTTTGAAAGAGAAAACACATACTTTTGTCGACAATTGTCGGATTTGATGTAGAATAAACTTGAAAAATAGCGAAAATGCACAAAAATAACTTGAAATTTGGAATGATTTGTAGTATAATAAAAACAAGCTAATTCATTGGCACTGTTGATCTCAAATGAATTTGTTCTGTATATCAATGATAAAATAAGGTTTTATATCAAGACGAATATTTTTATTAATTATGATACATTTATATTTTAGAAAATCCAATATGATAGTAGGAGGAGAAAAATGATTTTATCGGATAATGAAACAAAGATTGATATGTTAAACAATAAAGCAATTGCAAAAACAGTGGCGGATATTATTCGTGATTGTGATGATCGTCCGATCTCTATTGGTATTCATGGAGACTGGGGTGCTGGTAAATCTTCGATTTTGGCCATGGTTGAGGATGAGTTTAATTCAGCACCTAATAAAAATGATAAAATTGTATGTATTCGTTTTAATGGCTGGCAACATCAAGGTTTTGAAGATGCAAAAATAGCTTTAATGAGTGCCATTGTTTCTGAGTTATCTTCAAATATAACGATATCAGAAGAAGCAAAAGATATATTACAAAAACTATGGAAAAATATAAACTGGTTTTCTGTTGTAAAAACAGCGGGTAGTGCTGCTTTTTCCCTTGCAACAGGTCTACCTCCAATTGGATTACTAAACACTCTAACAGATAAATTGAAAGGTACAATTTCAAATGAAAAAAAGGTCAAAGGCGCATTAGACAGCATAGAAAGTTATATGACCGACGCAAAGGTTTTTGAAGATGTATCTTTGAATAAAGAGTTTTCTGAATTTCAAAGATCATTTGAGGAGTTATTAAAAAAATCAAAAATAGATAAGTTGGTTATCTTAATTGATGACTTAGACAGGTGCCTCCCTAAAGTAACTATTGAAACTTTAGAAGCAGCCCGCTTATTTATGTTTACAAAATATACAGCTTTTGTTATAGCTGCAGACGAAGCAATGATTGAATATGCTGTTCACAGTCATTTTCCCAATTTGCCGACAGAGAAACAAGATGATGATAATAGTGATGATTATTCAAAGCGTTATCTTGAAAAACTTATTCAAGTCCCATTTAAAATACCTGCTCTTGGTAAAGTAGAATCCGAGATGTATATTACTCTTTTAATGATTAGTTCGCAAATAAAAGATGATGATAATGAATTCAACAAATTACTTTCAGTAACTATTGAAAAAATGAAAAAACCTTGGGAAAACTCAGGATTTAGTGAAGAAGAATTACGAAACACATTGGAAACGAGTTATCCTTCACTTATTGAAAAAATATCTGTGGCAAATCAAATTTCAGATATTCTATCAGGAAACACTCAAGGTAATCCTCGAAAAATCAAGCGGTTTATCAATATGTTGTTGTTACGAAAACAAATGGCAGATGCTCGTGGTTTTGGAGACTCAATTCAGATTCCGATTTTGGCTAAATTGATGCTTGCAGAATATTATTTTTCAGATAAATACAAAGAAATTGCAGCACTTACTGATGATTATGGTAAATGTCCTTTATTGACTGAATTTGAAAAACAATTGTCAACCACTGATCCTCTTCTCAAAATTGAAGATGAATCTGAGCATGGTGCTGTTGTTATATCGACTCCAAGAGATAAACAAATGCAAGAAACGCCAAAAAAGGATAAGCATATTGAAAAATGGGAAAAAGATAAGGCTTTTTCAAAATGGGTTGCAAGTGCACCTATGCTAGAAAATATTGATTTACGCCCATATTTCTTTGCATGCAAAGAGCGGGAAGACTTTTTCTTTGAACAGATAAAATCCGAGCAATTGAGAGAATTAGTATATGTATTGATGAGTGGTAAGATGGCAATTGCCAGCAAAATTGATGAGATTATACATTTGTCAAATGATGAGTCGCAATTGGTATTTAACCAATTGAAAATGAAAGTAAAAAAGATTTCAGATATATCTACGCAACCTAAGGGAATTGATGGAATACGAATCCTTGTAGAACATCACAAAGAACTTGAAAATAGTTTGTTAAGTTTTATTGAATCATTTCAAACAGATACAGTTGGTGCTTGGATATGTGCAGGTTGGAATAATAGTATTACTACTGATGAAGGCAAAGAAAAACTTTGTAAGTACATAGAAAAATTAAAAACAAACGGAACAGAATTATCATCCAGGTTTTCCATATTGATACGTCCGTCTTTTGCAGCTTGTATCACCTCTTTGTCATTGTAAGTATCACCACAGTTAGTAGCAATGCCAGCAGCCAACGCCTGATTAGCAGCTTCTATCTTGTCTTTTGCTGTATAATGCTTACGGGCAGTCAGGTTACCAATAGCCCCACAGTCACTGACAATAAAACCATTGAATCCCCACTCCTGACGCAAAATCTGCTGAAGCAATTCCGTACTTCCGGCAACAGGAATACCCATATAATCAGAGTAAGCCATCATCAGAGACTGACAATCGTAGTTGCGAACGACGTGACGGAATGGAACCAAATGTACTTCACGCATTTCACGTTCCGACAAACCGATATCATGTGAGTCACGTCCACCCAAAGGAGCACCATGTCCGCCAAAATGTTTCGGAGTAGTAAACAGTCCTCTGGATTGATACCCTTTTATCCATGCACCACCTATTTGTGACACCAATACCGGGTCTTCACCAAATGTTTCTTCACAACGTCCCCAACGGGCATCCTGTGCAACGTCCAATACCGGCGACCATGCCTGTTTTGTATTAGCAACTACTGTTTCGTCTCCAATTACCATCGCTACTTCTTCCGTCAACTTCCGATTCCAGGTAGCCCCCATTGCCAAAGCTTGAGGGAATATAGTGGCACCACTACCATAAGAAAAACCATGCACAGCTTCCACTTTCGTAATGGGCGGCACATACAAATGAGGTATTCCGGGAATCCCCCAACCTTCACGGATCAGTTCCATTTTGTCTTCCGGAGTCATCACAGCCAACAAACTTTCAACGCGTTCTTCTACCGGAAGTGACGCATCCATATAGCGACGATCAGTTACTTCTCCTTTATTATCCTTCAACACTTTCTCTGCCACAAGCACTGATATCTCCTTTAAAGAAAAAGGTTTATCCAATTTACTCGGTTTAAAGTCCAGTTTTACGTGAGCACCGTATTTAGGAGCGGCAAACTTGACTTTCATCTGTTTTTCATTTCCAAGTATCTGGTAGCTTATCGGATTTCCGAGATTCATCGGGTCGTAAGTGACAAAGATATCCAATGCGTCTTTCAATTCCTTTTTATTAATTCCCTGCATCTGAAGCTCCAGTTCGTAAACGTCTCCAGGCTGCTGGATAGTAAACATCAACCACTGCCCGGACTTCAAAGCCTGAGAAGGCAACGTCCACATCGTTTTCATATTTTTATCAAAAGCCAAAGCTGCATTCTCCACGTTTGTTGAAGCAGACACAGACATGATATCACTTTGCTGTTGGGCCATTGCTACCGAGCATGATAACATACCCACAGCCATCATCCACTTTAATTTGTTCTTCATGTTTTTTATGGTTTATATAATTATTACTTTCTAACTGAATTTACTCTCTTATTTTGTCTGTTTTACAATCTGTATTGTTCCGTCCGGATTGTAGTATAACTTATCCACGCAAATAGAACGAAGCCAATCGTGACCGGACAACGCACTATTATGATAAAAAGAATACCATTGCCCTTTAAACTCCACAATTGAGCCGTGGTTGGTATAACTATCCGTCGGTTCCATATAAATACCTTTCGACTCCCAAGGTCCCAATGGCGAATCACTGACAGCATATCGCATCCTGTTGTCTCCTTTCACGCCGTCATTCCAATTTTCATCATGATTGTCGGAATAAGACAAATAATATTTACCATTATATTTATGTACCCAGGTTGCCTCATGGAAGTCTTCCAATCCTTCCATCGGCTGCATCAGTCCATCCAGTTCCATCATATTGTCTTTCAGTTTGCCACCTTTACAGATACCACCGCCACCATTATAAATATACGCCTATCCGTTATCATCTACAAAAACACAAGGATCAATCAATGGATCCATTCCTTCAATATAACCTTTGACTTCAAATCCTTCAGCCGGTCTACAACTCGTGGCCACTCCTATCTTCCAGCTATTGTCCCAATTCGTTTCACTCGGATGCGGAAAGTAAAAATAGTAAGTTCCGTTCTTATAAGCACAATCCGGCGCCCACATAAATCCTCCTTCTTTACGTCCCCACGGCACTTGGGAGGAATTTAATATCTCACCATGATCTGTCCAATGCACCATATCGTCAGTAGAAAAAACATGATAACGGTCCATTAAGTCACAGCCACGTGGAGGAGCAATATCATGTGAAGCATATACATACAGCCGCCCGTCTGCCCATACATGTGCGGAAGGGTCAGCTGTATACATATGCCGGATAAAAGGATTCGGAGCTACAGGATTCAAACTGGCATCAAACGCTACCGCCTTTTCCTTACGCAACACCTTGCCGGCTTCACCAACCAGTTTCAAATAATGATCGCTTTCCACTTCTTCTTCCAAAGGGACAAACAGACTTTCTCCTACCGGAACTTTCTTGGCACACTTAAAGATGGCTGTCCCTTCGTCTATCTCATCAAACATAGCTACATAAATCATTTCAGCACCTGCACGAATAGCCCCCATCAGCTGTTTCCAAAGAAAAGAGCCTTTATTACGGGGAATAAACGAATTATGTTCTTTCCCTTTCATATTTCCCCATGAAAAACCCGGATAAACTAAAGGAGCATAATCGACTAAATTCTTTTTAGCCCACTGAATATCCTCTTCCACCAGTTTCTGATACTTGGGATAGGTCGTTTCATTATAGCGCCCCACAAACCAAGGCATCAGAATATCACATTTTCTGATTAGTTCATGCAAGCGTGGATCTGATTCCGTATCCCCTTCCAGCTTGCGCCATTGAGTAGGCACTCCGAGCATAACACTGAACCCCTGAGATTTCAGACCATCAATAATATATTCAGCTTCATTCAACCCATAACTGCGGTTATCATTAAATCCTACTCCCCATACTGTAACCAACGGTTTTCCGTTATGATACAAATATGAGGGATTTTTTGCATGATCTTTCAATGAATAACGCTTTGCTATTTCATCAATATCTTTTAATAATAGTTTTTCTTCTCCCAGCTGCATTCCACTCAAATCATACATCACACAGATAGCGCGTTCGTACTTATTTGCCGATTTCATTGCCGAATTTAGCACTTTATTAAAATGTTTCAAACCACTCTCGTTCCGAATCTCTGCTACAAAACGTTGCATAAACACTCCATCCAGTCCATACTGTTTCATCCATTTAAAATGAAGATCAACCGTAGACTCGTCATAAGAAGAGAAAACAGATGCCGGTTTGCCGTCTGCAAAAGTAAACTCCGTCTTATAAAGTTTCTTATATTCCGACACTTCCGGTCATATCGTGATAGCCAGTTTTCCTACGGAAGAACAAGCAGATAAATATATTGCCGGGCTACAGGATGTTGCGGCTCTC
>OGYD01000593.1_pt1 | contig 30071 bp, 21 predicted proteins | sample 1576441 | NCBI WGS metagenome assembly OGYD01 (sample SAMEA3541537, study PRJEB24748) | human gut metagenome | biome: human gut; feature: human-associated habitat; material: faeces | place: China | collected 2012 | reverse complement strand
ACTGCTCTTTCCGGACAGCTCCGTCCGCCGAAAAGCCGGCGCCGGGGGCTGGCCAATGAAGCAGGCATGCGAGGGGCTTGCGTCGCATGCATATCGCTCCCCTCTTCATGCATATCGGCCGCAGCTGCAGGAACGTCTGCTGTCCATCCCGTAAGCTGCAACCAGGAAGAGAAGGAGGCGCGCATCATCCAGGCGCTCCAGAGCATAGGAGGCTCTCTTTTTGCCTACCAGGAGAGATCGGGCACCTCGAAGGTGCGTGTGGCCTTCACAGACATCTGCTTCTTCGATACATACGATGAAGAGACCCTGGTCCATATGGCAGACGGACGGACGCTCTTCGCGGCGCAGCGCCTCTCTGCCCTCGAAGACGGGCTGCCGGAAAGATCGTTTGCCCGCATCTCGCGGCAGATGGTCGCAAACCTCGACCAAGCGCGGACCATACGCCCCGAGTTCGGCAGCCGTCTGATTGTGGGGCTTTCGGACGGAACGGAAGTCCTGGTGACCAGAAGCCACGTGGCAGAAGTGAAGGAGCGTATCTGCATCCCCCAGAAAGGAGACCGGAAATGAGCAGCACCAACACAAACAAGACCTACGGCGTCTTTGCAGGAGAGCTCCACGAGCACGCAGGAGCTGCTATCGCAATGGGCGTCTTCGTGGGCTCCAGCTGAGCCGTGGCAGCAGCCATTGCCTGCTCCCTTGCAATGCTTGTGCAAGGCTCCGCCACAGCAGATCTCCGCTGGATCTTGAGCATCGTTTTCGGCATGCTGGCAGGAGGCATCCTCCAGCAGCTCTGGTTCAATTTCAGGCCGGCGCTGCATATGAGCTACGGAAGGAGGATTGCAGGCTTCGGCATCTCATACTTCCTGATCTTGCGCTCTGTGCCCTTCTCGGCTCCTGGCTGCTCGAAGGCGTCCCCGGGGCATGGGCTGTCTTTGCCGGGCTCTACCTCATCACGCTTGCCATCCTCACGCTCACATTCACCTACGCCTTCCGCAAGCGCAGCGCCGAGTATCAGGACCTGCTCGACCGCTTTCATGGGAAGAGCGAATAGCTGCAAAGACCTGCAGGTAACTGCTCACGCAGACACAAGCAAGCGCCTCATACGGGCCTCCTTTCCTTACGGAAGGGAGGCCTCATCTCATTCCACTCGATACGCAACATGTCATGCATCTCACCGATGCGGTAGCATGTGAGTTCATCCGATACAGACTCACGCAAGGAGCGCTGCACCATGCCCGAAAATGCCACTGTCGAAACGCCGTTCGACCGCCTGAAGCTTGTCCTCGGCGAGGAGCGCCTGAAGCGCCTCCAGGATGCGACGGTCATGGTCCTGGGACTGGGCGGTGTCGGCTCGAACTGCACGGAAGCCCTTGCCCGCGGCGGCATAGGGCACCTAATCCTCATAGACCGCGACACGGTAGCCCCTTCCAACATCAACCGCCAGGCCATTGCCTTCCACTCCACAATCGGCCTTCCCAAGTGTCAGGTCATGGAGAAGATGGTCCTGGACATCAATCCCAGCTGCCAGGTAGAGACCCTTCAGGCCTTCATCCCGAAAGACGGACTCGGGGAAATGCTCTCCCAGTTTCCCCGCCCCGATTATCTCATCGATGCGATAGACACCGTCTCGCAAAAGCTTGCCCTTGCCAAATGGTGCCAGGACGAGAGGATTCCGCTCTTAAGCTCCATGGGAGGTGCCAACAAGCTCGATCCGAGCAGGCTTGCCTTCTCCAAGATCGAGAAGACCTCAGGAGACCGTCTTGCGAAGGCCATGCGCAAGAATTGCCGGAAACGCGGCATCAAGGGACTCGAGGTCCTCTACTCGACAGAGAAGGGAAATGGCCCCAAGCCTCCGAAGACCGAGGATGGAAAGAGGCCTGACAAGGGCCTGACGCTGGGGACCATGAGCTACATGCCGCCCATCATGGGACAGATGATTGCCGGCAAGGTCATCTGCCGCTTGGCAGGCTTCGAGCCCATGCCCTACTCAGGCGAGGAAGGCCTGCAATGCTAGGCGGAGACAATAGCGCCGATAAGCCAATCAGGCACTACGACATGCACTGCCATGTCGACTTCCAGGAAGACCCTCAAGGCTTCCTTGACGCGGCAGATGCGCTTGGCCTCTCCTTCCTTTCCTGCACGGTCACACCTGTGGGATATCAGGAAGCAAAGAGCTGGAGCGGCAAGGATAACGTGGCTCTTGGCCTTGGTGCCCATCCCTGGTGGGTAGCAGATGGCAGGGTGGATGAGGAAGCTCTCCAAGAGCTTCTATCCCTTGCGCCAGATGCTCCCCTCATCGGCGAGATAGGCATCGATCTCTCACGCAAGCATGTCGACCTTGCATCCAAAGATTGCCAGGCAGATGCTTTCAGACGCATTGCTGAAGCCTCTGCCAAGGCTGGTGGCAAAGTGCTCTCGATCCATTCCGTGAAGTCGGCAGACCTCGTGCTCGACATCCTCGAGGACGCTGGCTGCACGCCGGAAGCATCAGGCTCCCTTCCCATCCTCCACTGGTTCTCAGGCTCTACACCCGAACTCTGGCGGGCAATAAAGCTCGGCTGCTTCTTCAGTGTCGGCGAGCCCTTCCTCCATACCCGCCATGCGAAGGAATATCTGAAGCTCATCCCGCATGAGAAGCTCCTTCTCGAGACGGACTATCCTCCTGAGCATGCAGATTTCAAGCCCGAAGACTACGAGCGTTCCCTTTCTGCGGCAACAGAGCTCATTGCCGCGTCCTGGACTGCTCCGCTCGATGAAGCTGCTGAATTCCTCGCAGCAACGAGCAGCAAGATCTTCGACCGTACCAAGGACAGAGACTGATCGAGCCAGTCTTTCCTGCTGCATCGAAGCTGCATTCATCAGCTGCTGCACTGCCGGATGCCTAAGAAGCTTTCCTTTCACCTGCCGCAAGACCTCATATCCTTGCAAGGCGTTATCATTGAAGCAAACGCCTGCTCATCTATGCAGCAGCTGTCTTCAGTGAGCGTTTTCCCGAGGAGGAGAAGGAACATGGCAACGAGAAAGTCAGGGAGCTCCAAGCCACGCAGCACATCCACGAGGTCGAGGTCTTCCCGCTCTGCAGCAAAGCCTAAGGCTCAGAAGGAGGCAAAGGGGACCAAGACGACGAAGCCTGCTGCAACACCAGCAGCAAAGGCTGAGCCTGCTCCGAAGGCCACAGAGCCTATAAAGAAGGCAGCGGCTGCCGCAGCACCTGCACCTGCAGCAAAGCCTGCAGCTGAAGCGAAGAAGCCCGAGCCGAAGAAGGAGCCTGCCACCAAGGCAGCAGCTCCGAAGGCAGAGGCTCCTAAGGCTGCTGCACCCAAGGCAGATCCCAAGCCTGCCGCAAAGACAGCTGCGAAGGCAGAAGCACCTGCTGCCAAGAAGTCTGAGCCAGAAGCAAAGGCCACGCCTGCCCCCAAGGCAGCACCGGCTGCAAAGACTGCTGCAAAGGCCGCTCCGAAGGCAGAAGAGCCGAAGGCTGCTCCGACTGCCAAGGCAGAGCCCAAGGCAGCTGCACCTGCAGCAAAGCCTGAGCCGAAGCCGGCTGCTGAAGAGAAGAAGCCTGTACCCAAGGCAGAGGCTCCGAAGGGGGAGCCGAAGGCAGCGGCCAAGGCCGAGCCTGCAGCAAAGCCTGCGCCTGCAAAGAAGGAAGAGCCTGCCAAGAAGGCAGAGGCTCCGAAGGCTGCACCTGCCGCTAAGAAAGAACTCACCTCGAAGGCAGAAGCTGCGCCTGCAGCCAAGCCAGCCGTGAAGGAAGAAGCACCTGCAAAGCCCGCCCCGAAGCCCGCCGCCGCCAAGGCCGAACCCGAACCGAAGAAGGCAACAGAGCCCGAGAAGGCTGAGAAGCCGGCAGAGAAGCCTGCCAAGGCAGAAGCGAAGCCTGAAGAGCCGAAGACAGCTCCTGTACCAGCCGCAAAGGAAGAGACTGCTCCTGAACCTGCCAAGGAAAAGCCCAAAGCAGAGGAGGCTCCGGCTCCTGAGCCCGAGCCTGAACCTGAACCGCTCCCCCAGCCGAGGCGCTCGATCGCCTTCATCGGCTCCGAGTGCTATCCCTTCGTCAAGACTGGCGGACTCGGCGATGTCATGTATGCCCTGCCGAAGGCTCTCGTGAAGCAGAACTGCGACGTGAAGGTCATCCTGCCGCGCTATGCCTGCATCAAGCAGGAATGGCAGGAGAAGATGGTCTACAAGGGCGCTTTCCAGATGGATCTCTGCTCTGACAGCAGGCAGTTCTATGTCGGCATCATGGAGTACGTCTCCCCTGACGGCGTGGTCTATGACTTCATCGACAACCAGGACTTCTTCACGAACGGCAACCCCTACACGAACCTCGTGGATGACATCCCGCGCTACTGCTACTTCGACAAGGCAGCGCTCTCGGCGCTTCTCTTCCTCGACTGGATTCCTGACATCATCCATTGCCATGACTGGCAGGCAGCGCTTGTGCCGGTCTATCTGCGCACGCTCTTCCAGAACACGGAGCTTGCACGCTCGAAGACCATGATCACAATCCACAACCTGCGCTTCCAGGGCAAGTACAACATCCCGACCATCAAGTACTGGTCTGGACTTCCTGACTATGTCTTCAACAAGGATGTCATGCAGGAGGACTGGACCGAGGCCAACATGCTCAAGGGCGGCCTCACCTACGCCGATATGATTACGACGGTCTCCGGCACCTATGCAGGAGAGATCCAGACGCCGGAATACGGCGAGGGCCTCGATGCCCATCTGCGCTACCACGCGGGCAAGCTCCGCGGCATCGTGAACGGCATCGACTACGACATCTGGAACCCTGCAACGGACAAGCTGCTCGATGCTCCTTATGACACGAAGAATGTGCTTGAAGCCAAGAAGGAGAACAAGAAGGCACTCCAGGAAGAGCTTGGCCTCGAGCAGGACGAGGGCAAGATGGTCATCGGCCTCATCTCCCGTCTCACATCGCAGAAGGGTCTTGACCTCGTCACCTCCGTCATGGAGCAGCTCATCGACGGCAACACCCAGGTCGTCATCCTCGGCACCGGCGAGCCCCAGTACGAGGACTCCTTCCGCTGGTTCGAGAATGCCCACAAGGGTGCCGTCTGCTCGAGCATCATGTACGACGAGGCACGCTCGCACCACATCTATGCTGGTGCCGACGCCCTCCTCGTTCCTTCCCGCTTCGAGCCCTGCGGCCTTACCCAGCTCATCGCTATGCACTATGGCACGATTCCGGTAGTCCGCGAGACCGGTGGTCTCAAGGACACGGTCGAGCCGTACAACATGTTCGAAGACTCCGGCAACGGCTTCACATTCGACCGTTATGAGCCAGGCCTCCTGCTTGACGCAATCAACCGCGCCAAGACGCTCTACTTTACGAGCCGCGAGTCCTGGGACAAGATGGTCGTGCGCGACATGGAGAAGGATGTCTCCTGGACCTTGTCTGCATCCCAGTACCGCGACCTCTATCTCCAGCTGACGCAGTACTAGACGTTTTCGCAGCTTTCAAGCTGATGCAGGCCGGCATCCTCGGGGTGCCGGCCTGTTTTCTCATCTATCAGGCAATGAAACATATGAAAAAAATCCCGCTCTGCACATCGGCAGAACGGGACATTGCATGCAGCTTCTTGCCTATTCAGCTATGCCGTGTGCTTGCTCTCGTTTGCATAGCCGAGACGGGGCGGCTCAGTCCCGTCGACCGCTTCCTTCGTGACCGTGACCTTCGTCACATCGAGGTCACTCGGGATATCGAACATCGTATCCTGAAGCGTCGCCTCGCAGATAGCACGGAGTCCTCGAGCGCCCGTATTGCGCTTGAGAGCGAGTCTTGCAATCTCTCGGAGCGACTCAGGCTCGAATTCGAGATCGACCCCTTCGAGCTCGAACATGCGCTTGTACTGCTTCACGATAGCGTTCTTGGGCTCCGTGAGGATGCGGACAAGGTCGTCCTCCTTGAGTTCGTGCGTCGCCGTGATGACAGGAATCCTGCCCACGAACTCAGGAATCATGCCGAACTTGTGCAGGTCCTGCGGCATGACCTTGGACATGAGGAAGTCCTCGTCCTCGTCGACCTTCTTCGTGAGCTCGGCATTGAAGCCGATGCCCTTCTTGCCGATGCGGTCAGCCACGATCTTGTCAAGGCCGACGAAGGCGCCGCCGCAGATGAAGAGGATGTTCGTCGTGTCGATGTGGATGAGCTCCTGCTGCGGGTGCTTCCTGCCGCCCTGAGGAGGCACGCTTGCCATCGTTCCCTCGAGGATCTTCAGGAGCGCCTGCTGGACGCCCTCGCCCGACACGTCACGCGTGATCGAGAGGTTCTCTGCCTTGCGTGCGATCTTGTCGATCTCGTCGATGTAGACGATGCCGACCTGGGCACGCTCGACATCACCATCGGCAGCCGTGATGAGCTTCAAGAGGATGTTCTCGACGTCCTCGCCGACATATCCGGCCTCGGTAAGCGTGGTGGCGTCAGCAATAGCGAAAGGCACCTCGAGGAAGCGTGCAAGCGTCTGCGCAAGAAGCGTCTTGCCGGTGCCGGTGGGGCCGAGCAGCAGGATGTTGCTCTTGGCTAGCTCGACATCGTTGCCCTCGGCAGAAGGCTCGTTTCCAGCCATGATGCGGCGGTAGTGGTTGTAGACCGCTACCGACATGGCGCGCTTTGCCTCTTCCTGGCCCATGACGTACTGGGAGAGCTCATTGTAGATTTCATGAGGGGTCGGAAGCTCCTTGATGGGGGCGGCAGGAGCGAACTGCGGCTCCTCTGCCTCCCTGAAGTCAGCCTCTGCCCTGTCTGCTTCCTTGATGATGTCTTCGCACGTCTTCACGCACTCATCGCAGATGTACACATGGTTGGGCCCCTGTATGAGCTTGCGCACCTGGCTCCGCGTCTTGCCGCAGAACGAGCAGCGCATTTCGTCGTCTGCCATTCACTACTCCTCTTCGGTGGCGTCGACGCGCCTGCCGATGACCTTGTCGACGAGGCCGTACTCCTTGGCCTCTTCTGCGCGCATATAGTTGTCGCGCTCGGTGTCGGCATTGATCTTCTCGATCGGCTGGCCGGTGGCTTCAGCGAGCATCTCGTTCAGGTGCTGGCGGATCCACTTCGTCTCGTCTGCGACGATCTGGATATCCGTCTGCTGGCCCTGGACACCAGAGCTCGGCTGATGGATCAAGATCATCGAGTTCGGCAGCGCCATGCGCTTGCCCTTCGTGCCGGAGGCGAGGATGGCAGCGCCCATGGAGGCAGCCATGCCGACACAGATCGTGGAGACGTCCGGCTTGATGAAGTTCATCGTATCGATGATGCCGAGGCCCGCATAGACATCTCCGCCAGGAGAGTCGATGTAGAGCGAGATGTCCTTGTCGGGATCCTGGCTCTCGAGGTGCAGGAGCTGGGCGATGACGAGGTTGGCGCTATCGCGTGTGACCTCCTCGCCGAGGAAGACGATACGATCGTTGAGCAGCCTCGAATAGATATCGTAGCTGCGCTCGCCACGCGGCGTCTGCTCGACGACATACGGAATCAGCGGAATGTTCGTTGGATTGTGCATTTCTCCCCTTCCAACTGCTAGTAGATTCCTACTGAATATCCCCAGTAACGCGCTTGCATTACTGGGGATACCAAAAAGTGTCTGAATTGTGGAGCTACTCGGCATCCTCTGCGTTGTCGTCAGCTGCTGCCTGCTCGGCAATCTCGTCGACGATCGTCACAGGTGCGTTCTCGACAAGCCAGTTCAGAGCCTTCGTGCGGCGGATGGACTCGCGGATGGCGGGCATCTGGCCCTGCTGCGTGAACTGCTTCATCTGGGCCTTGACATCCTTGGCGCCGGCCTTCTTGAACTCGTTCTCGACATCCTCTTCGGTTGCCTCGACGCCGAGGTGCTTTGCAAGGGCGTCAAGAGCGAGGGACTGGCGAGCACGCTCCTTGGCCTGCTCGCGGAGGTCAGCGACGAACTCGTCAGAGGTGATGCCGCGGAAGCGCAGGTACAGGTCGAGCGTCATGCCCTGGCGCTGGAGCTGCTGCAGGAAGTCCTGGGCAATCTCGTTGAGCACCTGGTTGACGTAGTTCTCGGGGATGGTCTCGAGGGTGACGTGCTTGCCCATCTCCTCGACGACACGGTCCTCCTTGAGGTTCGGGAGGCTCGTCTTCTTGTCGGACTCGATCTCCTCCTTGACGGCGTCACGGAGGTCGGCAACGGTGTCGAAGCCGAACGTGGACTTGGCAAGCTCGTCGGTGAGCTCAGGCGTGACCTGCTTCTTGATGCCCTTGAGGGTGACGGTGCAGGCGTGCTTGGTCTCAGTCGTCTCGCCCTCCTTCTCCTCGGAGGTCGTCCACTCGACGTCCTTCGTCTCGCCCTTCTTCATGCCCATGAGAGCGTCGACGAACTCAGCCGGAAGAGCCTTGGAGGAAAGATCCATCGTGCGGTCGGTGCCGGCAACGGAATCAGCATTCTCCTTGTTCTCCACATCGACGGAGACGAGGTCGCCCTGCTGGACGCCACGGTCCTCCTCGACGTCCTCGACGGTCGTGTGGTAGGAAAGGAGCTGCTTCACCTGCTGGTCAATCTCGGCCTCGGTGGCCTCCTCAGGCGGCATGTTGATGGCAGGAGCGTCGTAGGAGTCGAGCTCGACCTCAGGACGCACCGGAATCGTGACGTCGATCGTGTAGTCCTCGCCCTCCTTGGCAAGGTCCGGATCGTCGCCGAAGTTCGGCTGCTCGACCGGCACGATGTCAAGCTCCTCGAGCATGAGCGGCTCTGCCTGGTTCAGCAGGTCGTTCGTTGCCTGGGCAAGCACTGCCTCGCGGCCGATGAGGGAATCGATGACAGGACGCGGGGTACGGCCACGGCGGAAGCCCTTGAAGCTGTACTTGTTCGCGATGTCCTTGTAGGCACCCTTGACGGCGTTGTCGACGTCCTGCTGAGAGATGGTGAGCTTTGCTGCAACCTCGTTGTCCTTGGGCTCAGCTGCGGTAACAGTAATCTTCAAGGTTCCTCCACTGTTCTATACGCTTCGGGCACGGCAGATGGGCCGTACCTTCTTTTCCGACCGATGTGGTGCGGGCGAAAGGACTTGAACCTTCACGAGTGTCCTCACTGGAACCTAAATCCAGCGCGTCTACCAATTCCGCCACGCCCGCATTTGTCGCACGGACACTATATGTTAGCAAATATTGTGGTGTCTGGCGCTGATTTGCCACAATTCCATAGCTCAGAAGCCTTGTTGGCCCCATCTGCACAGAAAAACCTCCTCCCCCGAACGGAAGGAGGTTCTGATTTGCCCTAGCTACTCCTCTGCAGGAGCAAGCTTGCTGAGGTCCTGGAGGGCATAGGTGCCAAGCGAGGACTCGCGCAGGGCCACGATGGCCTGGACAAGAGCGGTCGCACCCGACATCGTCGTTGCCATATCGATGCCTCGGTTCACGGCCTCGCTCCTGAGCTTCGTGCCATCGCCACGGGAGCTGTGGCCATGAGGCGTATTGATCAGGAAGGCGATCTCGCCGTCTGCCATGAGGTCGATCACGTTCGGGTGCCCCTCGCGGACCGGCTTCACGATGCGGCACTCGATGCCGGCAGCGCGGAGCGTCTTGGCCGTGCCGCGGGTGGCCAGAAGGTCATACCCGAGCTGCCTCAGCGTCATGGCCACAGGCGCGATGGAGCGCTTGTCGCGGTCGCAGACGCTGATGAAGACATTGCCCGACATCGGGATCTCGTACTCGATGGCCTCGCGCGTCTTCGCATAGGCCTTCGGGAACGTGGTATCGATGCCCATGACCTCGCCCGTGGACTTCATCTCCGGTCCGAGCGTGACGTCGGCGCCCGGGAAGCGGCTCCACGGCATGACAGCTTCCTTGACAGCGTAGTAGCCAAGGTCGCGATCAACAGGAGGCAGGCTGAAGTCGGAGATCTTCTCTCCGCTCATGATGCGAGCAGCATACTTTGCCAGAGGCACGCCCGTCGCCTTCGAGGAGAAGGGCACCGTGCGCGATGCACGCGGGTTCAGCTCGATCACGAAGATCTGCTCGTCCTTGACAGCAAACTGGACATTGAGAAGGCCCTTGATGTGGCAGGCAAGCGCGAGCTTCGCGGCAATGGCGCGGATGTTCGCGACGATCTTGTCAGAGAGCGAGAACGGCGGGAAGCAGCAGGCAGAGTCACCCGAGTGGATGCCGCACTCCTCGATGTGCTCCAGTACTGCGCCCACGTAGCACTCGTCTCCGTCGCAGAGGGCATCGACATCGAGCTCGATGGCATCCTCGAGGAAGGAGTCGAGATAGACCGGGTGGTCCGGAGAGACCTTCGTTGCCTCGCCCATGTACGTCTTGAGGTCGTTGTCGTCGTAGACGATTGCCATGCCGCGGCCGCCCAGGACATAGCTCGGACGGACCAGGAGCGGGTAGCCGATGTGCTTGGCGACAGCACGGGCCTCGTCCAGAGTCTCGGCGACGGATGAAGGCGGATAGGAGATCTCGAGCCTGTCGAGGAGGCTTGCGAAGCGGTCCCTGTCCTCAGCGAGGTCGATGGCCTCAGGCTGCGTGCCCATGATGGGAACGCCTGCGGCCTTGAGGCGGCTGGCGAGGTTGATAGGCGTCTGGCCGCCGAGGGTGACGATGACGCCTTCGGGGTGCTCAGCCTCGACGACGTTCATGACATCCTCGAACGTAAGCGGCTCGAAGTAGAGGCGGTCGGACGTGTCATAGTCCGTGGAGACCGTCTCGGGGTTGCAGTTGACCATGACGGTCTCATAGCCCTTGGCCTCGAGCGCGTAGGCAGCATGCACGCAGCAGTAGTCGAACTCGATGCCCTGGCCAATCCTGTTCGGTCCTGCAGAGAGGATCACGACACGGGGCTTTTCCGCCTCATGGAACTCCGATGCCCCTCCTACCTCATAGGTGAAGTAGTGGTAGCTCGTGCGGGCGGCAAACTCGCCTGCGCAGGTATCGACCGTCTTTATGACAGGACGGACTCCCAGTACCTCGCGAAGGGCACGTACGACCTCTTCCTTCTGGCCCGTGAGATAGGCAATCTGGCAGTCAGAGAAGCCCATCTGCTTTGCTGCAAGCATGTGCTCTGCATCCATGCCGGAAAGGCCACACTCGTGGATGGCGCGCTCTGCCTTCACGATATCCTGGATGCGGAAGAGGAACCACTCATCGATGCCGGTGCGCTTGTGCAGGTCCTCGACCGTCCAGCCACGGCGCAGCGCCTCTGCAATATAGAAGATGCGATTCGGCGTGGCGCGCGTGACGAGGTCCTCGAAGTTCTCCTCGTCGTAGGTCGTCTTGCCGTCAGCGCCGAGGCCCATATGACCCTTCTCGAGGGAGCGGGTGGCCTTCTGGAGCGCTTCTTCGAACGTGGAGCCGATGGCCATGACCTCGCCCACGGCCTTCATGCGGGTCGTCAGGGTCTCAGAGGTTCCCTTGAACTTCTCGAAGGCGAAGCGCGGGATCTTCACGACGCAATAGTCGATCGAAGGCTCGAAGCAGGCAGGGGTGGCACGGGTGATATCATTCGTGATCTCGTCGAGCGAATAGCCGACGGAGAGGAGCGCTGCCATCTTTGCAATCGGGAAGCCCGTTGCCTTGGAGGCAAGAGCCGAGGAGCGGCTCACGCGCGGGTTCATCTCGATGACGAGGACACGGCCATCCTTCGGGTTCACGGCGAACTGGACGTTCGAGCCGCCGCAGGCAACGCCGACCTTTTCCAGTACGGCAAGCGAGTAGTCGCGCAGGCGCTGGAGCTCGTAGTCGTTCAGGGTCTGGCAGGGAGCCACGGTGATGGAGTCGCCCGTGTGGACGCCCATGGGATCGAGATTCTCGATGGAGCAGACGACGATGCCATTGCCGGCAGAGTCGCGCATGACCTCCATCTCAATCTCTTTCCAGCCCTCGACGGACTGCTCGACGAGCACTTCCGTCTCGGGCGAAAGGGCAAGGCCTTCGCGTGCGATGCGCACGAGATCGTCGTGGTTGTATGCCATGCCGCCGCCAGCGCCGCCGAGCGTGAATGCTGGACGGATCACGACAGGATAGCCGAGATCGTCTGCAATGCGCTCGCACTCTTCGAGCGTATGGGCCACATCGGACTTTGCGACCTCGAGACCAATCTCGCGCATGGCCTTGGCAAAGAGCTCGCGGTCCTCGCCGACCTCGATGGAGTCGATGTCGCAGCCGATGACCTCGACGCCGTACTTGTCGAGCACGCCTGCCTTGGCAAGAGCCACGGCGCAGTTGAGGCCGGTCTGTCCGCCCATGTTCGGAAGCAGCGCATCGGGGCGCTCCTTCTCGATGACCTTGGCTACGGACTCGACGGTGATCGGCTCGATGTAGGTGCGGTCAGCCGTCTCCGGGTCCGTCATGATCGTGGCGGGGTTCGAGTTCACGAGGACGACCTCGTAGCCCTCCTCGCGCAGCGCCTTGCACGCCTGGGTGCCGGAATAGTCGAACTCGCAGGCCTGGCCGATCACGATCGGGCCAGAGCCGATGATGAGGATCTTCTTGATATCAGTGCGCTTCGGCATCAGAAGCGCCTCCCTTCGCGGACGTCGATTGCCAGATAGTCCTCCACGCCGTCCATCATGCGGACGAAGGCAGCGAAGGCATAGGTGGAATCGTTCGGTCCGGGCTTTGCTTCAGGGTGGTACTGCATCGAGAAGGCAGGGATATCGAGGAACTGGATGCCCTCAGGCGTTCCGTCATTGAGATTCACATGCGTCAGGCGTACGCGTCCATACTCCTTGGTCTGGACGACCGGCGCGATATGGCGCTCGGACCAGAAGCGGAGGTCTTCTGCATGGTCTGCAATGCCGCCTGAAAGCTCGGGGATGAGCGGTCCGAACGTCGGGAAGACAGGGCCATAGTTGTGGTTCTGTGCCGTGATCTCGACCTTGCCCGTAAGCAGGTTCATGACCGGCTCGTTGCCGCCGTGGTGGCCATACTTGAGCTTCTCGATGTCAGCTCCTGCTGCCATAGAGATAACCTGGTTGCCAAGGCAGATGCCGAAGACCGGAAGCTTGCCGAGCGCTGCTTTCACGGCGCGCACCGTCGACGGTACGGACTCAGGATCTCCTGGGCCATTCGAGAAGAAGACGCCATCCGGATTCATGGCCTCGACGTCGGAGAACGGCGTATCCCACGGCACGACCGTGACCTCGCAGCCGACGGCTGCGAGCCTCTTTACGATGCCGAGCTTCTCGCCGCAGTCGTAGGCGACGACGTTGTGCTTCACAGGACCCTTGTCAGGCGACACCGTATAGCGCTCGCGCGTCGAGACATCTGCCACGTAGTTGTGCTCGGAGATCTTGGGCGACGCCTTCACACGGGCAACCAGGCTCTCGGGGTCGGTATCGACCGTCGAGATGGCGGCACGCATGGCACCGCACTCGCGGATATGGAGTGTGAGCGCACGCGTATCCACATCCTCGATAGCGACGATATCGCGCTCTGCAAGGAAGTCCGGCAGGCTCTCGACGCTCTGCCAGTTGCTCGGCGCATAGCACATGTCATGCACGACAAGGCCGCGCAGGTTCAGCTTCCTTGACTGCATATCCTTCTCGTTTATGCCGTAGTTGCCGATCTGCGGGTACGTCAGCGTGACGATCTGGCCAGCATAGCTCGGATCGCTCACGATCTCCTGATAGCCCACCATAGAGGTGTTGAACACCACTTCGCCGAAGGTCTCCCCTTGGGCACCGCACGACCTTCCTTCGAAGACAGTCCCGTCCTCGAGCGCCAGAAGCGCCTTCGGATGCTTGCTGTCGTCCACCAAAAGGTTCAAGATGGCCACCTTTCCTTCGTTGGCAAAACCAAATCCCCCAGCATGGGGCACAGAGCCCCATTTACGAAAAAAAGGGAGCACGTCACCATGTGACAATGCTCCCTGAATCTATGAGGAAGAAGGACTCACCCAGATTCTCCTTACCGGCATCTCGTGCCGCTTTAAAGGCTTGCAAGGATTATACGGCAAGCTCCCCCAAAGAAAAGACCCATTCTTGTCTTTACGGGATAGGCACGCATCTAACAATCAGTTATATCCTCTAACTTTTATGCATGTACGCCCACCGCCATCGACAGCGCACCCGGCATCAGGTGCGCTGCAGAGCCTCAGATCTATCGGACATAAGCAAAGCAATGGCATCCGGCAGACAGATGGCGCAGGGACAGCGTACAGCACAGGTCTTGAGCACACAGCGCAGGCCCCATTGAGCAGCCTCCGCAGAACGTTGATGGAGGCTGCATGCATTCAGCTTTGTGACCCATTGCAGATGCTTGTTCTTCATGTCCGTGAATTCTTCCCCGTCTTAGAACCGGTCCAGATTGCCCTCTGCCATGAAGCTGCATCCATTCTTGTGTTGCCGTCATTCATTGGCCTGTCTTCTTCATTTCGCAGCGTTGCCCGACATTGTCAGAGCGCTGCAAGAATGCTGTTAGAACATTTGTTCTTGTTTCATGCTATGCTTCCCGCATCTTGTTGGTGCAGGCAGAAAAGGGAGGGAAGCATCCATGAGCACGGACTCGATATACGATTCTGTCTTCAAGACGATGACGCAGAAGATGCCCTTTCTCCTCATCCCGCTTGCGAACTACGCATTCGGAACAAGCTATCCCGAAGACGCGCGCATATCTCGCATGGGAGAGGAATATGAAGGCAGGATCAAGAAGCGCATCGCCGACTCTGTCTTTCGAATAGAGGAGACAGCCTTCCATATCGAATGCCAGAGCTCCTGGGATCCGCATATGGCCATGAGAATGGATAGGTATGACGGAGAGATAGCGCATGAGGAAGCAGAGGCCAGGCATGAGCACCATTTCCTGAAGCTGCCGCATTCCTGCGTTATCTTCCTGAGAGATGCACAACGTATGCAGCCTTTCCTTTCCATTGAAATCGGAGAGCCTAGCGGAGAAACCTCGGAGCATAGGACAGCGGCCATATGGGTGAAGCAGATCGATCTGGAGGAGATGCTAGAGCATAGGCTCTTCATCCTCCTCCCCTTCTGGTTCATGCGCTACGAAGGAAGTTTCGAGGCAGCAGCACACGACAGTGTGCTTGCGAAACAGCTGCTCGCAGAATGCAGAACCCTGCAGATGCGCTTTGCCGAGGCGCTGCATGCAAACGCCTCTGAGCAGTCCCCTGCAGAGGATGCAGAGGGCAGCAGCACATTTCAGAGACGCATGACGGAGCTTATAATCAAGGTATCAGACCATCTGCTGCGGGGCTATGAGCCCCTGCAGAGAGAGGTGAGGGAAGCCATGGGCGTGAAGATACTGAAGTTCGCTGACGAGCGGTATGCCGAAGAGAAGCGCGAAGCGGACGAGAAGTATGCCGAGCGCGAGCAGAAGGCCCGCGAAGAGAGCCACAAGCAGGGACTGGAGCAGGGCGCAGAGCTGGAGAGGAGGCGCCTTGCGGACAGCCTCCGCTCCCGCGGCTTCGACGAGTCCACGATCGACGAGGTGCTCTCCTTCGGCAGGAAGGACGACGGCGGAGAGGGACCGGCTGTCCAGCAGGCATAGGATAATCCGCTTTTCGGCTGGCACCCCATCATGGACTGCCACCGCTTTCAGCCGGGAGCTGCATTCCCGCCCATTGCTGCATAGATACATCAAAGGGAAGCTCCGGACCTTGCAATCCGGAGCTTCCCTCTTCAATGCAGCTGATTCCGAACGTTAGATGATGCCCTGGGACATCATTGCATCAGCAACCTTCAGGAAGCCAGCAATGTTGGCGCCGAAGACCAGATCGCCCTCGTGGCCATATTCCTTGGCAGCATCCCACGCAGCCTTGTAGATGGAATCCATGATGCCATGAAGCTTGTCGTCGACCTCGTCGAAGGTCCAGGACAGGTGCTCATGGTTCTGGGACATCTCGAGGCCAGAGGTTGCGACGCCGCCAGCATTGGCAGCCTTGCCAGGAGCGAAGAAGACGCCATTCTGCTGGAGATAGAGCGTAGCATCAGTCGTCGTCGGCATGTTCGCGCCCTCGACCACATAGCGGCAGCCATTCTCCGTCAGCTTGATGGCATCGTCGAGATCGAGCTCGTTCTGCGTGGCGCACGGCATTGCGATGTCGCACTTCTCGCCCCAAGGACGCTCTCCCTCATGGTAGACAGCGGAAGGACGTGCCTCGACATACTCCTTGATGCGGCCGCGGCGGACCTGCTTGATATCTACGAGGGTATCGAAGTCGATGCCATCAGGATCGTAGACAAAGCCGTTGGAGTCAGAGACCGTGATGACCTTGGCACCGAGGCTCTCTGCCTTCTGGACAGCGTACTGGGCGACATTGCCGGCACCAGAGACAGCGACCGTCTTGCCCTTGATGGACTCGCCCTTCTGCTTGAGCATATTGAGCAGGAAGTAGACTGCACCATAGCCTGTAGCCTCAGGACGTGCAAGGGAGCCGCCATACGAGAGGCCCTTGCCGGTAAGGACAGACTGCCAGCTGTTCGTGATCTTCTTGTAAGCGCCGAACATGTAGCCGATCTCACGGCCACCGGTGCCGATGTCGCCTGCCGGGACATCCGTGTCAGGACCGACGTGACGATAGAGCTCGAACATGAAGGACTGGCAGAAGCGCATGACCTCGCGGTCAGACTTGCCCTTGGGATCGAAGTCAGAGCCGCCCTTTGCACCGCCCATAGGAAGCGTCGTGAGCGAGTTCTTGAAGACCTGCTCGAAGCCCAGGAACTTCAGGATAGAGAGGTTCACGGAAGGATGCAGGCGGATGCCGCCCTTGTAGGGCCCGATGGCAGAGTTGAACTGGATGCGATAGCCGCGGTTGACCTGGACCTTGCCCTCGTCGTCCACCCAGGGAACACGGAACATGACGATACGCTCAGGCTCTACCAGGCGCTCGAGCAGTCCCTCCTTCTCATACTCGGGATGGGCATCAAGTGCCGGCTGGAGGGTGAGGAGCACCTCGCGGGCCGCCTGGATGAATTCAGGCTGGTCAGCATAGCGCGACTCGAGATCCTTTACCACACGCTCAGAGTAGTTCATGAGCTTCCTTCCTATGCAGTTCGTTACAGGGAAAGTGCAGCAGAGTCTTCAAACCGCAAAGCTCTGGAAAGCAGCTAAAAATATAATTGTTTGCTAATAAGCATTTGAAATGGTGCGTATTTGGTAACGTCAGCTTCCATGTTTCGTAACATTCCGTTCACCTTGCAAAACTTTTGCAGGAATACCTGCCCGTTCGTGTAATTACAGGTAATTCGCCGGAAACAAGGCATGTTAGATACATAAGATGGCTATGGTTTTCATCAAACAGTCACTCCAGGGGAGGCGCGATGCCAAAGCTTTCAACGAAGGTGCTGGTCCCGATTCTTGCCGCTGCATGCGCAGTTTCTGTCAGCGCCTGCAAGGCACAGACGACCAGCGAACAGGAAGCAGACCAGACCACCACGACCAGCGAATCGACTGAGCAGACCACTCGTCGCGTCGGCAAGGTAGGCGTCGGCTATGTGACCGTTCCTTCCGACTGGATTTCCCTTGCCACGAAAAGTGGTTCGGGCGACATAGAGTTCTGCGATATCACGGCCACCAAGATCATCACGATGAAGATCATGGACTCGACCGACGTCGATATCGTGAACTCCAAGAATGCCGAGAAGTCAGCCGCGACCTCGACCACGACAGGCACCTCGACGACCGAGAATGCCACGTCTGGCACTACGACGCAGAGCGGCACCGCCGAGAGCTCCTCCGCTGCCAAGACAGAGGAGAGCAGCAATTCCTCCGCGAACAGCGGCACTTCCTCGACAGGAACGAATTCCTCTTCGACCAGCACCACAGACAAGTCCTCGACCTCGTCTTCGAGCACGGAGAGCGAGACCGTGACGATCGACGATGCTATCAAGGCCATCATCTATCACGCGAAGGAATACGACGTGACGGATGACAACATCCAGCAGGAGCAGACGACGCTTGCCAACCGCGAGGCCACGAAGCTCTCGATCACCTACGGTGATGGCACAAGGGTCATCTGCTGGGTGCTCACCGATGACTCCGGCAATATCCGCTATGTCGCAGCCGAAGCTCCGTCCGAGTCTGTGGACGAAGTTGCAGCAATTGTCGAGAGCACCTACTCCTTCTAGTTTTTCATTGCCATCCGGCGCCCGCTCACGTATACTAAACAACGCACTTCGGGGCGTAGCGCAGCTTGGTAGCGCATCTGCTTTGGGAGCAGAGGGTCGCTGGTTCGAATCCAGTCGCCCCGACCACGAAATGCGGCGGTAGTTCAATTGGTAGAGCGTCAGCCTTCCAAGCTGATTGTTGCGGGTTCGAGTCCCGTCCGCCGCTCCATGAGAGACCAGCAGGCCACAGCACACGCTGTGGCCTGCTTCTTTATTGCTCTGTGGCCCCTCGACAGATGATGCAGCGAGAATTCCCTTTGATTTGCCATCCGCCATGCAGACTGCCCTTTACGCATCACCGAGCCAGCGAGTTCGATGCCTGACTCCCCTCTCCCACGCTGTCGATATGTCGGCATCTGTCCTCTCCTTATGCATGGAACAGGACAAAACACCAGCACCGGGCTGAAAGACTTGCATAGCCATGCACCTTTGTCCCAGAATATGCCCACTGGCCGATTGATAGCACCGTACATGCAATTGACACCTTGACGGTTTATACCAGCTGGTATGTATGGAAGTGATATCAGGAGAAAGGGGCAGCACAGATGGACGCACCTATTCGCTGGGGCATCTTGGGCTGCGGCAGGATTGCCAGACGCTTCTATGCAAGCCTCAAAGGCTCTGAACATGGACTGGCCTATGCAGTCGCTGGAAGGGATTCGGACAAGGCAGAAGCCTTTGCTCAAGAATGCCCGGTCGCTGTGGTCTATGACAGTCTGGATGCCCTTCTCGAGGATCCGAACGTCGAAGCGATCTATATCGCTCTCCCCCATGCCCTGCATGCCGACTGGTCCATCAAGGCACTCCGTGCCGGCAAGGCCGTGCTCTGCGAGAAGCCTGCCGTGCTTACAGCCCAGGAGATGCATGGTGTCATCGCTTGTGCCCACAGCACAAACAGGCTCTACATGGAGGCCATGAAGACCCGCTTCGTGCCGCTCCATGCCCGCCTCATGAAGCTCCTCGATGAAGGTGACCTTGGACAGATCCAGTTCGTCGAAGCATCGCAGTGCTACCTGTTCCCCGACGATATCACGGGCTATTTCATCGACCCGGTCCAGGGTGGCTGCCTTTACGACGAAGGCATCTACTGCGTAAGCTGGCTCGATGAGCTGCTTCCCGGCAAGGTGCAGATCGACCGCACGAATGCCCTGTTCCTGCGCGGTGTGGACTGGTACGACAATGTCCAGCTGAGCATAGGCTCGGTTCCGGTACAGCTCGAGGTCGCAGCAGACCGTGGTCCCAAGAGCACGCTCCACATCGAGTGCGAGTGGGGCTCTGTCGATGTGCCGACGCTTCACAGGCCCCAGACAGCCACGATCCATCGCTTCGGCCAGCCTGACCAGACGCTGAGCGCTCCCTATGCGCGGGATGACTTTGCAGGACAGATCGAGCATTTCCAGGATCTTCTCCTTGCTGGCAAGCATGAGAGCCCCATCATGCCGCTTGCAGCATCTCTTCGCTGTGCCGAGATCATCGACGCAATACGTGCCTCCTGGCAGCGCTGAGCCATGCAACAGACACTAGGACATACGCTCCTCATTGCCAATCCGGTATCCAGAAGCGGCATGGGCGAGGCTGGTGTCACAGCTATCGAGCGAAGGCTCAAAGAGCTGCCTGAGCAAGTCCCAGCCTTCGATGTCTACCTGACAACTGGCCCAGGCGATGCCGTGCATGTCGCTGCGAATGCGCAGAGCTACGATACTGTGCTCGTCCTTGGCGGAGACGGCGTCATCCACGAAGCAGCCAACGGCCTCATGCAGATACCGAAGGCATCCCGCCCCGCATTGGGGCCCATCCCCTTGGGTTCCGGCAATGACTATGCAAGGACGCTCCATATCACAAGAAACAAGCCCGAGAAGGCTCTGGAAGAGCTTCTGGGCGGCAGAAAGATTGCAGCCGACCTCGGGCTCGTCAACGGCGTCTACTTTGTCCAGACGCTCTCCTTCGGCCTCGATGCTGCTATCGCCCTCGATACGATGAACCACCGCTCGACAGGCCGTGGTGCCCATCTCTTTGCGGACTCCGGCTTCAAGATCTTCTCTTCCGCCAAGCAGGGATATGCCTTCAAAGCAGAGATTGACGGTGTCCCGGCTGCGGGCAACGAAGCCGTCTTCGCCGTACAGGTAGGTCCTACCTACGGCGGAGGATTCAGGGTATGCCCCAAAGCAGAGGTCGACGATGGGAAGCTCGATGTCTGCTATTCGAAGACGCTTCCTGCCGTACCGGTGACCTTGGGCATCTTCTGCCTTGCCCGCTTCGGTCTCCATACGCATTCGAAGCATCTCTTCTTCGCCCAGCCGAAGCGCATAGCGATCGACTTCGAGAGCGCTCCTCCCTGCCAGGTTGATGGTGAGAGGCTCGAGGGCACCCACTTCGATATCTCGATCTGCCCAGGAGTCCTTGAAGTGCTCATCCCTTAGCATCGCAGCCACTATAGCCAAAGAAGAAGGGCGCCCATCGCTGGACGCCCTTCCTTATTCTCTATGAGCCTTGAGCTACTTGACAGCAGCCTGGAGCATGGCGCGAACCTCGTTGGAGGTCTCGAGCTTCATGACCTTCTCAGTCAGAGCGTCAGCCTCTTCCTTCGTCCACTCGGAGATGATCTTGCGGGTGCGGAGGACAGAGCCAGCGGAGACGGAGAACTCGTTCAGACCGAAGGACAGGAGCACCGGCACCATCAGAGGATCGGCTGCGACCTCGCCGCACATGCCGACCATGATGCCAGCCTTGTTGCCCTCTTCGATAATGCGCTTGAGAGAACGCAGCACCGACGGCTGATAGACGTTGTAGAGGTAGGCGACACGGTCATTGCCGCGGTCAGCGCACATCGTGTAGCCGATAAGGTCGTTCGTGCCGATGGAGAAGAAGTCGCACTCCTTGGCAAGAAGGTCAGCGATGAGGGAAGCAGACGGCGTCTCGATCATGGTGCCGACCTGGATGTCCTTGTTGTAGGAGATGCCCTCGGCGTCGAGCTCCTTCTTGCAGACCTCGATGAGTGCCTTCGCCTGACGGACCTCGTCGAGCGTCGTGACGAGCGGCAGCATGATCTTGATGTCGCCGAAGGCAGAAGCACGGAGAAGAGCCCTGAGCTGGACCTTGTACTGCTCCGGGTTGTTCAGGCAGTAGCGGACAGCACGGAAGCCCATGAACGGGTTTTCTTCCTTCTGCATGTTGAGATACGGAATCTCCTTGTCGCCACCCACATCGAGCGTACGGATGATGACCTGCTTGCCCTTCATAGCAAGAGCGACCTTCTGGTAGGCCTGGAACTGCTCCTCCTCGGAAGGAAGCTCCTGAGCATCCATGAACAGGAACTCGGAACGGAAGAGGCCGATGCCCTCTGCGTCATGCTCGATAGCAGATGCAGCGTCAGACGGGTTGCCGATGTTGGCAACGAGCATCACAGACTCGCCGTCAGCGGTAACCGTCGGCTTGCCGCGGAAGGCCTCGAGTGCCTGCTTCTCCTCTGCAAGCTTCTTTGCCGTTGCACGGAAGCCCTCGAGCTCGTCAGCAGAAGGATCGACGTAGACAACGCCCTTGTTGCCATCGACGACGCACATATCGCCGGTCTTGATGTTCGTCGTAGCATCTGGCACGGAGAGGACAGCAGGAATCTCGAGCTGGCGTGCGATGATGGCGGAGTGGGACGTACGGCCACCGGTCTCAGTGACAATGCCGACGATGTTCTTCTTGTCGATGTCAGCCGTCATGGAAGGCGTGAGCTCGTGCACGACGACGACAGAGTTCTCGGGAAGGACAGCCAGGTTGACAAGCTCCTTGCCGAGGAGGTCAGCCAGAAGGCCGGTCCTGACGTCGGCAACGTCAGCTGCACGCTCACGGAAGAGCTCGTCCTCCATGTTTGCGAACATGTTGTAGTACATGTCATAGGCATTCTGCACAGCCTGCTCAGCACACATGCCATCGTCGATGGAGCTATTGACCATATCGACAATGCCCTCATCCTCGGCGAACTCGATGTGGGCCTGCATGATTGCAGCCGTCTCCTCGCCGACGGTCTCCTTCATGCGATCGATCTGAGCCTGCGTCTGGGCAACGAACTTGTCGCGGGCTGCGACGTAGCGCTGCTTCTCGGCGCCAGTGTCCTCAGGGCTATGCGGCGTGAAAGAAAGATCGGGCTCCACAGCAACGCGTGCAACGCCAATACCGATGCCCTCAGATGCGTTAACTCCCTCGTACATGTTTCCTCCATTCGGAAGCAGCGGGCATCCGCCCGCTGCAACTCCCCCATAGCGTCACCCCGAAGGGTGCAAGACAAGAGCTGCGGTGTCCCCACTCCGCAGCTCGCAATCTCCGGAATTAGGCTTCGCCGTCGGCGACCATCTTGTCCAGGCGGGCAACGATGCGGTCGATAGTGGAGCGCTTTGCAATGCCCTTGCTTGCTGCCGTTGCAGTGCCGCAGGCGCTGGAGAACAGCAGAGCACGGTCATAGTCGTGCGTCTTGTCATACGTGGCCAGGAAGCCTGCGACCATGGAGTCGCCAGCACCGGTGGCGTTGACAAGCTTGATCTTTGCACAAGGAGCGACATGCTCCTCGCCATTCTCATCCACGAGGGCTGCACCGTGGCTGCCGCAGGAGACGAGGACGTTCTGTGCGCCCATCTCATGAAGCTTGTGAGCAAGCGGCATGACCTCAGCAGGAGTCTCAGGAAGCGGCTTCATGCCAAAGATGCGGCCAACCTCATGGTTGTTCGGCTTGATGAGGAAGGGCTTCGACTTCAGTGCGTTCGTGAGAAGCTCACCCGGAGCATCGACGACAAAGCGGATGCCACGGCCGGCCAGACGCTCCATGATGATCATGTACATGTCACGCGGCAGAGATGCCGGAATCGAGCCGGTAAGGACGATGGTGTCGCCCTGGCCGAGGTAGTCGATGCGGTCAAGCAGCTCGTCTACCTTCGACTGCGGAATCTTCGGACCCATGCCATTGACCATGGTCATGACAATGCCATTGAGCTTGACGTTGATGCGCGTGTTGCCCTTGTCCAGACGGACAAAGTTGCAGCTGACACCCTTTTCCTGGAGCCTCTTGATCAGGTAGTCGCCCGTAAAGCCGGCAGCAATGCCGAGAGCGACGTTGGGGGTATCGAGCTCATTGAGCAGGCAGCAGATGTTGATGCCATTGCCACCTACATGAATCTCCTCCTGCTTGGATCTATTGGTGAAGCCCATATCGAGAGACAGAGGGTACATCACGTAGTCGATTGCAGGATTGAGGGTAACGGTATAAATCACCACAGGCTCCTTTCGCCTTTGCCATCAAAAGATGGCAGACGGCTTCCCCCCAAGACCGTCTGCCCATTTCCTATAAAGGAAACTACTTGACCGCGTCAGCGATCACAGAAGCGATGGCTGCAGGATCGTCGGACTCTGCAATCTTCTTGCGGGCGTCCTCATGCATAAGCATGCTGGAGACCTTGGCAAGGACGAGAAGGTGCGTGGTGCCAGCCTCTGCGCCCGGCATAAGCAGGCCGATAGCGGTGGTCACAGGTACATCATCCGTGGACTTCCAAGCGACGTCGCCAGCAAGCTTAGCAACGAGAATGCCAGGGTGCTTGATTGCATCGTCCTTTGCGTGCGGGATAGCAAAGCCGTCAGCCATGCCGGTGGAGCCGAGCTCCTCACGGTGCCTGAAGGATGCGAGAACGGCATCCTTGTCGTCAGCATAGCCGAGCTCAACAGCCTTGCCAGACAGGAACTCGAGCACGTCGTCGACGCTCTTGGCTTCGACATTCAGGAAAACGTTGGTGGATGCGATCATGTCACTCATTTTAGATTCCTTTCCCAAAATCTCATGAGCTGCTTGCCGGTATCCCTGAGGAATTACCTTTGGTTCTAAGGATACAACATCCTGAGTCACCGATAGGCAAATGCATCAAGTCTTTGAGTGCTATGCCGGAAAATCATCTAACGAAGTCGGCGATATTTCCAAACTCTTGGCACCACCACGTTTCATATATTTGATTTATGAAGACGTGAGTAATTTTACCGTTAAAGCCCTATCCAATTCGCACTGTCCGGCAAGCGTAACTGGCCGAAGGACCTACGGAAAATGCCGTAGAATACTTTGATGGCAGGAGCCAGATGCTCTATCATATGAATTCCGCGCCCTTAGCCCAGCTGGATAGAGCAGGGGACTTCTAATCCCAAGGTCATGCGTTCGAGTCGCATAGGGCGCACCAGAGATGACAAGAGCCGGGAGGTCTACCCTCCCGGCTCTTCTTTTATCGCTCCCCCAGTGCCAAAGCTTGTGCTGCGATGATTGTCTTGCTGTCTTGGATGAGGCCCGCTCGTACTCCGGCAAGGACGTCTTCCAGAGGCAGCCAGACGACATCGACAAATTCGCCTTCATCTGGATGCGCTTCGGATTGATGCAGTCCACGAGCAAGAAAAACTCTCGTTGCTTCGTTGGTGAAGCCTATCGATCCAGCAGATACTGCTAGCGGCACGAGCTCGTCAGCTACAAGACCCGTCTCTTCGGTAAGCTCACGTGCAGCACAGACGATAGGCTCCTCCCCCATCTCGAGCTTGCCGGCAGGAATCTCGAGCGTCATGCAACCAAGTGCCACGCGATATTGCCGCACAAGGCACAGACTTCCATCACGATAAGCTGCCACACCGCATCCGCCATGGTGCCAAGCAATCTCACGTGTGCCATAAGAGCCATCGGGGAGCTTTACCTTCAGGACATCCGCGGAGAAGATGCGACCCTTCCACTGAACCTCGTCATCGACCGTCTCTTCATAGAGCGAAGGGTCAAGCTCCAAGTAACGCTTGATGGTCTCGATGCTGCCTTGACGAAGATCCATAACGAGGTACTCCTCATCGATACGAAAAGAGCCAGGCAAAGCCCGGCTCGTAATTTCTGGTGCGCCGTCAGGGATTCGAACCCTGGACCTTGGGATTAAGAGTCCCCTGCTCTGGCCAGCTGAGCTAACGGCGCCCGTATGTAACAACGAATGGGGTGGGTGAAGGGTCTCGAACCCTCGACCTACGGAGCCACGGTCCGTCGCTCTACCAACTGAGCTACACCCACCGTTCGTTCGTATGCCCTCTCAGGCAGCTTGTATATTATTGACGAGTAGCGCGTCCAATGCAAGAGGCAATTTTACTTTTCTCTACTGAGGCTTTAAGTTGTGGACGATGCATGAAGCAGAACGCACGCCGATGCAGATTACTCGCCGCAGTCACCTCATCGTTCCAACCTCTGATACAAGAATGGCTTCTCCTATTGAATCGTTCCTTATATTCAACTCTTTGCGTATTTGACCTGCTGTTTCATACTTAATTTTGCCGTCCTCGTGATTGAGAGAGAGGTGAGAAATGCTGAACGAAATGACGAGAAACAGTCTGTTCACTGATTACTACAAAGAGTGGACTGCTGTATATAAAGAAGGCGCTGTCAGGAAGGTGACACTAAGAAAATATGAACTTGCACAAACTTGGATCGAAAAGCTCGTACCCAAACTTGCGTTATGCGAGTTAGATCGTATCGCCTACCAAAAGCTGCTCAATAGCTACGCCACCACTCATGAGAGACAAACCACGATGGACTTTCATCATTTATTGAAAGGCGCCATCCTTGATGCGGTTGACGAAGGACTGATACCGCGCGATCCAACAAGAAAGGCAATAATTAAGGGGAAGGAACCAGCTCCAAAGAAGACCCGCTACTTAAACCAGTTTGAGCTTCACAAGCTTCTTGCAAGCCTAGAACTTGGCAAAGAACTAGATTGGCAATGGTTCATTCTCATTGTCGCTAAGACAGGGCTGCGTTTCTCGGAAGCCCTCGCCCTTACGCCCGCTGATTTCGATTTCTCCAAACAGACTCTATCTGTAAGTAAGACTTGGGACTATAAATCTGGCGGCGGCTTTGTCCCCACTAAAAATAAGTCGTCTATACGTAAGGTACAGATTGACTGGCAGTTGATAGTCCAGTTCTCAACCCTGCTCAAGGGTCTACCGGATAATGAGCCAATATTTGTGACCAATGGATCGAACATTTACAACTCAACAGCTAATAGCGTTCTCGAAAGAACATGCAAGCGTGCTGAAGTACCGGTAATTTCAATACATGGACTACGTCATACCCATGCATCGCTCCTCCTGTTTGCAGGCGTTTCTGTCGCCAGCGTCGCGAAGCGTCTTGGACATGCCAGCATAAATACGACAGAAAAGACTTACCTCCACATAATCCAAGAGCTCGAGAACAAAGATATAGACCTCGTCATGCGATCACTTACAAGTCTCGTCTAGCTTGTGTCTATCAGTGTAAGTAACGGGGACGGCTCACCCTGATGAAGGGTGATGAGGTCGTCTAGGTGCTGGAACGTCTCTCCAATTTGGCGTTGTTCGGCAAGAGAAGGTATGCTGATATTTAAACCCATGAGAGCTTGAGCGTTCAGTTTTGCTCGGGTTCCACCTGTCAGGATTGGTTTTATATCACTACGTTTCAGGCACCACGTGATGTAGTGATTGTCAGCCATGCAAGGCTTCCCTTGAATGACATGCGCATGGTTATTCACCCAGATGGTTCCGCTCACACACATTGTTGGATAGTCATCTAAATCAGATGCGCCATCCTCTGCAATTAAGATAAATTCACCTCGATGTGTATAGCCCGCGACATAGTCCTGGATGCCGTTGGCACCATAGTAAGGTGTGTTTCCTGAAATACGCTCAGACGCCGTAATCGGAATGCGCAGGCTATCTAATCTTTCGACCACCTCTCCAAGCTTACGCTGTTCCCAAGCATGAGGAAAGCACAACTGCGCTTCCCTATTTACGCTGATGAAGGGTGATGAGGTTGTCGAGGGAAGCGAATTGTTTAGCAATCTTGCTTTGCTCTTCTAGAGACGTGGGCAGAGTGAGCTCCATGCCGAGAAACGATTCCTTCGGAATGTTGTGCATCGACCCGCTCGTCCCCGAAGCCATCCCCCTCAGCACTTCCTTGCTCCTGTCTGATGCGAGCAGCACGTAGACGAGATATGGGTCTACCGAGTTTCGTAAACGGACCCGCCAGAGCCTGTCAGGAAGAAACAGATTAGGCCAATTATCTGCGACGAAGCCACAGGCACCAACCCTATCAGGAGTGTTCATTCTGCTGACAATAATCGTTTTGGCTTCCACGGGGCATGCAACCAGCGATTGCTCCTCAGGTAAAACCCTCTTCGATTCTCCTGCGTCGAAAGTATCATAGGAGACGCAGCTGGTCTTCATGATTCCAACGTCACCAGGGCCGACGACGCCATCATCAGAGTTGACGCTCTTGCCCGTGGCGATGTCATCAACAAGCTCCCCCAACTTACGCTGTTCCCAAGCTGCCATCTTAAATATCAAAACCGCCCTGTATAACAAACTCACGCAGGAGCTTGTCCAGCCTCATGTTCACTTTGAACGGCGGTATCGGCTTGCCCTCCTTCCCGACAAAGTAGCCCCGCGCCTCGTCGAGGTCAGCGGTCTCCTTCAACGCGTCAAAGCGACCGTACTCGTTGATGTTGTCCTCGGTCACATGGCGCGCCATGAGATCACGCAATTTCCCCTCATCCACGCCGATAGCCGAAACCAGTGCATTTACCTGCGAGTCCTTACCTCTTTTCTGGAAGTCGTTGATGTAGTCCATGAGCGTCTTGCCAGGCACGACCTCCAGCTCGCCACGCTGTGCCGCATGGATGACGAGCTCAGCCGCAGCCTGCTGCTCTTGAGTGAGGCTCGCGAAGGAGCTGTGAAGAAGCTCGAGGGCGGCCTTGGCCTCCTCGCCCTCGTCAATCTTCTTGAGCCACTTGGCGAAGTTCTCGTTCATGTAGTCGGTGTCGATGCGCCCGGTGTCTATCTCCGTGAGGTAGCCGTCGATGTCGAACGGCACGTCATCCGACCCGTCGCCTGGTTCCCGCTCGAAGAGCTCCTTGTAGCGCAGGGCGAGGACGAGGTACGCCTGCTGGTCGAGCGCCATCACGACCTCGGTCTCCTCCCCGTCATCGCGATGGAACTTGTAAGTGGATTTCTCCCAGGTGAACCCCTGCACCTTTGCGGCCTCGATGAGGTCGGAGAGCTGTTTGAACAGCTTGGCGAACCTCGCGCATGCTGCGTCCGAGTCGGGAATCCTCTCGAAGTTCTTTACCCCATAGCCCTCGAACACGCCCCTGATGTCCTCGAAGCAAATGTTGATGTGCTCCAGGTTGCTCTCGAGCTTGTCCACGAACAGGCCGAACGGGCGGTCCCCCGAGTAGAGCCGGACGGCATCGCCCACGTTTTGCCGCATCGTGTGCGGCCTTCGGTAGTAGCGGATCACGCCGAAGGGCTTCTCGTTGCCAGGGAAGACCCTGTTCGTGCGGCTGAACGCCTGGATGAGGCCCTCGTACTCGAGGACCTTGTCGAGGTAGAGCGTGTTTACCCACTTGGAGTCGAAGCCCGTAAGCATCTGGTTCACGACGATGAGTAGGTCGAGCTGCTCCTCGGGGTGGCGCTCTATCCCCACATAGGGCTTCTTGTGCGCAAGCCGCGCGGACACGTCCCGCTTGAAGGCGGCGTGAGTGGGAATGGTGTAGTCCTTGCCGGGGTAGAGCTTCGAGTAGCCCTCGAGTACCTCGACGAGGCCCTCCTCCTTGAAGAGCGTGCCTGTGGGGTTGTCGGGGTTGTCGTTTCCGATGTTGGGGTCAAAGAGCGCGGTAACCTTGAGATGCGGGGCGTTATCTCGGAACATGCGGTAGTACGTGATGGCCTCCGGGATGCTAGAGGTGGCGAGGATCGCATGGAACTTCCCGCCGTGCGAGAGCGTCGTCCACCCCTCGACGATGTCCTCGAAGACCATCCTGAAGTGGTCACAGGGGGTTCCGTCTGTGCAGCCGTCTCCGTCCGTGCCTCGGTACTGGCTCTCCGGCAGCCAGTCCTCAATGCCCTTCGACCATGAGCCGTCAGCCTCCCTGTGACCAGCCATGGGGACCTGCGAGGGGTCCATGTATCTGAGGTAGGCCTTCCGCTTCGTAGGGTCCGCGAGGGCGTCGTCCTCGCTGTCCGCGCGCGTCTTCTCCAGTGCCACCTCGCGTCGGACGTCACGGTCCTTGTACGTGCATACCATGTAGGGGTCGAAGGCCAGGACGTTGTGGTCGCGTATGCCGTCGGCGATGCTGTAGCGGTGCAGCTCGTCCCCGAACACGTCGGTGGTGGTGTTCTGCTTCTTTTGGTTCTCGTCCTGGATGGGCGTCCCGGTGAAGCCGAACAGCATCGCCGTGGGGAACGTCCTCCTGATCGTCTGCATCATGTCGCCGAAGGTGGAGCGGTGGCACTCGTCCACGATGAAGACGATGCGCTTGTCACGAATGCGCTCGAGGTCGCGCTCCGTGAGACCGCCGTCGTGATCGTGGATGTTGCTCATCTTCTGGATGGAGGTCACTATGAGCGTGACGGCTGGGTCGTTGCTCTTGAGCTTCGCCCTGAGCACGTCGGTGTCCTCGGTCGCCTGCACGCTCATCGAGTCGTCAGCGAAGTTGCGGTACTCGTCGAGCGACTGCGTGCCCAGCTCGATTCTGTCCACGAGGAAGACCACCTTGTCAGCGTCGTGCGAGTCGGCGATGAGCTGGGCGCTCTTGAAGCTCGTCATCGTCTTTCCCGAGCCGGTGGTGTGCCACACGTAGCCTCCCCTTGCGCTTTCCTTGTCCCACCTCGACTTCCTCACCCTGTCGGAGATGGCCGAGGCAGCGTAGTACTGGTAGCTGCGCATGACCTTGAGCGTCGCGTCCTTGTCGTCGGCAACCGAGTAGAAGCCTATGAGCTGGTGGGCCATGGGGATGGAGAGCAGGTACCTCACCACGTCGTTCCAGTCGTTTATGGGCTCGTTGTTGAAGTCTGCCCAGTGGAAGCGGTAGAGCGAGAAGTCGCCCGTGGCGCCGGGGTTGGCGAAGTAGACAGTCTCTGCGGGCTCCATGGCCACGAATATCTGCACGAGCGAG
>OGYD01000569.1_pt1 | contig 30670 bp, 31 predicted proteins | sample 1576441 | NCBI WGS metagenome assembly OGYD01 (sample SAMEA3541537, study PRJEB24748) | human gut metagenome | biome: human gut; feature: human-associated habitat; material: faeces | place: China | collected 2012 | reverse complement strand
CCTCTATCGCCTCCTTGATCTTCCGCAGTCTCCTGCGGCTTTCATACAGCTTCATAGAGTAGCAATGCAACAGGTTCACGATTTCTTCGAAGATTTCCTGCGAGTCAAGCTTTTTCGGAGCCGACTTCGCTCATCACGACAACCTCACAGTTGTACTTCTGGAACCATCTTCCTCATTGTAGTCATAGTGGCCATTGGGCATAACGTGAACGCGGATAATCCCTGTCTTAATATATTTCGTGAGAGTTGGCCTAGAAACCTGCAAGATACGAAGAACATCTTTAGCAAACATATGGGACTCACCTCCCTTCTATAGATAATTATAACATATTTTAATATAATTATCTATAGATTTGGTATGGTTGATTTTATATCTTTACTATATCTGACGTTAATGCTGCTTCTTCAGCGCCTTCTCGTAATGATCTCTCTCCTCAAGCGGGATGCGCAATGCCTGCATCGCTTTCTCCAAAGACCAGCCTGTACTCTCAATGAGGTTCTGCAAGTCCTCTTTCGCTTTATTGAGGGTGCCAACATTAACTCCATCATTGAATCCACTGTTATAGACGCCTTCGCTTAAGTTGCACATCTTACTCAACTCCTTCGTTTCATCCTCTGTCAGACGGATGCCGTATTCTTCTTCCAACTGCTGCTTCTTGACCAGTGCTGGTGCCTTTTCCTTGAAGATAATGCGCAGCATCTCAATCGCGTTCAAACCTCCACCGTTATGCTACCGAAGCATAGCGCGTGTAAACATACTCGTAAATCTGCTGACGGTAATGTGAGATGCTCACTTCGTCGTAGCTCTCCGGAAGTTCTTTCCAGAGTGTGTCGCGGATCAGGTTGTCCACTGCGGCCTTTGTCTCCTGTTTGTCGGTCCAGTGATCGAGCTCTGCGATCTTTGACTTGATGCTCTGCAGCAGATCAACGGCAACCTTCTTGATCTGCTGGATGTCCTTCTTGCTCAGATTGTCCTTGAAAAGCATGTCGTAAAGCGACAGTTCCTCATCACTGGCAAAGCCCTCCCGGACATAGCGCTTGGTTTCCTGACTCAGGCTGTTCGCAAGGTCCATCAGGTCCATGAACGTTTTCTCGATGGTCGCCCGGTCCTGCTCACTGTTGTAGGCATCGATGATCTTCTGGTAGCGCTCGTAGTAATCCATGCGAGCCGGGTTGGTGACCAGCATCTTGTTCAATTTTTCCTGGATCAGGTCTTGCAGATCTTTCATCATGAGATGCTTGTTCTTCACCCGTGCAAATTCCTTCTGCAACAGGTCGAAGTTGATTGCGCTGATATCCCATTTTTTTGGCTCTTCACGAATCTCCCTCGGCTCTTCTATTTTGACATACGAGCTGATGATGTCATTGATCTGGACCATGAGGCCTGTCGTGTCGGCATGGCTGCGCTTTTTCCGCAACTGCCCATGGATCGCCGCGATAGCCTCGTATTCTTTCCGCGACGCTTTGGTCAGGTCATCCCGATCTGCATACTTCACCAGGCGTTCCAGCTCTGAAGCGCAGGTCGTGAACGTCTTCCGGTCTTCCAGCGACCCGCTGACCGCATCGGCCGCCTCTACCAGATACGCCATCTTCTCAAAGCCGGACGCATCGATCATCTTCTGGAGCTCAAAGCCCTTATCCGCGAGAAATTTCTTTGCCGCGTTGATCGTCTCCAGGATCTTTGCAATCAGCTTCTCCTTGTCGATTGTCGGTTCAGATCCTCCTGGTTCACCACCTGGCCCGCCGCCAGTCACCGTATAGTCTGCGAGAGCTTTGCGCAGTGCCTTGACGATGCCGATGTAATCAATGATCAGGCCATTGCTCTTGCCCTCCGCCACGCGGTTGGCCCTTGCGATGGTCTGCATGAGCGTGTGCGCCTTGAGCGGCTTGTCTAGATACAGGCAGGACAGGCATTTCACGTCAAAACCAGTCAGCCACATGGCGCAGACAAAGACCACACGCAACGGATGAGCTGGATTCTTAAAGTCCTTGTCCAGCTCGCGTTTCTCCATCTTCCTGCGATGATATGCGATGTCGAGGTTCCACTTCTTGAACGTCTGGACCTCGTTCTGTTCCTGGCTGATGACGACTGCCATCTCTGTCTGCTGCATCCACTCCAGTTTGCGCGATAATTCCATGGCCTCCTGCTGCGAGGCACGCTTGATCTGTGCCTTCAGCTCCTTGATGGCCGCCTTCCAGTATTCCTGGACATAGTTGTACATCCGGACGCACGTCACCTTGTTGAGGCAGACGAACATAGCCTTCCCGCTGGTCCAGAGGTCGGAATAATGCTGCACGAAGTCCTTGGCAATCGAACGAAGACGTGGCTCCGCCGTGAGCAGATGGACTTCCTTGGCGAATTCATGCTCCAGCTTGTCCTGCTGGTCCGGGTCAAGATCTGCCTGGTCAATGGCCTCAAGAATCTCATCCGTGATTTCCGGATTGTGCAGGTCTGCGATCTTCTCGCCGCGGTTCTCATAGTACAGCGGAACAGTCGCACCATCTTCCACCGCGCGGCGGAAGTCATAGACCGACACGTAGCCACCAAAGGTACGCGCCGTGATGTTGTCGCTGGTAAGCAGCGGCGTGCCCGTGAAGCCGATGCGCGATGCCGTCGGCAGCAGTGCCATCATGTTATTGGCAAAGATGCCGTACTGGCTCCTGTGCGCCTCATCCGACATGATCACAATGTCATGGTCCGGCATGATCGGCGGGACATCCGACTGGTTGAACTTTTGGATCAGCGTAAAGATAAAGCTCGGGTTGCCCTTCAGCTTCTGGATCAGGTCGTCCCCACTTGCGGCCATGAACTGAGATGCCTTCGCCTTGCCCAACAGGCCGCAGTTCTCAAAGGTATCGCTGATCTGCTTGTTCAGCTCCTCCCGGTCGGTCAGGATGACGATAGTCGGTGATCCCTCAAACTTGCGCCGGATTTTCTGCGCGAGGAATATCATGGAATAGCTTTTGCCGGATCCCTGCGTATGCCAGAAGACGCCCAGCTTGCCATGATTCAGCTTTCTGGCAGCGTATGCCTTGACTGCTTCATTGACACCAAGATACTGATGGTTGCGCGCGAGGATCTTCGCCGTACGTCCGCCGGAATGGTCGAACAGGATGAAGTTCTCAAACAGATCGAGGAAATTTTCCTTCTTGCAGATGCCGCGCAGCATGGTCTCGAGTGCCACACTGCCTTGGTCCGACTCGGCCAGTCGCTTCCACTCATGGAAGAACTCATACTTGCTGCCGAGCGTGCCGACTTTTGCTTCCACGCCATTCGACAGGATCAAAAACGCATTGTAATAGAAGAGATGCGGAATCGTATCCTGATAGTCCGTGTAATTGTCGTCATAGGCAATCTTGACATCGACGTTCGTCTTCTTGAGCTCAACGAACATCAGAGGAATGCCATTGACAAAGCCGACGATATCCATGCGGCGGCGGTAGAGGTCGCCGTGTATCTTCATCTCCTTGACCGCGAGGAAATTGTTCTCCTCCGGATGCTGGAAGTCGATGACCATCGCCCGTCGCGTATCGATCTGGCCGTTCGACTTCTTCACAGTCACCGGAATCCCATCCCGAATCAGGAAGTACTTCTCCTCATTGATCTGCAGGAGCGTCGATGTGGAGAGCCTCTGCTCCATGAGCTTGACGGCTTCAGAAGTCTGATGCGCGTCCAGCCAAGGGTTGAATTTCTTGAGCGCCTGGCAAAAATAGCGCTTCAGCAAAACCTCATGGTAGGACGCCCGGCCAAGCGTTCCATCTTCGCCGAGCTTTTCTGTGTTATAGGCATATATGACATCCCATCCCAGTTCGTCATGCAGAAGGTTTCCCGCACTGTTCTGCACAAGGATGTTTTCCGAATAATTATAGCTCATACAGGAGCCCCCTTATATCTCAATCTCTCCGCTCATAAGCTTGGGAAGCAAACGATTACGAGCTTCTGAAATTAAATCAATTTGGCAGTCGAGGTTATCTATCTTTTTGTCAATTATTTTTGCAATATTGTCATATGCTAACATGGTTTTAGTATCGGGAATAATAAATTTTTGATTCATTAATTCGTTCTTCGTTATTGACGAAAATATTGATCCATTACCAATCAAATCATCTTTAAAGTAATGTTCTTTCAGCATATAAAATAAATAATTTTGGTAGCCTTGCTTTTGATAAAAAGCTGCTAAGCCACGTCCAATCACAATTTTATTCTTAGTGACATTCAATCGTCCAACTGGTGCACGTACACTAAAAAGAATACTATCTGCATTGGCAATTCTAGTATACGATGTTGTATACACTTTATTTTTTACATATCTATTCCCATAAGAACCTACACCTTGATGAAACGGTAAGCCATTTCTATTTAGATTAAAGGTGTCCGATGTGGGGCTCTGTCCCATTATGATATCTGCAACATCAGCAAGCTTTCTAATATTCCATCCTTCTGGAATACTATCAACAATCTTCACATTCTCATATCCCGGAAAATGATGATCAATAAACCATTCCTTATAAAGCCGCTGTGCTGCTTCTTCAAGAAGTTTGATTTGTAAGCGATTGTTCTTTATAAGTCTATCATAGGGTAGAATCTTATCGATAATTTCAAGCTGATGATGTACATTAGGTGCTTCAATAATAAGGTCTTGAATCGCTGATATTGGCACCGCCTTTTGCGCTGTTCCCTTTGCGATTGCTTCTATTTTCTTTTTACCAGTATATGACTGGAGCCAATAATATAAGTATTCAGCTGACAATTCATCATCAAAATCTTTTAACCATGTCAGATTACCATCAGCAAAGTAAAATCTATCATTTCTTTTATATAAATACGGGATTCCTAACGTTCCGCGTGTAGTTATTAAAAGGTCTCCTTCTTTGGGAATGCCATAGCGTTTTTTTATTTGTTCATACGCGTCTTCACTTATATAATCAGTTTCATCGACTTGCTCCCCGTTAAACATCTGGATTATTTCCTTAGAACAGTAGAATGGAACACCATGGGAACTTCGATCAGAAATATGAAATCTTTTACTTGAAGTGACAGTGCAATGATCACCAATAGTCAATCGTTTCCACTTCATAGTCCCATCTCCTCCATATTCTTCGAGATGGTGTTCATCAGCTCATTGCTTTCTTTCTGAAGCTCCAACAGTTCTTGATGAATTTCCTTCATGCGTTCCGTAAAATCCACCCCATCGTCTTCTTCTGGCGCGACGCCGACATAGGCTCCTGGCGTCAGGGATGCACCTTTTTCCTCCAAGATGGTTTTGCGGTCGGCGATCTTGCAAAGGCCGGGGATGTCGGCATAGACTCCTTCGCCAAACTTTTCCGTGAGCCAGATCGCTTCCTTGGCAATAGTCAGGGTCTCCTCCAGCGCGTCGATTTCCTCATCAAATTTTGCTCGGATCGATTTCTGTTCTCTCTTCTTGGCCGCTTCGACGGCCTTCTTCGCCTCTGCTCGCTTAGCCTCTATGTCCTTCTCCAGAGCTTCCCTGATAGAAGCAAAGTCATCATCCGATTCGAGTGCCGTGTGATATTCCGCGAGCAGTTCCCTGTACTTGTCATTCTCTCCGCGATAGAGCCAGACGATGGCGTTCAGGTTCTTGAGCTGCCAGTCCGACCACTCGTTCAAGGTACGGTCGACGACCGTATAGTAATTCCTTCCGTCGATAAAGAGCACCTTGTCCTGCAGGGCTTCTGACTTTCCCTTGTCAAAGAACCACAAGGTACAGGGCAGGCTCTTGGTGTAGAAAAAGTTATTCGCGACAGAGATCATGACATCGACATGGCCTGTCTGGATCAGCGCTTCGCGGATCGTCTTGTCTTTCCGCGAGGAATCCGTTGCCGAAGAGGCCATGACGAAGCCAGCTCTGCCGTGCTCATTCAGGTAGCTGTAGAAGTAGGAAATCCAGAGATAGTTGGCGTTGCTGATCTCCTTATTCTTGTTGACGGCGGGCATGCCAAACGGCAGTCGCCCCGCTGCTCTGGCCGACTCTTCCTTGACTTTGTCGACATTGAACGGCGGGTTCGCCATCACATAGTCGCATTTCCCGTTGAGGTTATGTGCGTCGTGGTAGAAGGTATTGGCCTCATCGCCGGACTTGATCTGCCCTGTCAGGCCATGCACAGCCATGTTCATCAGGCAGAGCTGGGCATTGTATTCCACTTTCTCCTGCCCATAGAACGTCATCGCATTGTTGGCCTGCATGCCCGCGTGATTCACAAAGTCGCCCGTCTGCACGAACATGCCGCCCGAACCGCAGGCAGGATCCAGGAGGATTCCCGACTTCGGTTCCAGCACATTGACAATCATCTTGACCAGGGATTTCGGCGTGAAGAATACGCCGTCATCCTGGGCGACGTTCTTGGCAAACTTGTTCAGGAAGTACTCGTAGATCCGCCCGATGACGTCGCCGCCGACATCGTCCAAGGCCTCGTTATTGAATATTCTCAAGAGCTCAGCCAAAAGCTCATCCGAAAAATCCGTATAGTTTTTCGGAAGTACTCCTCGCAGCTGATTCTCCTGATTTTCGATGAGTTCCATGGCATTGTCGACCACTTCGCCCAGGCTCCCCATCGGTTCACCTCGATGGTTCTCAAGATTGGCAGAAGCGATGTGTTCCGGGAGCTTCACCAGGTAGTCATATTGCGCCTCTCTGGGAAGATACAGCGCGCTCTTTGCCCTGAAGTCGCTTGCCTCCACCGGCAGCACGCGGCCGCCGCGCATCGGGCGGTCTTTCAGGATCTCTTTCTCCGCTGCCTTGTACCTACCGTAGGCATAGCGCAGAAAAATCAGCCCCAGTACTGGCATGCAGTACTGATTTGATGTTAGCTTTGACCCCTGTCGCAAGAGGTCCGACGATTCCCATAGCTCAGCTTCCAATTTCTTTATATTTACAGCATCTGCCATCTCTATTTCTCCTCAGTCTTTTAGTCATATTTAAGATTCGCTAAAGTCGCCCAATATCCTGCCTTCTTCGACATGCACTCGCGATATCGATGCATTCGAATCTATGATGAACAAAAAAAATCCCACCAGCCGTAACTGGTGAGATTTTGTATGTTCGTATCGAACGAGCGATTAACGCTTCGAGAACTGGGAAGCCTTGCGGGCTTTCTTGAGGCCGTACTTGCGGCGCTCTTTCTCGCGCGGGTCGCGCGTAACGAAGCCAGCCTTCTTGAGGGCCGGACGGAGCTCTGCGTTCATCTCCATGAGAGCGCGCGTGATGCCGTGGCGGATTGCGCCAGCCTGGCCCGTGACGCCGCCACCAGCAACGTTTGCGATGACGTCGTACTTATCAACCGTCTCCGTGAGGTTCAGCGGCTGACGAACGATGAGTTCGAGAGTCTTGAGACCAAAATACTCTTCCATGTCACGACCATTGATCGTGACTTTGCCCTCGCCTGGAACCAGACGAACACGGGCAACGGACGATTTTCTGCGGCCAGTGCCGTAGTAGATGACTTCTGCCATGTGTTATGTTCCTCCCTTTCCAGATTAGCGGATGTTCAGCTCAAGCTTCTCCGGCTTCTGAGCTGCATGCGGATGCTCCGGGCCAGCGTAAACGCTGAGCTTGCGGTACATCTGAGCGCCGAGACGGTTCTTCGGCAGCATGCCCTTGATTGCATGCTCGAGAACGCGCTCCGGGAAGCGCTCCAGCATGTGGCCAGCCGCCGTGAACGTCGTGCCACCCTGGTAGCCGGAATGACGGAAATACGTCTTATCCGTGAGTTTCTTACCCGTGAATTTTACTTTCTCTGCATTGATGACGATGACGTAATCACCCGTATCAACGTGCGGAGTAAAGGTCGGTTTATTTTTACCGCGAAGAACTTTTGCGACTTCAGCTGCGAGGCGGCCGACAGTCTGGCCTTCAGCGTCTACAACGTACCATTTGCGCTCGATATTGGATGCATTTGCCATAAACGTTGTCTTCATGCGATTTCCCCCCTAGAGTTTTTTCAGTATCAATTTTCCATGTTGTATGATGTATTGAAACAGGCTTCCGGGGCTAATGGAAACGCTCGTCCGTGACATCACATAGAATTATTCTAAAGAAAAGTCCCGAGAAAGTCAAGGGATTTTTCCCCGAAAAACAAAATTAGTCCACAGCCGCCTGTGTATACTTCAGGTGGCCTGTGCCGTTGATGAGCTCGACCGTCGTGCCGTGCTCGGTGTAGGTCACGATGTTGACGGCCGTGTTGAACTGGCGGATGGTCCAGACGTACTGGAGATCCATGTGCAGGGCCGCCGTCAGGATGGTGCGCAGGATGGCACCGTGCGCGAAGACGGCGACGGTCTGGTCGGGATGACGGGCCACGATTTCCTCGACACAGGCGAGCGCGCGCTCACGGAGCTTCGGGAAGCTCTCGCCATGCGGAATCTCGAGGACGTCGGGATGCTGGAAGAAGTTCTGGAGTGCGTCGGGCCACTTGGCGACGATCTCGTCGTACGTCAGTCCCTCCCAGTCGCCAAAGTTGAGCTCACGCAGCTCCGGGCGCGGCTCGACCGTCAGGCCGAAGCGGTCGGCGACGCAGCGGGCCGTCGTCATCGCGCGCGCGAGGTCGCTCGAGTAGACGGCCTCGATCTTGTCTACCGGGAAATGTGCCGCAAGCTTCTCGGCCTGCTCGATGCCGAGCGGCGAGAGCGCGACGTCCGTCTGGCCCTGATAGCGGCCGAGCACGTTCCACTCGGTCTGGCCATGGCGGACAAAAATGATCTTTGTCATAAGAATCTCCAATCTATTCTATCTCTATATCAAGATACAGCATCAGCCATCTGGTCAAAGCTGCGCCAGGCGGCGAGCAGTGCTTCATTCTCCTCGCGCGTGCGCACGGCGAGGCGCAGGAATCCCCCGGTGAGCCCCGGATAATACTGGCAGTCGCGCACGAGGATATGATGCGCCCGCAGATACTTCACGAGCCTTTCCGCCCGCTTGGCCGGCAGCTTCACGAGGATGAAGTTGACGCTCGGCGGGAAGACCTTGACATCGTGCAGCGCAGCCAGCGCGGCAGACAGTCTCTCCTTCTCCTCTTTGACGAGCGCGCGCGATTCCTGCTGGTAGGCCGTGTCGGCGAGCGCCGCCACGCCCGCGGCCTGCGCGAGCACGTTGACGTTCCAGACGTCTTTGGCCGCCTCCATCGCCTGCAGGAGCGCGGGGCTGCCGATGCCGAAGCCGAGCCGCAGGCCGGGCACGGCGAAGAACTTCGTCAGCGAGCGCACGAGGAAGAGATTCGGCAGCCGTTCCTGGCGCACGGTAAAGCGCGCCTCGTCCTCACGGAAGTCGAGAAAGGACTCGTCGACGACGAGCCGCGTGCCGGACGGCAGCAGCTTTTTCGCGAGGTCTGCGATGGCTTCGCGCTCCACGAGCGTGCCCGTCGGGTTGTTGGGGTTGCCGAGCACGATGCAGTCCGCCCGCACGCGCTGTGCCTCCTCGGCGAGGAAGATTAGGTCTGGCTCGAAGCCCGCCCGCTCCTCGAGTGGGCTGTACGACACGGCGGCACCGGCGGCATGCGCCGCCCGCTCGTACTCGCTGAAGGCGGGCACGGGCAGGAGGACACGCTTCGGCCGCGTGACGAAGGTGTAGAGGTAGAAGAGCTCCGCCGCGCCGTTGCCGAGGATGAAGTCTCCCGGGGCTCTGTCGTAGTGGGCAGCAAGTGATGCCCGGAGTTCGCGCGCCCTCGGGTCCGGATAGTGGATGGCCGCATCGATGTGCGCGAGGATGGCCTCTTTCACGCGCGGCGAGAGGCCGAGCGGATTGATGTTTGCCGAGAAGTCGAGCCACGGCTCTCCATCTGCCGTCGGCTCGTAGACATTGCCGCCATGGACAAAGCGCAGATCTTCCTGCATCATATCGCTTCCTTTCATAGTATCTCTATGCCGCCATCGCGCATCGGGCAGTTGCCGAGACACTCGAGCTCGGGGAACTGCTGCACGAGCTTTGCTGAACGGCACGCTATCGCATCGTGCGCCAGCTGCGATGGCCAGATGACGCCGACGACTGTGCCGCTGTGCGCGGCGACGAGGCCCAGCGCTCCGCAGGCACGCGCCTCTTGCAGCAGCGCCTCGAACGCGTCTTTTGGCAGGATGGCCTGATTCCAGCGCGCGCTCTGCGTGGCAGCCTCGGCCAGGCGCCGCTCGCCCTGCGCCAGCGCCGCGAGCAGCGGCTCCCACGGATGCTCCTCCTGCCCTATGGCCGCTGCATGGCAGGCCGCCGTGTCGACCGTACCGCCCGTGTCGAAGATGGTCAACTGCGGATAGGAAAGACTGCGGTATGTCCGCTGCACGCGGCCCGTCACCTGATTGAGGCAGACGATGCCCGCGAGGAAGACGGCATCCGTCGGCTCGACCTGCACGGCAAGCCGCAGGATGGCCTCGGGTGCGAGCGGCTGCCCGAGCGCATGCGAAGCCGCCGCAAGGACGGCCGCGATGTCCGCGCTCGACGAAGCCATGCCCTTGCCGCGCGGCAGCTCCGACGTCAGGCGCATGCCTAAGGGAAGCTTCTCGATGCCCGCCTCACTCAGGTAGAGCTGCAGGGCGCGGCGCGCTTTCTCACCGAGGCCGACGAGCCCCGGCAGCGTGGCAGAGGCCCGCACCGTCGTATAGCGCGCAATCGGGCAGGTCACGAGAAACGGCTCGCCCGCATGCCAGCCCTGCAAGAGCTCGCCGCAGGAGCCCGGCACGCGCACGGTCACGTCCTTCACATCGGTCGCTCTCATCGCATCACATCCAGAGGAAGCAGCCCGTGCGGTCAAACGGCAGGACGGCGAAGAGGAAGAAGACGATGAGCACGAACGTCTCCGTCATGAGCTCGATGGCGCCGTAGACATCGCCCGTGAGGCCGCCGAGCTTCGCGGTCGCATAGCGGCCGAACACGAAGGCAAAGGCCAGCCCCGCGAGCAGTGCAGCGATGGCGGCGATGCCCCAGGGCGCGACGAAGACGAGTGAGGTGACGAGGCCGATGACGACAGCCCTGCGGTCTGCTGCCTCAGAAAAGGCCTGCCCCATGCCGCTCGAACGCGCATAAGGGAAGTGCGCGACGGCAAAGAGCATGGCCATGCGCCCGATGACAGGCATGACGAAGACGGCGATGAGCAGGACAGGCGCCGGCAGGTCGAGCAGCAGGGACCAGTCGAGCAGCAGGATGCTGCCGAAGGCCACGACGCCGAACGAGCCCGCGCGGCTGTCCTTCATGATCTCGAGCATGCGCTCGCGGCTGCGACCCGAGAAGAGGCCGTCCACCGCATCCATGAAACCGTCGCAGTGGAGGCCGCCCGTCAGCAGGATGGGCAGGATGACGAGGATGGCCTTGGCCGTATACGAAGGCAGGCCACCAAGGAGCGCGAGGCAGCCGAGCGCCGCCAGCAGGTAGAGGCAGCCGAGCACGGCACCGACGAGCGGGAAGAAGCGCGTGCTGCGGCCGAAGTCCTCGGCCGTCAGGTCTTCCTGTTTGACGAGGTGGATGCGCGTGAGGAACTGAAGGGCAGTGATGAAACTTCGCAATTTGGTTCTCCTTTAATACCCCATGCACTTCAAGAGCGCATAGGCAAAGATCAGGAACAGGACGGTCGCCGTGTACATCATGCGGATGACCTCCATGATGTGCTTGGGGGCCGTGCGCTCGATGGCCTCGCCCATGTAGGCGCGGAACGTTTTCTTGCCGAAGTACGAGTTGATGCCGCCGAGGCGGATATGCAGAGCGCCGGCCACCGTCGCTTCGGCGTAGCCGCCGTTCGGGCTTGGATGCTTGGCCGCATCGCGGCGCATCATGCGCAGGGCATTGCGGGAGTCGAAGCCCAAGAGCCAGGCCGCGATGATGAAGAGTACGGCCGTGATGCGCGCGGGGATATAGTTGAGCACATCGTCGAGCTTGGCCGCCGCCTTGCCGAAGTAGAGGTACTTCTCGTTCTTGTAGCCGATCATCGAGTCCATCGTGTTGGCCGCACGGTAGAGCACGGCGAGTGGCACGCCACCGAGCACGAAGAAGAAGAGCGGCGCGATGACGCCGTCGACCGTGTTCTCCGCAATCGTCTCGACCGTCGCGCGCGCGACCTCCGACTCGTCGAGCTTCGCCGTGTCGCGGCCGACAATCCAGCCGACAGCCTTGCGCGCCTTGTCGAGTTCATTCGTCAAGAGCAGCGCGTAGATGCCACGGCCGGCCTTCGCGAGGCTTTTCGGCGAGATCGTGAAGGCGAGCAGCAGCGCCTCGACGGCCATCGTGCCCCACTCCCACGGGATGCTGTACGAGAGGTAGATGATGCCCGCTGCCACATCGTAGGTAATGAAGAGCACGAGCAGCACGAGGATAGCGCCGCAGAAGAATTTCTTCTGGTCGCTGTCCTCCTCGCGGTAGTAGATGCGCTCCAAGAACGAGATGAGCTTGCCGATCAGCACGACGGGATGGAAGCGCGAGCGCGGATCGCCGATGATCGTGTCAATGATAAAGGCAAAGATTGCAACATTCATACGCGCTCCTCCTCTCTGCGCTCTTCTGCCATCTCCGCCATGATGGCCTTGAGCTTCTCCATGTCGAGGGCGCGCTCGACGACATCGGCCAGATGCTCGTAGGCGCGCTCTTTCGCCTGGCGGCGGTTGCGCTGGATGGCGAGCGGCCGGAGTCCCTTGTGGATGCGCAAGGTGTTGATGAGCTGGCGGCGGAAGGCGTCATCGTCGAAGAGGCCGTGGATGTAGGTGCCGAAGACGAGTCCATCTTCGCGCAGCGCGCCGTCCCAGCGGCTCGGCTCACCCTTGGCCGTATGGATGTAGAAGGGATGGCGCACGGGTGCAGAGAATTCCGTCTCCCCCATGTGGATCTCATAGCCCTTGAGTCCTCTGCCGAGCAGCGTGCAGCCGAAGAACTCCATGCCGGGGCAGTCGGCCGTGACCTGGCGCGTGTGCTTTGTCTCTGCAAATGTGGTCTTCATCGGCAGGTAGCCGAGTCCCTTGACTGCGCCGTGCTCCGACTCCACGTGATGCGGGTCCGCGATCGCCTCGCCGAGCATCTGGTAACCGCCGCAGATGCCGACGAGCGGCGTGCCATTCTCGACGCACGTGCGGATGGCTCTCTCTAGGCCAGACTCGCACAGGAAGAGCAGGTCCTCCGTCGTATTCTTCGAGCCGGGCAGGATGATGAGGTCGGGGCTGCCAAGTTCCAACGGACGGCGCACATAGGTGACTTCGACATCGGGCTCGTCGGCGAGCGCATCGAAATCCGTGAAGTTCGAGAGCTTCGGCAATCCGATGACGGCGATGCGGATGTCCGCCTTCTTCTCCTGCTTCGCCTCGCGCTCTTCGAGAGAGACAGAGTCCTCGTCGTCGATGCCCATCTCCTCGATGTAAGGCACGATGCCGAGCACTGGCTTGCCCGTCTTCGCTTCGAGGAAGTCGACGGCCGGCGTGAAGAGCGAGACATCGCCGCGGAACTTGTTGATGACGAGGCCCTTGACGAGCGCGCGCTCCTCCTCGTCAAGGAGCTCCAACGTGCCGACGAGCGAGGCCAGCGCGCCGCCGCGGTCGATGTCTGCGATGAGCAGCACCGGCGCATGCAGGTACTTGGCCACGCGCATGTTGACGATGTCGTGCGATTTGAGGTTGACCTCAGCCGGACTGCCGGCGCCCTCGACGACGAGCGTGTCAAACTGCTGCTGCAGGCGCTGCAGGGCCGCCTTGACCTCCGCGAATGCCTCGAGGGAATAGCCGGCGTGGTACTCGCGCGCGCTCATGTTCCCGATGGGACGGCCCGCGAGGATGACCTGTGAGCGGGAATTGCCCGTCGGCTTCAAGAGCACGGGATTCATGTCCACCATCGGCTCAAGGCCCGCCGCCTCCGCCTGCGCGACCTGCGCGCGGCCCATCTCAAGGCCGTCCTTCGTGACGTACGAGTTGAGTGCCATGTTCTGCGCCTTGAACGGCACGACGCGCTGCCCCTCGCGGTAGAAGATGCGGCAAAACGCCGTCGTCAGGATGCTCTTGCCGACATGGGAACTCGTGCCCATGAGCATAATGGATTCCAAGTTAGTGCCCCTTTCTCATTAATCTAATCTCTCTGAAACGATCACTTGATGCGCAGCGGGATGCTGCAGAGCACAGCGTAGACTGCATCAGCAGCTGCAGCGAGTTGCTGGTTCGCGAGGCCCGCGAGGTCGCGGTAGAGACGCGCGAGGCGGTTCTCCGGCACGATGCCGGCCCCGACCTCATTCGTCACGAAAATAGCAGCTGTCTCCTCCGGCAATCCCTTCACGGCCTCGATGAGCGCGGCCATCTCCTGCCGCACAAGCGCGGTCAGGCGCGTCTCATCATACGGTTCCGCCTCGCGGCAGAGCAGGTTGCTGAGGTAGATGGTCACACAGTCAAAGAGGATGACCTTGTGCCCCTCCCCTGCCTCACGGATGACTTCAGCTGCTCCGCGCGGTGCCTCGTACGTCTGCCAGTCGGAAGGCCTGCGGCTGCGGTGCAGGGCGATGCGGTGCTCCATCTCCGCGTCCCAGGCTTCTGCCGTCGCGATGTAGGCCACCTTTCCACCGCTCTCTCTGGCCAGCTTTTCAGCAAAGGCGGACTTGCCGCTGCGCGCGCCGCCCGTGACGAGGATCATCTTGCCCATGCGCTGCAGGCCTCCACGAAGTGCGCCGCCGCCTCGGGGCAGCCGGCGAAGTGCAGGTGCAGATAGCTGCCGAGCACGTTCTTGCGGCTTGCTCCCGCCTCATAGCATTCACCCGTGCGCAGTTTCTTGAAGCGGAAGGGGCTCTCTCCCTCTGCCTCATCCTGCGAGAAGTGGAACTCGTGGCCGCGCAGCTTCGTGCCGGCCTTGCCGAGCACCGTGTCCTCTAGGAGCTCCGCCTCGACGTAGCCGACCATCTGGAGCTTCTCGGTCATCGCGGCCCGGCCGGACAGGGCGCCGCACATCGCGTATTCCCTGCCCGCGAAGTCCTTGAGGGACTGCAGTAGGTACATGTAGCCGCCGCACTCCGCGTAGATCGGCATGCCCTTCTCGGCAGCCTCGCGGATGGAGCATCGCATCGTCTCATTGGCCTCGAGCTTCGCGGCGAACATCTCGGGGAAGCCACCGCCGATGAAGAGACCGTCGACTTCCGGCAGCTCCGCGTCGTGGAGCGGGCTGAACGGCACGAGCTCGGCGCCGCAGTGCGCGAGGATGGCGAGGCTCGCCGTGTAGTAGAAGGAGAATGCCTCGTCGCGCGCGATGCCGATGCGGCAGTGCCTCGGCTGCGGCTTGCGCTCTGGCATATTGACTTCGAGCTCTGGCGCCAGGCAGGCCAGGTGCAGGATGGCCTCGATGTCAAGCGACTTGGCGACGGCTGTGCCCATCGCCTCGATGGCCTGACGCTCGCCCTCGTTCTCGGCGACGGGCACGAGGCCGAGGTGGCGCTCCGGCATCTTGAGCGAATCGTCGCGGCGCAGCGCGCCGAGCACGCGGATGCCCGCATCCTTCATGGCGCGGCGGATCATCTCCTCATGCGTCGCCGAGCCGAGCCGGTTGAGGATGACGCCGGCCAGGTTGACCTCCGGGTCGTAGTCGCGGAACCCGCAGGCAATCGCCGCGGCCGAAGCGCCCATCGACTTGACATCGAGGACGAGCACGACAGGCGCCTTGAGCAGCTTGGCGATGGCCGCCGTGGAGCTCACGCCCTCACGCCCGCCGTCGTAGAGGCCCATGACGCCCTCGATGACGGCGATATCCGACCCCTCCATCGTCCTCGTAAAGAGCTCCGGCAGCACCTGCTCTGGCACGAGCCAGCTGTCGAGATTATGTGCAGGGCGGCCGCTGGCCATCGTGTGGTAGCCGGGATCGATGTAGTCGGGGCCGACCTTGAAGGACTGGACCGCGATGCCCTGCTCGCGCAGGGCCGACAGCAGCCCCGTCGCAATCGTCGTCTTGCCAGAACCGGACTGCGTCGCCGCAATCACTAAGCGTGGAATCGAATAGCGCATGGTAAACCTCCTGTTGAATATCTGAATGTCATGTCTGTGCATTTAGTGAATCTTATACAAGGAGTTCAGTCGCGGCCGTCGTCAATCTCGTAGAGCATCGCATTGACGGCAGCGGCGGCAATCGGGCTGCCGCCTTTCGTGCCCTCGACCGTGATGTACGGGACGAGGCCATTCTCAGCCAGCTCCTTCTTGGAGTCGGCCGCGCCGACGAAGCCGACGGGAATGCCGACGATGCAGGCCGGCCGCACGCCCTCCTCGCGGACGAGCCGCAGAACCTCAAAGAGCGCCGTCGGCGCATTGCCGATGGCGATGACGCTGCCCGTCAGCGCTGCGCCGAAACTGCGCATGGCCATAAGCGAGCGCGTCACGCCCTGCGCCTTGGCGCGCGCCGCGATCTCAGGGTCCGCTATCCTGCAGTGGACCGTGCCGCCGAACGAAGCGAGCTTGCGCTTGTTGATGCCCGTGCGGACCATCTCGACATCCGTGTAGATGTCCGCGCCGCCGCGCAGGGCGGCAATGCCCGCTGCCACGGCCGTCTCGGAGATGCGGATGATCGGCGCGTATTCGACATCGCCGGCCGCATGGATGATGCGCGAGTAGACCTTCTTCTCCGCTTCGCTCAGCGAGAGCCCCGCAAGGTACGGCGCAATGAGCTCCATGCTGCGGTGCTCGATTGCCATCGGCTGCTTGATAAACTCCATCATGAATCCTCCCGATTCTCTATCGTTTCTACAAATGCCAGGACTTCTTCATACGTGTGCACGAGATGGTCGTACGGAAGGACGGGGCGGTCGATGATGATGACGGGGATGCCGAGCGCTGCGGCAGCCGCGATCTTCGTATCCGTCCCGCCGATCGTGCCGCTGTTCTTCGTCACGACAACATCCGCGCGGCACTGCCGGAACATCTCATAGTTGAGTTCCTTCGAGAACGGGCCCTGCATGGCGACGACCTGCTTCGGCGAGAGGCCGAGCTTCTCGCAGAGCGAGAGGACCTCGGCCGTCGGCAGGACGCGCGCGATGAGCGTGCAATCCGCAAGTTTCGCCGACTCCGTGAAGCGCTGCAGGTTGCGGCTGCCCGTCGTCAGGAAAACGACCCTGCCGCATTTCGCGGCCGCCTCAGCCGCCTCCTCGTACGAGTGGACGCAGATAATCTTGGCGGCAGTCTCTGCGCTCAGATCCGTCAGCGAGCGCTCGTAGCGCAGGTACGGGATACCGAGCGCATGGCAGGCCGCCATCGCATTCTCCGAGACGTGCACGGCATAGGGGTGGCTCGCATCGACGAAGCAGGTTGCCCGATGTCCGCGCAGGTACGTTTCCAGCGCCTCGCGGTCAAGCGGCTTGTCGTTGATGGTCAGTCTCTCGCTGCCGCAACGCTCGAGCAGCTGCTCGCCATAATGGCTGACGACGGAGGCTGTCACCTTGTATCCCGCATCGAGCAGGAGCCCCGTGAGCTCGCGCCCGTCCTGCGTGCCCGCTGCGACGAAGATCATAAGCCGCTCTCCTTCCTGCCGTAGCCGCGCGGCGTCAGCATCCAGCCCTCTTTGACGTACGTCTGCGAGTTGCCGATGATGACGAGCGAGAACATGTTGATCGTCTCCTTCGTGAAGTCCGCGAGCGTCGAGATGGTCTTCGCCTGCTCCGCGCGGCTCGCCGCCGTCACGATGCCGACCGGCGTCTCTGGATTCCGGTACTTCAAGGCGATGCGGCGGATCTCCTCGATGTGCTGCACGCGCTTCTTGCTCTTCGGGTTGTAGAGTGCGATGACGAAGTCGCCGGCCGCCGCCATCTCCGCGCGCCTGCAGATGGTCTCCCAGGGCGTCAGCAGGTCCGAGAGGCTGATGACGGCGAAGTCGTGCATGAGCGGGGCGCCGAGGATGGAGGCCGCCGCATTGACGGCCGAGACACCGGCGATCACGCCGCCAAAATGCGGCCGCTCTGCCACCTCTCTCTGAAGCACGAGTTCGAGCACGAGGCCGGCCATGCCGTAGACGCCGGCGTCGCCGCTCGAGACGACGACGGTCTCTTTGCCAGATGCCGCGGCCTCGACGGCCATGCGGCAGCGGTCGATCTCGTGCATCATGCCCGTGCCGATGACCTCCTTGTCCGCAAGAAGCGGCTCAATCAGGCGGATGTAGGTCGTGTAGCCCGCGACGACCTGTGCGCGCTCGATTGCCGCGCGCGCCCGCGGCGTCATGTCGAACAGACTGCCCGGGCCGATGCCGACTACTGTGATTCCTGCCATTCCTGTCTTTGCTGCCATACGAGTGCCACCGTCACTTTCTCAAATCTTGTCTTGCCGAGCGCCATGCGCCCTCCTCCTGCGGCCAGCGCCGCTGCCTCACAGACGTTGCCGATGCCGATTGTCTGCCGGACGAAGTCCGATTCTCTGAGGCTGTACTGCTCGATGATGCGCTGGAGCACATCATTTGCATAAAAATACAGCGGGCGGCAAAGCTCTGCCGCCGCCTCGTGAAGGCCCCGCTCCTCCCGCTTGAATGTGGTAGAGCCGAGCGAGGTGATCGCTTCCATCGGCATGCCGATGCGCGCTGCCGCCTCGTCTAGTGCCGCGAGGATAGCCGCCTTCGGCGTTCCCCTGCGGCAACCGACGCCCGCGCGCAGTGCCATCGGGCGCAGGAAAAGACGCCCCGCCCGCGCCTCCGTGCACGCGGCACTGATGATGACCTGTGGCCTCGTTTCGCGCTCCCGCTCTGCCAACTCGCGCACCGGCAGGCCGCGCCGCGCGAGTTCTTCCCGATAGAACGAAGCCAGCGCACAGGCGGGGTCCACATAATACGGGATGGACGCGCCGCTGAGCAGAGCGCTGTTGACGGCGAGGATGGCCGCGTGCGGCTCGGGGAAGAGCCCGAGTTCCGCCGCCAATGCATCGGGCGCCACAAGGCCTTCGACGTCCGTCGCCGTCGTGATGACGGGCTCCGCGCCGAGGGCGGCTGCCAGCGCGCGCGTCAGGCGGTTCGCGCCACCGACATGGCCGGATAGCAGGCTGATGACGTGACGGCCCTGCTCGTCGAGCACGACGACGGCCGGGTCCTCGAGCTTGCTCACGAGATGCGGCGCGATGCTGCGCACGGCGATGCCCGCCGCCATGATGAAGACGAGCGCATCGTAGCGGTGGAAGTTTTCCTGCACCGCTTCGCGCAGGCGTCCGAAGGTCTGCGCCCCAAGGGTGGCATGGCGGCTGCTGACAAAGAGCGAGGCCTGATTGCCGAGGGCGAGGCCGACCCGCCTCGCCAGTTGCGCGCCTGCCTCGGTCAGCGCAAAGACGGCCGTCCTCATCGGCTCGCCTTGCGGAACATGTGCGAGAACTCCGGCGCGTAGAGGCGCGAGAGCTCGTAATCCGCCCCGAGGCAGTGACTGACGACGATCATCGCCGTGCGGTCGATCTGCGCCCCTTCCACCTTGGCGACGATCGTCGCCAGCGTGCCGCGCACGATCTTCTGCTCGGGCCACGAGGCCTTCTGCACGATGGCGATTGGCGTGTCCTCTGCATAGCCGCCCGCGATCAATTCAGCGACGACCGTCTCTAGCATCGTGATGGAGAGGAAGATGCACATCGTCGACTGATGCGCGGCGAGCGCGCGGAGCTGTTCGCGCTCCGGCACGGGCGTGCGCCCCGGCTGCCGCGTGATGATGACCGTCTGCGAGATGCCAGGCAGCGTGTACTCCTGGCGCAGCGCAGCGGCTGCTGCGAGAAACGAACTGACGCCCGGCACGACGTCGTAGGCGATGCCCTTCTTCGCCATCACATCCATCTGCTCCTGAATGGCCCCGTAGATGGCGGGGTCACCCGTGTGCAGGCGCACCGTCATCTTGCCGGCTGCCTCAGCCTCTTCGATGACTGCGATGACTTCATCGAGCGTCATCTTCGCCGAATTGTGGATGACCGCATCCTCACGGCAGACCGCGAGCAGCGCCGGATTGACGAGCGATCCCGCGTAGATGACGACGTCGGCCTCCTCGAGATAGCGCCTGCCCTTGACCGTGATGAGTTCCGGGTCGCCAGGGCCCGCGCCAACGATGTGTACCATGTTATGCCTCCTTCGCGCATGTGATGATGTAGATGGGATTCTGTGCCTCGGCCATGTCGTAGGGACCCACGCGGCGCAGGCGGCTGACCTGCACCTGGATGGCCTCGTAGCGGTAGAGGTCCGCGTGCGCGTGCAGGTACGAGAGAGCCGCTGCGAGCGTCTGCACTGTGATGCAGTTGAGTACGAGGCGGCCGCCCCTGCGCAGTTTCCCCGCCGCAGAGTCGAGTATCGCCTCGAGATGCCCGCCACTGCCACCGATCAGGATGACGTCAGCAGAAGGAAGCGCCTCGAGCCCCTCCGGCGCCTCCGCTTCGATGATGGAGAGGTTCCGCAGGCCGAAGTGCGCGCCGTTCGCCTCGATGAGCGCGACTGCCTCTTTCTTGCGCTCGATGGCGTAGACATGGCCCGCCGGCGCGAGGCGCGCCGCCTCGATTGACAGCGAGCCCGTCCCCGCGCCGATGTCGTAGATGACATCATCGGCTTCAATCTGTGCCTTGACGATTGTCAGGATGCGGATTTCCTGCTTCGTCATCGGCACCTTGCCGCGGATGAATGCCTCATCGCTGAGTCCCAGCTTCATTGCCATCCCCCTCCCTGCCTTCTTCCGGCTTCGCATCCACTGCAATCAGGATGCAGCTGCCCGTCTCCGGCAGCGCCGGCGCCTCCGCCAGCGTCGTCTCTGTGATGCGCTCATCCTCATAAGAAAGACGCGCACAGATGAAGAGGCGCGTCTCTGGCGGCCAGCCGTTCGCGAGCAATACGGCCGGTATGGTCTTTGATGTGAATGTCCTGTCGGTCAGCATGCCGAGCACGCTGCCGCTCTGGTACGCGAGGCGCTCCGCCGCCGGCTTCCTGCCGTGGAACGACAGCAGGCGCGCTTCATGCCACGGCAGAGCGAGCCGCGCGAAGGCCAGCTGCATGGCGCTGAGCCCCGGAATCACGCGGATGCATGCGGTTGAGAAGTGGCGGCGCAAGGCGTCGAGCAGCGAGTAGTAGCCCGGGTCGCCCGAGACCATCACCACGACATATGACGTTGCGAGCGCCTCGCGGATGAACTGCATGACCGCAGTGATGTCGCCCGTCACGGCCATCGTCCGCTGGCCCTCGCGTGCAAACTGCGCGAGCGCGCGCCGCCCGCCCACGAGGACCTGCGCCTCGCGGATGGCCCGTGCGGCCGCCGGCAGCATGTAGTCGGGATGGCCCGGCCCAATGCCGGCCACGATGATATCATTCATGTTCCCTCTCCTGCTCTGGCAGATGCCAGTGATACTTCTCCCCGATCTCGCGCGCTACTTCGTTCATGCCGAGCAGCCTGCCCTGCAGTGTCACCATAACGACGCCGACCTTCATCTTGCCGAACAGGTAGCGCTCAGCGCGAAGGCCTGCGCGCTCGGCGATGCTCGTACAGACCGTCTGCTCGAGCCCGGCTTCGCGCAGGACGGTCAGCGCTTCCTCTGTCGCATTGCTTGCGAGGACACGGCGCGTGCCCGCGGTGCTGAGCCCCGCGGCCGCCGCATAGGCGGCAATCGTCTCGAGCCGTGCGTCTGCGATGCGGTTGTGTGTGTAGAAGACGCCGGCCGCAACCTTGCAGAGTTTGCCGATGTGGCCGAAGAGCAGGACGCGTTTGACGCCACGCTCTGCCGCCTTCTCGAGCATGAAGCCGATGAAGTTGCTCGTCTGCACGAGCAGCGCCTGCGGCAGGCCCCACGCCTTCGCCAGGTTCTCGCCGATCTTGCCCGGCACGAAGACGAGCTCCTCGGCACCTGCCGTGCGCGCGACGTCAATCTGCGGCACGAGCGAGTTCTTGAAGCCCTCCTCCGACATGGGCCGCAGCACGCCAGTCGTGCCGATGACGGAGATGCCGCCCTTGACGCCGAGGACGGGGTTCAGCGTCTTCTCGGCCAGCTGCTTCCCCGCAGGGATGGCAATCGTGACGTGCAGGCCGTCGCTCGTGCCGATGACCTCGCATGCCGCGCGGCGCATGAGCTCGCGCGGGCCTGGATTGATGGAGGGCTCGCCGACGGGGACCGAGAGGCCGGGCTTTGTCACCGTGCCGATGCCCTCGCCAGCCGCGAAGGTCATCGCGCCGCCCGCTTCATGGCGCACCGTCGTGAAGACGGAGACACCGTCCGTGATGTCAGGGTCATCGCCCGAGAACTTGACGACCTCCGCACAGATACCCGAGTTCGACTGCACGACCGCCTTGATGGGAATCGTGAGCTCTGTGCCGTCGAGGGCCGTGAGCTTGACCGGCTGCCAGGGCAGCCCCGCTTCAAAGAGCAGGGCCGCCTTGACCCCCGCGGCCGCACAGGCCCCTGTCGTATAGCCGCTCTTCATGAAGTCCCCTCCTCAGCGCAGCTGACGGTTGAGGAAATCGCGCCCAAAGACCGTCAGCGTGTAGTAGAGACCGATGAGGAACGGGATGTACTCGGCGATGAGGCGCCAGCAGACTGCGACGATGCCAACGGTACCGGCAGGCACCGTATCGCTGAACAGCAGCACGAAGCCGCCCTCCGCGATGCCCGAGCCGCCCGGCGTCGGCGTGAAGTAGAGCAGCATGTTGAGGAAGATCATGCGCCCCATGACGCTGTACCAGTCCGCATCCGTGACGCCGAGCCCCAAGAGCAGGCACGGCACGATGGCGTAGATGCAGAGCAGGTTGAGCCCCGACTCCGCAAAGACGAGCAGCATTGCCTTCGGCGAGGCCGCGAGGAGCGCGATGGCGCTCTTCGTGTCGCGGTAGAAGGCGATGATCTTGCAGCGCCGCTCCTTCTTCGCATGGCGCGCGATGCGGATGACCAGGTAGTCGAGGTAGCCGCGCCTTGCGCCCACGACGATGGCGATGATGACAACGAAGGCCGTCAGCGTGATGGCCATCAGCGTGTCGTTCGAGATGCCCGGCACGATGCCCGCATCGTGCATGAAGATGAACGGCATGCAGAGCACGAGGAACAGGATGGACAGCAGCGTGCGCACGATGACGAGCACGGCCGCCTTGCCGGTCGGCACGCCCGCATGGCGCAGGAACATCAGCTGTGCGACCGCGCCGCCCGTCGCGCCCGGCGTCAAGAGTGCGAGGAAGTAGTTGCCGAAGACGACCTGCACGGCCTGATACAGCGTAATCTTCTCGTCCGATATCTTGACGAGATGCATGAGGCGGCTGCCGTCAAAGAACAGCCCGAGAGACACGGCAAGGATAGCCAGCGCGATTGACCACGTCTTGAACTGAGTCAGGTTTTTAAGCGTATTGATGTCCACCGTCGTGTAGATGACGGTCCCGGATATCACAAGCACCAGGACGATCAATATAAGGAATCGCTTGTAAAACTTATTCATGAAAACTCCAATCCAGCTGTCGTGCCGCCTTATCTTCAGACGACGGTTTCTTCATGAGCCGCAAACGCATTGTGATTGTGGATGGACTCATAATTCTCACATTCGATCGAGAACCAGGCGATGCCCGGCAGGCTGCGCAGCGCGAGGACCGTGTCGCGCAGGATGTCCTCGACGAATTTCGGATTCTCATAAGCAGCTTCTGTCACGTATTTCTCATCCTCGCGCTTCAGGAGCGGATAGATGGGTGAAGACCCCTGCTTCTCGATGAGCGCGGCGAGGTCCTCGATGAAGATACACTCCTGCTCCTCGCGGAAGCGCACGGCCGTGCGGCAGACTGAACGCTGGTTGTGCGCTCCGTACTCTGAGATCTCCTTGCTGCACGGGCAGAGCGAAGTGAAGGGGACGTCGACGCCGAGCGTGAACGCCATCTTCTCGCCGCGCACCTTCGTACCGCGGAAGAAGCAGTCGAGGTCCAGCACGGACTTGCGGCGGCTGACCGGCGCTTCCTTGTCGATGAAGTACTTGAAGGAGAGCTCGACTTCGGCCGACTGCGCGTCGAGGCGCTCGAGGGCCTCCTCGAGCATGGCCTCCATCTCTGGCTCAGCCAGCGGCTTCTTGCTCCACGGCATGAGGATCTCGAGGAAGCGGCTCATGTGCGTACCCTTGTACTCCATTGGCAGTGCGACCGTGAAGAGGATACGCGCGAGGACCTGCTGGAAGCCGCCGTCCTTCGTCTTGATCAGGAACGGCAGATGCGCGTCCTTGATGCCGACGCGCTGGATGGCGATGCCGCGCGCATCGGCCTGATTCTGTACGTCGCGCATCAGACTTCCCTCGTCTCGTAGGCGATGGGGTCCTCGACACCGGCCTCAGCAAAGCCGCGCAGGCGCAGCTTGCAGCTGTCGCAGATGCCGCAGGCCTTCTCACCGCCCTTGTAGCAGCTGTGCGTGAACTGGAACGGCGCGCCGAGCTTCGTGCCGAGCAGCACGATGTCCTTCTTGGAAAGGTCCTGCAGCGGCGTCTCGATCGTGATTTTCTGGCCCTTGACAGCCGTCGCCGTCGTCGCGTAGTCGGCGAGGGCCTGGAATTTCTCGATGAATTCTGGACGGCAGTCCGGATAGCCCGAGTAGTCGACGGAATTGACGCCGATGTAGACGTGCGTGGCACCGAGCACTTCAGCGTAGCCCATCGCGTACGAAAGGAAGATCAGGTTGCGCGCCGGCACATACGTCGGCGGCACCGAATGGCGGTTGACATCGCCCTCCGGCACCTCGATCTTCTCATCCGTCAGTGCGGAGCCGCCGATGGCCTCCATATTCGTCTCGATGATCAGGTGCTTCTTGACGCCGTAGTATGCGGCAATCTTCTTCGCGCCCTCGAGCTCGATGCTATGACGCTGGTGGTAGTTGAAGCTGATCGGGTAGACGTCGTAGCCCTTGCTCTTGGCCACGGCCATGCACGTGCAGCTGTCAAGGCCGCCTGAAAGTAAAACGACTGCTTTTTCCATGATGATTACTCCCTGCTATTTTTGAGCGGCGCTCAGCCGCGGATCTTCTTGATGGCTTCTTCGATATTTTCTGCGCCGTAGATGGCCGAACCCGCCACGAGCACATTGGCGCCGGCCTGACGGACGAGACGGCTCGTCTCCTCGTTGATACCGCCGTCGACCTCGATGTCGCAGTCGAAGCCCATGTCCTGGATCGTGTGGCGCAGCATGTGGATCTTTTCGAGCTGCGACTCGATGAACTTCTGGCCGCCGAAGCCCGGATTGACCGTCATGATGAGGACCATGTCGAGGTCCTGCAAGAGCTCTTCGATCATCGCGAGGCTCGTGCCGGGATTCAGTGCGATGCCAGCCTTGCAGCCGGCAGCCTTGATCTGCTGCACGATGCGGTGGCTGTGCTTGGCCGCCTCGATGTGGAACGTGATGATGTCCGCGCCGGCCTCAGCGAAGGCCTCGATCTGCGTCTCGGGATGCTCGACCATCAGGTGGACATCGAAGACGCCCTTCGATGCCTTGCGCAGGCTCTTGACGACAGGTGAGCCCAGCGTGATGTTCGGCACGTACGTGCCGTCCATGACATCGATGTGGATGTAATCGGCGCCGGCGTCCGTGACGCGCTTGACCTCATCGGCCAGGTGGGCAAAATCGGCGGAAAGGATGGACGGTGCAATCTTGATCATTTGTATTCCTTCTTTCTGGCAAGCATCTGTGCTTCCTTGACTTCTTGCAGAATCTGTTCATAAGCATCGTACCGCTCGCGCGTGATGCTTCCCTCTTCTACGGCCGCTTTGACCGCGCAGCCCGGCTCGTGCGTGTGGCTGCAGGGCGAGAAGCGGCAGGCGCCCTCATACGGGCGGAATTCCGGAAAATAATGCGGCAGGTCGGTCACTTGAAGTTCCGCCATCTCCATGGCGCTGAAGCCCGGCGTGTCGACGATGTAGCCACCCTCGTAGGGCAGGAGCTCCGCGACGCGCGTCGTGTGGCGGCCGCGTTTGATCTTCTCGCTGACATGGCCCGTCGCCAGCGTCAGCGCCGGATTGACCTGATTGAGAAGCGAGGACTTGCCGACGCCGGACGGTCCCGCGAAGACGGAGACCTCCCCCGTCAGGCGGCTGCGCAGTACATCGATGCCCTGCCCCGTCTGCGCAGAGACGCGCACGACGGGATAGCCGATTGTCTCGTAGTCGCGCAGGAAATCCTGCCAGGGCCCCTCGTAGAGGTCCATCTTGTTGACGCAGATGACAATCTTCGGGATGCCCGACCACTCCGCGAGCACGAGGAAACGGTTCAAGAGAAGCGGATGGAGGTCAGGCGCTGCCGCCGCAAACGTCAGGATGACCTGTGTGAGATTGGCCACTGCCGGCCGGCGCAGCAGGTTCACGCGCGGCAGCTGCTGTTCGATGACGCCCGTGCCATCAGGCAGCAGCTCGATGGCGACGCAATCGCCCGGCACAACGCCCGTGCTCTGGCGCCGCTTCTTGAACTTGCCGCGCAACTTGCAGCTCACGAGCCCCGCTTCCGTCATGACATAGAAAAAACTGTTGTACGCCTTGATGACGCGACCTTCTACCATGTACCCTCCTGCTATCCTTTTCTATTATAATACTTGCGCGGGCAATGCATCACCGCTCTTTGCCTGTCTCATTCTGCTTGGATGGGACTTTTACCTCGCTGTTGCTGTTCTTCTCCGGGTCTTTCTTGTCGGTCTTCTGGACCTGCTGCTTGACCGGCTCAGCGATGACGAGACTGATGCTCGAGCCCTCTTCTACCTCACCGCTCGCCGGCGACTGGCTGACGACAGTCCCTGCCGCCTGACGGCTCTCCTGCTTCGAGACGCTGCCGACCTTTAGACCGCGGCTCTGCAGAGCAGCCTTTGCCGCATCGAGCGAGACGCCCGTCACATCCGGTACGCTGACCTTGTGGCTCTGCTTGCCCTTGCTGACCGTGATATCGACCGTCTGGCCACGGCTGATCTTCGTGCCGGCCTTCGGGTCCTGCTTGATGACTGTGCCCGCCTCTTCATTCGAGTACTTCTCGTAGACCGAGCCGAGCTTCAGGCCCATCTTCTTGAGCTGTGCTTCCGCATCCGACTTCGAGAGTCCCGTGAGGTCTGGCATCTCGATCTCTTCGCCGCCCTTGCTGACGTAGATCGTGACGAGGCGCTGCTCCTTGACCTTGGAGCCTGCCGTCGGGTTCTGCGAGACGACCTGTCCCGCCGGCACGTCGGCATTGTAGGTCTCCGCCACATTGACGCGCAACTTCTTGTCCTCGAGGATCTGGCGCGCGAGCGTCATCTGCTTGCCCGTGACATCGGGAACCGTGACCTCCGCCGTGCTCCAGAACTTGCCGTAGCTCATGAACGCGCCTACAAAGAAGCCAGCCAGCAAGACGACGAGCAAACCTGCTATGAATTTCTTCGACTTGAAGATGGACTTCTCCTTCTCGGGTTCGTCCTCGTCATATCCTTCATCTTGCGGCGCGCGGCGCGGAGGGATGGGCTGCTGCGTGGGCTGGACACGCGGCAGGACCTGCGTCGCATCGGGGTCCTGCGCCATCGGCGCCATCTGCGGCATCGGCTGCGAGCCCGCCATGAGCATGCGCTCGGCCTGGCTGATGTCCTGCACGAGCTCCGCACTCGTCGGACGCATGGCCGGGTCCTTGCTCATCGCCTTCGAGACGATGGCCTCGACGACGGGCGGAATGGCGGGGTCGATCTGGCGCACGGGCACCGGCTCTTCCTGCAGATGCTTGACGGCGATGCTGACAGGGTTGTCGCCCGTGAACGGCAGCTTGCCGGTCAGCATCTCGTAGAGCACGACGCCGAGCGAATAGACATCCGACTTCGGCGTGATCATCGTGCCCTTGGCCTGCTCCGGCGAGAAGTAATGGACCGAGCCGATGACATTGCCGCTGTACGTCATCGTAGACTCCGTGACAGCGCGCGCGATGCCGAAGTCGGCCACCTTCGCGTGGCCGTCAGCCATCATGAGGATGTTGTGCGGCTTGATGTCGCAGTGCACGAGATTGTTCGCATGCGCGTGCGCGAGCGCTTCCGCGATCTCGCGGGCCACGCGCAGGGACTCGCTGACCGAGAGGTGCCCCTCTTGGCGGATATAGTCCTTGAGGGTGCGGCCCGGCACGTATTCCATGACGATGTAGTGGTCGCCATCTGCCACGCCGACATCGTAGATGTTGACGATATTCGGATGCGAGAGGCGTGCTGCCGCCTGGGCCTCACGCTGGAATTTATCGATGAATTCCTTGTCCTGCTTGAACTCTTCATGCAGGATCTTGACGGCCACAGGCCGATTGAGAAGGCAATCCTTTGCCTTGTAGACATCGGCCATGCCGCCTCCGCCGATCAGCTCTTCGAGTTCATAGCGCTGATCCAAGATACGCTGTACCATATCCGTTCCCCCTACGATTCCAGTATTCCAAGTAGATTATTCCAGTATCTAACGATCTAAAGAAGAGTCACATCAGGCTCTCAATGATGTCTCGTGCAATCGGTGCGGCTTCTGTGCCGCCTCCGCCGCCATTCTCCACGATGATGGCAAAGACGATCTTGCGCGCCGGCAGCTCAGCCGAGCCGATGAACCAGGCGTGGTCCTTGCCGGCGGGGTTCTCAGCCGTGCCGGTCTTGCCCGTCACGCGGACGCCCTGCACGCGTGCCGCCGTGCCCGTGCCCTTCGTCACGACATCTTCCATATAGCTGTCGATGACGGAGGCCATCTCCGGTGTCGTGGCCGTGAGCCAGCGCGAGGGCTGTGCCTTGTAGACGACGGTGCCGCCCGGCGTGATGACATCCTGCACGAGGTACGGCTTCATGACCTTGCCGCCATTGGCAAAGGCGTCGGCGAGCAGCGCCATGTGCATCGGCGTGACGAGCAGCGCGCTCTGGCCGATGGCCGTCTGGGCCTGATCGCCCTTGGACAGCTTGCCGAAGTCCGGGAAATGCGACTTCGTCATGAGGATCTCATCGCCGATCTCGCGGTCGAAACCGAAGCGCGAAAAAGCATTCTTGAGCTTCTCATCCCCCATGCGCATGCCGAGCGTGCCGAAGGTGATGTTGCACGACTCTGTGACAGCCTGCCTGAGGTCGACGCGGCCGTGGACTTCTCCGTGGCTCTCGCGTATCGTGTGACCACCGCCGACGTCGAGGATACCATCGCATTCAAAGATCTCCGATGTATTCGTCACGCCGTCTGTCAGCGCTGCATCCGCGATCATCGGCTTGATGGTCGACCCCGGCGGATAGAGCCCCTGGACCACGCGGTTGAGGAGCGGGCTGTCCTCCTGAGAGGAGAGCGCCTTCCAATTCGACTCGATGTCATTGGGGTCATACGAAGGCGAGCTCACCATCGCGAGCACGGCCCCAGTCCTCGCATCGAGTGCGACGACGGCACCGCGCCGATTGCCGAGCCCCTCGACTGCCGCCTTCTGGGCAGCCGGCTCGATTGTCAGCTTGACGTCATTGCCGCGCTCTGACTGCAGGAGCTGCGAGAGCGGGCCGAGCCGGCTCATGTCAGCCGTCAGGCCGAGCAGCGCCTGATTGGCGTGGCCCTCGATGCCGGCACTGCCGATGTTCTCGCCGTTGTAGCCCGTGACGGCGGCCATGCTCGCGCCGAACGGGTAGACGCGACGGCCATCCTGGCGCGTCTCGGCCAGCACCTGGCCGTCCGCCGCGAGGATGGACCCGCGCTGGATATCCGACTGGGCCGCGGCGCTCCTCATGTTGAGCGGATTCTTCGCGAGGTCATCCGCCTCCCAGGTCGAAAGATAGATGATATAGACAGCCAGCAGGCCGAACAGGGCCATCGCAAACGATGCCGCCCTGAGGACCTGCCGCTTGATTTTCCAGTCAGACATTTTTCCGCTCCTTTGACAGGGATAAGAGCATGCCGAGCAAGATGAATCCCGACACCATCGAGCTGCCGCCATAGCTGATGAAGGGCAATGTGATGCCCGTCAGCGGCAGGAATTTCGTCACGCCGGCGATGATGATGAAGGCCTGCATCAATAAGAGCGCACTGCAGCCAGCAGCGAGCAACAGCTCCTTCTCCTGCGGGCAGGAGAGCGCGATGCAGATGCCGCGCCAGAAGGCCATGACATAGCAGGCCATGAGCATCAGCGAGGCGATGAGGCCCATCTCCTCTGCGATGGCGGCAAAGATGAAGTCCGTGTGGACCTCGGGGATGAAGCCCGGATGGCCGTAGCCAAAGCCGGTCCCCCAGACGCCGCCCGTGCCGAAGGCAAACAGGGACTGGACGACCTGATAGGCCATGCCGTTCGGGTCCTGCCAGGGATTGAGCCAGATATCAAAGCGCACGCGCACATGGGCAAAGCCCATGTAGCAGATGACTGCGGCGATGCCCATGAAGAGCAGAGCCAGGAAGACATAGGAACGGCTGCCCGTCGCCATGTACGTCATGAACACGGCGATGCCGAAGAACAGCAGGGCAGAGCCGAGGTCTTTCTCCACGACAAACATCAGGACCGCAATGCTCCAGATGCAGATGAGCGGCGCGATGAAGCGAAGCGGCGGCAGCTGCAGGAACAGAAGCCTGCGCTTCGGCAGCGTGAGCACCTTGCGGTGATCCGAGAGGTACGCCGCGAGGAACAGCACGATGAGGATCTTGCCGAATTCCGACGGCTGCACCGAGAATGGGCCGAGCACCAGCCAGTTGCGGCTGCCGCCGATCTCCGTGCCGAACAGGATGGGCAGGAAGAGCACGACGACACAGCAGATGCCCGTGATGTACGGGTAGTCGACCAGCCTGCCGATAAATTTTATACTTGTCTTCTATTAACTAAAGGTGAAATGCATTTACAAAATATT
>OGYD01000566.1_pt1 | contig 30912 bp, 27 predicted proteins | sample 1576441 | NCBI WGS metagenome assembly OGYD01 (sample SAMEA3541537, study PRJEB24748) | human gut metagenome | biome: human gut; feature: human-associated habitat; material: faeces | place: China | collected 2012 | reverse complement strand
GAAATGAGCGGATTTATTAGTGCCAACTTATTTGGTTGTTTCGCATGGGCGGCAGGAGTGCAAGGCATAAATATTATTTTGAATATGTTCTTTGGACCGGTAGTCAATGCAGCACGAGGGATTGCGGTTCAGATAAATGGGGTGGTGTCGCGTTTCACAGAAAATGTAATGACAGCGATGAAACCTCAGATAATAAAATCGTATGCTGGTGGTGAATTGGACTATATGAAAATGCTCATAGAAAAGAGTACGAAATATATGGCAATCCTGGCTGCATTTTTGGCTATTCCGATAATGTTTGAGGCAAAATTTGTATTGCAGCTGTGGCTCGGGCAAGTGCCGGATTACACAGTTGTATTTATCAGATTGGTGCTGATAGAGCAAATGATCTGGGCACTTGTTCCTCCCTTGTGGATTGCAGCAAATGCGACTGGAGAAATCAAGAAAAATCAAGTTTATGGCAGAATATTCTTGTTGGCAGCATTGCCTGTAAGTTATGGGTTGTTGTGTGTTGTGAAGAATCCTGTTGTCCCGATGGTTGTGTTGATAATTTCGGATGCTGGATATTGGCTTTATTGTCTGTATGACATCCATAATCAAATAAGTTTGGACATTACCAGATATTTTAAAAAATCAATAATGCCACCATTCATTTTTGTTATAGTCTTGGTCGGAATAAATTCTGTGGCGCTACTGCTATATGGTACTGACAACTTAGTCAGACTGTCCATTGTTGTGTCGGCAACAATTGTGTCTGGTGGAGCTGTATGCTATTGTGTCCTTGAAAAAGAAGAGAAGAATTTTGTCAAAAGATTAATCAAGAAAAAAAGATGATACCAAAGGTAATACATTATTGTTGGTTCGGACGCAATCCGTTACCACCGCTTGCTAAGAAATGCATTGAGTCGTGGAAAAAATATTGTCCTGATTATGAAATTAAAGAATGGAATGAGGATAATTTCCCGATGGGCTACAATGACTATGTGAAAGAAGCATACGAAGCTAAGAAATGGGCGTTTATAACGGATGTTGTCCGTCTTTATGCTTTGGTTACAGAAGGCGGAATTTATATGGACACAGATGTGGAAGTGATTAAGCCTCTCGACGGATTGTTGCAATATGAGGCGGTATCGGGGTTTGAAAACTATTCTCAAATTCTGACAGGCCTGATGGCAAGCGAGGCTCATCAACCTCTGTTTGAGGAGTTGCTGCACGATTACGATGGTGCACATTTTAGGAATGAAGATGGAACACTCGATACGACAACCAACGTGAAGCGCATAACGGCGACTTGCTTGAAATATGGATTTGAACCAAACAATAAGAAACAGACGGTAAAAGGTTTTACTTTGCTGCCAAGCGACTTTCTTTGCCCCAAGGACTATAAAACAAAGAAGATACATTTGACAGAGAATTCTTTGGTAATACACCATTTTGATGGAAGCTGGCAATCAAGAAGTATTAAAGAACAGCTGACATATAAGATATTTGGGAGGAGGATAGGAGATTGCATATATAGGTTGTATGTAAAATTGTTGGAGAAATAGTATGAGTCAGCCATTAGTTTCTGTTTTAGTTCCGATTTATAATGTTGAGAAATATATTGAGCGATGTGCGCGTTCGATATTTGAGCAGGCATATGAGAATTTGGAGATAATATTTGTAAATGATTGTACTCCTGATAATAGTGTTGGCGTATTGCGAAAGGTGCTTGCGGAATATCCAAATAGAATTGCTCAAACTCAGATAATTAACCATGAAAAGAATCTTGGCTTGGCTGGCGCACGATTGACAGGTCTGAAGACTTCGACAGGAAAATATATTCAAAATATAGACAGCGATGACTACATTGACAAGAATATGATTTCTGATATGGTTGCATTGGCAGAACAAGAAAATGCAGATATTACAATCTGTGATTTTATGTATGTTTACACGAATAAAAAAGAGCATATTTATGTGAATCCTCCTCTTGACCCATTGAGTTGTTTGGAATGTGTCTTGGTTGGAATCGTGCATTCGTCTGTATGCAATAAATTAATTCGTAGGGATTTGTTTATAAACAATAGGATACATCAATTTGTTGGGTTGGACCTTAGAGAAGATTTCAGCGTTTTGTATAAGCTTGTATATTATTGTAAACGGATAGCGTATTTGCCAAAAGCATATTATTATTATAGGCAGAATGCATCGTCAATGGTTAATAATTATAATGAAAAGTCTGGGAAATCTGGACTCTTGTTGATAGACGATTTAAGCCATTTTATTGAGAAGGAGCGATTAGGGGAAATTGATAGTAGATTAAAAGAAATGGTTAACTATAAGATAGTGTCGATTCTATGTGAGTATTTACTCCTCTCTCAAGAAAGACAGTATTTGCAGGAATATATAGAGCTGGTTCGTGCGTTTAAATTAAGATATTATTGTTTAAATCCAATACTTCCGATGCATTATAAGTTGACTGGTATTTTTTATAAAATACGGTTGAGAAACTTGGCTTCTGTAATAAGAGTGTTGTATAAAAACTGTAAGTGATGACATCGGTCAAATCTGATGGTAAATATTTAGCTATTCAGGCGATAGCATATCTGACATTCCCGATTATAAGTTTTGCGTTAGCTATCGCAAATTATAAAAAGGGAGTATCTCAGTTTTTCTTCATTCTGTTTGCATTCTATTTCGGTTGGCAAATAGATTGTGTGTTGGATTTGGAGAATCACTATGAAAACTTTAGGACTTATTTTATTGGGCATTCGCTTTCGGAGGTTTTATCCAATGTAAATGTATATGATATAGGAAAAGAACCATACCACATTGTTATTAAATACATAATATGTTGTGTTAGCGATAATAGCCATTTCTTTGCAGGTTGTGCTGCGTCAATTTATGCTATTGTATTCGTTGCGTTTCTACGCCAATTTAAGCAATTCTATACAAAACGGCAGCAGAGAATGCAATTCTTGGTTCTATGTTGCGTAGTTTTTACGGTTGAATATTATTGGTATTTGGGATTTCGGTATTGGACTGGCGCATTCTTCTTTTTGACATTCTTTCTGAAATATATAAACACAAGAAGAAGAAAATACCTACTAATATCTTTTTGTGCAATATTATTCCATGCAGCTCATGGAATAGCGATAGTTGCTGTACTGTTAGCCTTGTTACTGAAAAATAGAAGAAAAATTCTTTATGCAATAGCTATTGTTAGTATGGTAATGAGAACGACAGGCAATTGGATGTATGTTGTTCTGGGCAAAATACCGATTCTAAAAATATTTGTAAAAGATTCATACTATGATTCTGGTATACAGGCCTCGATAGAAGAAAGAGGTGCATTTTTTAGGAGTGAGGGAAATATTGTATATCAGTATCGTTCTGATATCTTGTTTGGTGTGGCTGTATTTGTTTTGTTCCTGCTATGGAGAAAAAATAAGAAATTGAATGATACATATCCTCTGTTTTTTGCAATGGTATTGTCATTGTTTAGCATAACAAATTTCTTATATATGGATTTTATAGCATACGAGAGAACATACAAAATGTTGATTGTGATGCTTTTCTCATACCTTTATTTCTTATTACAAGACAAAAAAAATCTATGGATAAATAAAAATTTACTTTTAGCAGGTTTGCTGTTTTTGGTTGTCATATTTGCGCTATTAACAGCTGTAATACAGCAACGTGAATATCTTGCCGATTTATCCATTTGGTTTGGTTCTATTTGGACTTTATAAATATTAAGATTATGTTGGTTAATTGGTACAGAATGGCACATTGGTTGTGGATGCATCATATCCCTATGTTGCCAAGATTGATTTATTTTATCCAATATTTGCTGTTTAATTGCGCAGTGCCAGCCAGTTGCAAAATTGGGAGAGGTACTAGGTTCGGGTATGGAGGTATAGCAACGGTGATTCATGCAAGAGCTGTGATTGGGAAAAATTGCATGATTGGCTCTTGTGTTACAATTGGAGGAAGGGGCAAGCATTATGAGGTCCCGGTTATTGGCGATAATGTGCATAAGCACAGGTTCTAAAATATTGGATCCAGTTCATATAGGGGATAATGTTGTCATTGGTGCGAATAGTACAGTGCTTAAAGATATGCCTTCAAATTGTGTAGCTGTTGGTTCTCCAGCAAGAATAATCAAGGGAAATATAAATATCAAAGATTATCAATAAGCCAATGAGTTTGAGCAAAGACTTAGCGAATAAGATACTTACGATAGGGTGCGAATGCAATCCGCCAAGGGGAGGCATTGCGCAGGTGCTTTATAATTATCAGATGTTTGTTTATCCGACGTTTAAATTTGTTGCCAATTCCGGCGATGGCGGAAAGATTGCAAAGGTGTGGCAGTTGATAAAGGCGGTCTTTGATGTCGTAGCTATGCTAAGGAAGGATGGGGGCATTCAGATAGTCCATATCCACACATCTTCATATACAGGATTTAATCGGTCGAAAATCTTCATAAAGATAGCAAAGGCTTTTGGAAAGAAAGTGGTTCTACACATTCATGGAGGGTCTTTTAGAGAATTTTATCAAACATCGCCTACTTCAATCTCGAAAACACTGGATGCGTGTGATTGCATCATTGCTCTTTCAGAGTCGTGGAAGGCTTTTTTTTGCAAGGTGACAAAAACGAAGGTGTGCATTGTTGACAATATCATACCACAGCCACAACGAGTGTTGGGGATTAAGAATGATGATAGGTTTCACCTGCTGTTTCTTGGCTTGATCACAGCGCAGAAAGGCATCTATGATTTGTTGGACGTGATAAAAGAAATCAGGCACGACCTAAAGGATAAGTTTTGTCTGCATATTGGAGGCAATGGGGAAACCGAGCGATTGCAAAAGTTGATAGATGAAAACGATTTGTCAGACTTGGTGCGCTTTGAAGGATGGGTGTCGGGAGAAAAAAAGAAAGAGCTGCTCAGCCTTGCCGAAGCCTATATCTTGCCATCATATATAGAGGGGCTGCCGATTTCTATATTAGAGGCAATGTCGTATGGTTTGCCGATATTGTCAACACCTGTTGGCGGAATTCCAGAGGTCGTTGATGAGACAAACGGCATCTTGTTTACGCCTGGGGACAAAAAGGAAATGGCGGATGCAATAAAATCAATTGTGGGCAATCCGCAGATTGGCAAATCGAAGGGAACCGCATCAAGAGAAAAAGCGGTGCGATATTATCCAGACAATGTGGCATCTGAACTTATAGAAATATATAATGGGATACTTACGGCTGATTAAGTCAGCATTCGTTTTTCTGAACACCTTGCGTTTCCTTGTTGTCAACAGGGACGACGGAAAGGATGCGGTGGAGAGAATTCAGCTAAAAAAGTTGAGGGGAGAATTGCAATGGGCATGGGACAATATCCCGTTCTATCGTAGTTTTTGGGCAAAGAATGGCTTTAATCCATATGAGGATTTTCAGCGGCTGGAGGATATACATAAAGTCCCATATACAGACAAAGAGACGGTTCGGAATCATTTGTCGGAAATGTTGCCCGGCAACATCAATGCTGGGTCATTGAGTTTGGTGAACACTGGCGGGACAACGGGAATGCCTATGAAATTCTACATAGACAACTATGTGGCGAGGGCAAAAGAAGTGGCGTATCAAGTGTTTGTCGACTACAATTATTTCGGATATAGGCTTTGGCTTGACCGGGTGGTCATTATGCGTGGGTATAAATTCCCGCAATCAATGACCGACAATGGTGTGTATTGGCGTCGGGACATAAAGGAAAATGCGTTGCTGATGTCGTCTTTCCATATAAAACGCGACACGTATCGGTCGTATCTTGATAAGATAAGTCAGTTTAAGCCTCGGTTTATCCGTGCATATCCAAGCGCGATAGTGTCATTGTGCAAATATATGAAAGAGGATGGAATTTCCCCAATAAAAGGATTAAGGGGCGTGATTTGTTCTTCTGAGACGATATATGAATGGCAACGTACGCTTGTCCGGGATGTGCTTGGTGTTGAAATATATTCGTTTTATGGGCATAGCGAGAAATCGGTGGTCGCTTATCAGACAAATTCTTCAAAACTGCATCATTTCAATCCATTTTATGGTTATACAGAATTTATAAATTCAAGCGACAAACATTGTGCTGAAGACGGAGAGTTGGGAGAGGTCGTGGTTACAAGCCTCGACAATCGCTATTTCCCGTTTATCCGCTACCGCACCGGCGATATGGTGAAGAATGCAACAGAAGCGAGTACTTGTCGGTTGTGGGGATTGGTTGCGAGAGAGATTGTCGGTAGGAAGCAGGAATATGTTTTTGACAAGAACGGTGAAGCGTCGTTGTTTCTATGGAGTGATGAGGTGTTCTGGGGAATTGAAGGAATTGAGGCTTACCAATATGTACAGGACGAATACGGAAAGTTGACGCTTCTTGTGCAGAGTGAGAAGCCGTTGTCGGCAGGACTGAGAAAAGAGATTCACGAAAAAGCTCAAATAATATTTCAAGGATTTGATATTGAAATAGAGCAAACAAGTCATATAGCACTGACCAAATCTGGAAAATTTAGATATTTGGTTCAAAACATAAGATAGATGCTTTCTTCATTTCTTTCGTTGAAGCGCTATTGCGAGTCGGAGGGATTTAAGGGCTGGGACCCTTATGACGGACTGAACTCGCGATTGGCGCATGCATTGTTGCCGCTTAAGCGGTCGGCGATATTGCGTCTGTGTGTGATACAGGGGTTTAAGCGCTGTCCTGTGAATCTGCGCCGTTTGGCGATGGTGCCAAAGGAGTATAATGCCAAGGGCATAGGCTTGTTTCTGCAAGGGTATTGCAATCTTGTCCATGCAGTGGACAAATTCCCGGACCTGCAAACCGAAGTCGGGACAAGGCAGGCGTTGCTGGCGCGTGTGCGAGAGTTGGCAGATTTGCTGATTTCGTTGCAGTCGAAAGGTTACAGCGGAGCGTGCTGGGGCTATAATTTTGACTGGCAGGCGCGTAGGCTGTTTCTGTTTCCGAAGTTTACGCCAACGGTTGTGGCAACGTGTTTCTGCGCAACGGCACTGATGGAGGCGTATGAGGTGACTGGCGAGCGCGGATATCTCGACGTGGCGCTGTCGTCGGCGGATTTTGTGATGAATGATTTGCACCGCGCGGAGTGCCGGGGTGGATTTTTGTTTTCCTACAGTCCGTTGAAAGGCAACGACACCGTGTTCAACGCCTCGCTGCTCGGCAGCAAGCTGTTGGCGTATTGCTATAAATACACGAAGAAGGAGGAATACAGAGAGGCGGCGCGACGGTCGGTTGAGGCATGCTGCGACGCGCAGGGGGATGCCGGCGAGTGGGTTTACGGAATGCTTCCGGTGCAGTCGTGGATAGACAGTTTCCACACTGGCTACAATCTTGACGGTCTGACGGCTTATGAGGAGCAGACTGGCGACAAGTCGTTCCACTCAAACATTGAGAAAGGCTTTGATTTTTATATCCGCAATTTCTTTGAGGCTGACGGCACTCCGAAATATTATCACAACCGTATGTATCCAATCGATATACATTGTCCGGCGCAGTTGTTTGTGACGCTGCACAAACTGCATCGCAGCGAGGAATACAGGGTGGAGGCGGAGCGCGTGATGACGTGGACGGTGAAGAATATGCAGGACAAGCGGGGCTATTTTTATTATCAACTTAAGCAAGGCGTAAGTTCAAAAATATCATATATGCGCTGGAGCAATGCATTTATGTTCTGCGCTATGAGCTATTACATTTTAGACTATGGAAAATGATATGAGGGTGACGGTGAAGGGCGTGAAAGTGTTCCCCTTCACGTCGTTTCAGCAGCTGCTTGACTATGTTGTGGGCAGAAAGGGAATACTTGTAGCAATCAATGCGGAGAAGATTCTGCATGCCACGCATCAGACGCGCGACATAATAAACCGCAACATCGGATATTGCGATGGCGTGGGGGCGGTGATGGCATTGCGGAAGCATGGGCATAAGGATGTGGTTAAGCTGCCGGGCTGCGAGTTGTGGCTGAAGATTATCGCAGCGCTTGCTCCGCAAGGCAAACGTTTCTATTTGGTGGGCAGCAAGCCTGCCGTAATAGAGCAGACGGTGATGAAGCTGAGGGCGGATTATCCGGGAATCAACATTGTGGGCTACCGTGACGGCTATATTAAAACCGATGCGGAGCGCAAGGCTCTGATTGCCGACGTGGCTGAAAAGCGGCCCGACGCCGTCTTTGTGGCGATGGGTTCGCCCAAGCAGGAATTGCTGATGGAAGAGATGTCGGAGCGGCATGCTGCGATTTATCAAGGCTTAGGCGGAAGTTTCGATGTCTATACAGGCAACGTCAAGCGTGCGCCGAAGTGGTGGGTGAACCACGATTTGGAATTTGCCTATCGCTTGATAAAACAGCCCAGCCGCATCAAGCGCCAGATTCATTTGGTAAAGTTTCTGGCGATGGTTGAAATGGGTAAGATATAGCAGCTCCGGCGACGGGGCTGGAGGGGCGCGCGGCTGACAGGCTGCGCGCCTTTTTTCGGCTAAAGGAGAGGGGATTTTTGTGGCGTTTTTTTGCTGTTTTGGCTACTTCGCTGTGTCATAGTGGTTTACGCTGAAAAATTCCATTTCCCCGAAATTTAAAATGCCGATTTTCGCCATTTCCCCGAAATTTAAAATGCCGATTTTCGCCATTTCCCCGAAATTCGAGGGGTGCTTGCCTCCGATTTCCGACAAATTTCAGAGATTTTGCCTCCGATTTCCGACAAATTTGCGGTTGTTTTGCCTCCGATTTCCGACAAAAGCATTAAATTTGCATTGTAAAGCAAAGAATGTTGACTATGGAATTTAAACGGGAAATACAGAGTCGGCTGGAAGAATGGCGCCGGTCGTCAAGGCGAAAGCCGTTGGTGCTGCGCGGGGCGCGGCAGGTGGGAAAGACCACGGTTGTCAACCAGTTTGGGCGCACGTTTGACAATTATATTTATCTGAATCTTGAGGATGCAGAGGCGGCGGCATTGTTTGATTTGAATGTGCCGCTTGCCGACTTGATTCCGTTTTTTTTCGCTCATTGCAAGAAGAAGAGAGTTGAGGGCACGACGTTGATATTTATAGATGAGATACAGAATTCGGCGAAGGCAGTGGCGCGGTTGCGTTATTTCTATGAGCAGTTGCCTGAGATTTTTGTTATCGCGGCAGGTTCGTTGCTTGAAAATTTGGTTGATGTAAAGACGTCGTTTCCTGTTGGGCGTGTTCAGTATATGGCATTACGTCCGTGCTCGTTTCGCGAGTTTCTTGTCGCAGTTGGCGAAGGACAGTTGCTTCCGGCGCTTGCCGACAAGGTGATGTCGCAGGCGTTTCATGAGCGTTTGATGTTGTTGTTCAACCAGTATGTGGTGACCGGCGGAATGCCTGAGGTTGTGCAGGCATTTGCTGAAACGCGCGATTTTGCGTCGTTGGGAGATGTTTATGAAACGTTGCTGCAGGGCTATCGTGACGATTCGGAGAAGTATGCCCGTGGAGGCAAGGTGTCGGAGGTGGTGCGTTTCATCTTGAATGAAGGCTGGTCGAAGGCCGGTCAGATAATCACGTTGGGTAATTTCGGCTCGTCGGCTTATAATTCCCGGGAGGTCGGAGAGGCGTTCCGCTTGCTTGAGAAGGCGATGCTTCTTGAATTGGTCTATCCGACGACGTCGGTCGATGTCCCGGCTATTGGAGAGACCCGCCGTCAGCCTAAGTTGGTGTGGCTTGACACCGGGCTTGTCAATTATGCGGCGCAGGTGCAGGCGGAGGTGTTGCGTTCGCGCGACATAATGGATGCTTGGCGAGGAATGATTGCGGAGCAGGTTGTCGGGCAGGAATTGCTGACGCAGAACGACAAGGTTAGCCAGAAGCGTAATTTCTGGAGTCGTGGCAAGGGAGAGTCGTCGGCTGAGGTGGATTTCATTTGGGTCTGCAATTCAAAGATATATCCGATAGAGGTGAAGGCGGGCCACAATGCGCATTTGCGCTCGTTGCATTCGTTTATGGAGCGCTCGTCAAATGATGTGGCGGTGCGTGTCTGGTCGCAGCCATATTCAGAGGATGAGGTGGTTACTGCGTCGGGGAAGGCGTTCAAGTTGATAAATCTGCCGTTTTATATGGTCGGCGGTTTGGAGTCTCTTGTTGTTGGCAAATAGGATGTTTCGGTCGACGAAATGTTGCCAAATATCGTTAATCGCTTTGTGGTGTGGCTAATGTGCCGTAACTTTGTAGGCTGAAATATTGTTGTTTTGAAACAAAAAGAGCTTTAAATATGAGGAACTTTAAACTATTATTGGTTTTTGTGGCGGTGTTTGCCACGTTGCAGGCGTCTGCGCTGTCGCGCGACTGCAATCTTACGGTTAAGGTTGTGGCTGCCACCGGGGAGTCGCTCGAGGGACAGCGGGTGATGCTTGTGCAGACAGACTACAGTATGACTTACGGTGCGAGCGAGACGACGCTCGATGCTGCCGGCGAGTGTCGCTTGAAGGTGTATAGCGGAAACCACCGTCTTACGGTGGAGCGTGCGGGCTATGCCGCGTATGCTAAGGATTTTCCGGTGACGGGCGACATGACGTTGAATGTGACGCTCACGGAGGACGTGCGCAATCCGTTTGCTCTCAAGCTGGCTGAGCGCCATGACCCGATGACGGGCAAGAACGACGTGACGCTGCAGTGGAACCGTGAGGATCCGGTGTTTTTCGATGATTTCGAGAGCTATACGGCGTTTGACACGGAGTTTTCGCCGTGGACGGGCATCGACGGCGACCATGCTGCCGCCGCTCCGCTTCAGGGCTCTTATCCCAACCGCGGCACGCTGCAGTATGCGCAGGTGATCAATCCGCTTGTGGTGGAGCCGTCGTGGTGGACCGATTATCCCGTGCTGCGTCCCTACGGTGGCAAGCAGTATGTGGGCTTTGTGCGCACTTATGGCGGTTCTGCCAATGATGATTGGCTGATTTCGCCGGCGGTCACTGTCGGCAAGAATAATATTGTGCGTTTTATGGCTAAGGCCGCCGATGTCTATAAGGAGCGTTTCGAGGTGGGCATCACTACGGTCGACAACCCTGAGGCGTCTGACTTTACGGTCATCTCGTCGGGCAATTATGAGACTGTGGGCTACGAAGAGTGGGAGGCTAAGGAGTATTCGCTTGCCGACTATGAGGGCGAGACGGTGCGCATAGCCATCCATTATATCGGCGACCCGTCCAACGGCGGCGCGTTTATGCTTATGGTCGACGACTTTTTCGTGGGTCAGGCCGATTATTTCAGCGATGCCGTGGCAACAAAGTCGCTGCGCTGCGCGATGCGTTCGCCTTACAATCCCAACGAGCGTTTCCTTGTGTATAAAAACGGAGAGCAGGTGGGCGAGACCGACGGCTATTCGTTTGCGTTCAACCAGCTTGAGGCTGGCAGCTATACGCTTGGCGTGAAGGCGGTCTATAAGAACGCCGAGAGCGAGCTCGTCGAGCAGCCGTTTGATGTGGGAGCCGGCACGTTCTGCAAGGTTATCGTCGCAGCCTCCGCCAACGACAATGTGGAGGTAGACGGCGTGAAGGTGGAATTTTTCAACGAGTCAGCGTCGACAACCTACAGCGCCGTGATAAGCAAGGGCGCTGTCGAGATTCCGTCGCTGCCGGCAGGCAACTATATCGTGTCGGTCGAAGCCGACCGCTACGACAAGTGGAGCAAGTCGATGGAAATTGCCGACGGCGCAAAGGTCGACATCGCTCTTGTTGAAACAATCTTCGACCCGTACAACATAACCGTGACGCAGACCGACAGCGAGACCGACGCCGACAAGGTCAATGCCGAAGTGCGCTGGAACCAGGACCTCGGCTTCGAGGACGATTTCGAGGCATACGATGATTTCGCAACGAGCTTCGGCGAATGGAAGTCGGTCGACAACGACCGCCGCGTGGTCTACCCGATTGCGCTCGGCTCGGCGTCAAACATCATCAACTTCCCCGGCGCCTGCACCCCCGACAATCAAGTGGCGGTGGCACCGATGGTGTTCAACCCCTACGCCACCACTCCAGCCATGGCGCCGTCAGACGTAGCGGCGATAGCGCAGTCGGGCGAAAAGGCGGTGATATTCTTCTCGCCTCAGCAGGCCGCCGCCGACAAATGGCTCATCTCTCCGGCGCAGACCGTGATGGACGGCTACGTGTGCCGCATCAGCCTGAAGGCGTATTCGGAAGCCTATCCGGAGACATTCGAGCTTTGCGTTTCCACGACCGACGACAGTGTGATATCGTTCAAGTCGCTCGGCAACATAATGCCTAAAGGCACATGGCAGACCTACGAGGTCGACCTCTCGGCTTATGCCGGACAAACCGTCTATCTGGCGCTCCACTACATTTCCAACGACTGCTTCTTCTCGCTTGCCGACGACTTCTATGTTGGGCCGAAAGAGGCGACCGACGCAAACGTGGGCAACGTGCAGAAATACGACCTCTATCTCGACGGCGCGTATCTGGGATCGACCAGCGCAACGTTCTTCCCAGTGATGGGCATCAGCCGTGGAGAGCACACGTTGGGCATCCAGGCCAGCTACGTTTCCGGCAAGTCTAAACTTGTGGAATTCACGTTCAACGCCCAGGGCGCGGTAGCCGATGTGGCTGCCGACAGCGTTGAAATCACCGCTTTCAAGGGCGGTGTGCGCATCTTCGGAGCCGACGGCGGTAAAGTGATCGTCAGCGATGCGTCGGGCCGCCAGGTGGCATCTGCATCGCTTGCCGACGGCGCGGAAATCGCACTCCCCGCAGGATTCTACATCGTAAGCGTGGGCAGCCACGTGGAGAAAGTTTTGGTAAGATAGCGTCTGAGGCAGCAGCACGAAAAAATCCACGGCATTGCTGTGGATTTTTTTGTGCTGAATAGTTTGGTGTTGAAAAATTATTTATAAATTTGTAATAACCAAAACATAAAAAAACAACCATATGGGAAAACTCAGAGTCTTTTTTACCATTGCACTTGTTGTACTACTCCTTCCCCTGAGTGCATTTGGACGGCATAAGAAAGGCGACGTCGTGCAAGATCCGAACCATTCTAACATCACGCGGGAATGTGTCAGCGATGAAGTCGAAGAAAGTGACCGCTGGCTGGTGCACATCACCGGCACGCTGCCTGTCAGCGGCATGCACAACGGGCATCCGTATGTCGACCTTGGCTTGAAGGTGAAATGGGCGGCATGCGACCTTAACGCCACGAAACCCGAACAAAACGGTGTGCGCTACGGATGGGCGGAAGTGGTGTCGAAGAAAAACAGCACCAGAGAGAACAGCGTGTCGTATGGCAAGAAAATTTACCGCTCAACCATCCTCGGCAATCCGCAATACGACGCCGCGCGCAAGCATTGGGGCGGCAAGTGGCGCACGCCCACCGGCGAAGATTTCTATATGCTTATCCGCAAATGCAAATGGGAAGAGGCTGAGATGAACGGCAAAAAAGGATTCCTGCTGACGAGCATCAAAAACGGCAACGTGATGTTTGTGCCGTCGTGCCGCGACAATGAAATCCTGGGGTATTATTGGACAACCGACGAGTGCGACATGGAAGATAAGGAACTTTCGGTCGAACTGATGTACACCACCGGTTACGGAGGCGTCAAGCTCGACTCCGACTACCGTAATTGCCAGCACGCCATCCGTCCGGTGCTGGAGCAATGAAACGGATTATGGATATTGATAAAAAAACGATATGACCAAACTGAAAATTTTTGTCGCCCTGGCACTGTTGGCAGTTGCCATGCCGCTCAGCGCACAGCGCCAGTATGTGGAAGGCGACATCGTGCAGGATCCGAAGTATCCTAACATCAAACGCGAGATGATTGAGGACGTGTCGCAGAAATGGCTGGTGCACATCACCGGCAAGCTGCCTGTCACTGCCACGCTCAACGGCCACGACTACGTGGACCTCGGTATCAAGGTCGAGGGCAAGTTGATAATGTGGGCGGCGTGCGACGTCGGCGCCACGAAGCCCGAACAGGTGGGCACAACCTACGGCTGGGGCGAAGTGGAGCATAAGGCGGAGCTGGATGGCTCCAACAGCGCGTCGTACGGCAAGAAAGTGTACCGCAGCACGGTGTTGGGCAACCCGAAATACGACGCCGCGCGCAAGCATTGGGGCGGTAAGTGGCGATTGCCGACTGTGCCGGAGCAGTATATGCTTATCCGCAAATGCAAGTGGGAACAGGCGGAGATGAACGGCCAGCGCGGCTTCCTGCTGACGAGCATCAAAAACGGCAACATGCTGTTCCTCCCGTCGCTTGACAGCGATGACAGCTGCTGTGAATATTGGTCGAGCGACGAGTGCGACATGGACGACAAGGAGCAGTCGTGCTCGCTGAGAGCTGTCGGCAAGACGTCGTGGGATGACTATATTGACATCGAGCGGACACCCCGCACATATCAGATTCCTGTGCGCGCGGTGTTTGTACCATAAAAAATCAATTGAAAAATGAAACACAACAAAATGATTATAGCGGCCGTGGCGGCATGCATTGTGCTGTCGGCGGCTACGATAGGAGCCCAGTCGTGGAAGCGCAGTCTGGGCAAGTTGAAACAAGGCGTGGAGCAAGTGACGCGTCAGAGCAAACCCAACACTACGCGCCAGTCGGGCGACGTGCAGGTGCCGGAATGGCATGAGGAAAGGGCGCAAAAGAGAACGTCGGGTCTGCCGGCGGCGGTCGACACGGTGATCGAACACCTCCGCTACCGACTTTATCCAAACGACAGAAATGCCGTGTTTATGGGCGTCGACGACTTCCTTTTTCAAGAAACGGAAACAGTTGAGATCCTCAGCCATGTGAAATATGGCAGCGTGCGCTGCGCCGTGACGCGCACCGACCAGGACGCTCTCAAGGGAGAGACCGCACATACGCTCGTAATTCCGACCACACTAAAGGAAATCGGTCCGTATGCGTTTGCCTATATGCAGAATCTGAAGCGGGTAGTGATTCCGTCGAGCGTGCGCACCATCAAGCGCGGAGCGTTTGCCGGCTGCACCAACCTGAGTTCCATCACCATCGAGCCGGGCGTCAGACTCATTGAGGGAACGTCGTTTGCCGGCACAGGCATCACGTCGATAACCATCCCCAACACGGTGAAGGATTTGCAGACCTACGTGTTTGAAGACTGTAAGGAACTGAAGACGGTGAAGCTGCCCGACGGCATAAAGAAAATAGGCGAATGCCTGTTTATGGGCTGCGAGTCGCTCACGTCGGTTGTAGTGCCTCCTACGGTGACGGAGATTGGCGAACGGGCATATTACGACTGCAAGAGCTTGTCGAGCGTCACGCTGCCCGAGGGACTTGTGAAGATATGTGACAGCGCGTTCAGCGACACCTCGCTGACATCGCTTGTAATTCCGTCTACGGTAATGGAAATGGGCACATGGGCATTCTTCTGCCACAAACTTGCAAAGGTGACCCTGCCTGCACGGTTCAACGACCCTATGGTGCTTGTCGACGTTTTCGACAATTCGTCGACGAAATTGTTCGGTACGTCGGAGGCCACGTTGCTGCAAGGCTTCACGTTTAAGTAAAAAAACGGTCGTTGGAAAATTATTTATGAATTTGTAATAACCAAAACATAGAAACAACCGTATGGGAAAACTCAGAGTCTTTTTTACCATTGCTCTTGTTGCGGCTCTTCTTCCCCTGAATGCATTTGCACGGTATGAGGAAGGCGACATCGTGCAGGATCCGAAGCATCCCAATATCAAACGCGAGATGATTGAAGAAGTGTCGCAGAAATGGCTGGTGCACATCACCGGCACGCTGCCTGTCACCGCCACGCTCAACGGTCACGACTACGTGGACCTCGGGATTAAGGTCGACGGCAAGTTGATAATGTGGGCGGCGTGCGACGTCGGCGCCACGAAGCCAGAGCAGGCAGGCACAACCTACGGCTGGGGCGAAGTGGAGCATAAGGCGAATCTGGGAGGCGGCAGTGTGTCGTACGGCCAAAAAGTGTACCGCTCAACCATCCTCGGCAACCCTAAGTATGACGCCGCGCGCAAGCATTGGGGCGGCAAGTGGCGCATGCCTACCGTGCCCGAGCTGTATATGCTTATCCGCAAATGCACGTGGGAACAGGCGGAGATGAACGGTCAGCGCGGCTTCCTGCTGACGAGCATCAAAAACGGCAACATGCTGTTTCTGCCGTCGCTTGGCAGTGATGACATCTATTGCGATTATTGGTCAACCGACGAGTGCGACATGGAAGACAAGCTGCAGGCGTGCAAGCTGAATGCAGAAGGCGCATCGTCATGGCGTGACAGGGTTGTCATTGGAAGAAGTCTCCGTACTAACCAACTGCCAATCCGTGCGGTGTTTATACCATAAAAATCAATTGAAAAATGAGACACAACAAATTGGTTATAGCGGCCGTGGCGGCATGCATTGTGCTGTCGGCGGCTACGATAAGCGCCCAATCGTGGAAGCGCGGTCTGGGCAAGTTGAAGCAGGGCGTGGAGCAAGTGACGCGTCCGAGCAAGCCCAACACTACGCGCCAGTCGGGCGACGTGCAAGTGCCGGAGTGGCATGAGGAAAGGGCGCAAAAGAGAACGTCGGGTCTGCCGTCTTCGGTCGACACCGTTGTCAACCATCTGCGCTACCGCCTTCGTCCTGACAAAAGATATGCGGAATTTATGGGTGTCGACGACTACCTGTTCCAAGAAACGGAAGTCGTTGAGATTCTCGGTTTCGTGAATTTCAAGGGCGTACGTTGCTCTGTGACGGAAATCAACTCGGATGCTCTTAAGGGAGAGACCGCCCATACGCTTGTCATCCCGTCGTCGGTCAAGGAAATCGGCCCGTATGCGTTTGCCTATATGAACAATCTGAAGTCGGTGAAGGTTCCGGCGAGCGTGCGCACCATCAAGCGTGGTGCGTTTGCAGGCTGCACCAACCTGAGCTCCATCACCATCGAGCCGGGCGTGACCCTCATCGAGGGAACGGCGTTCGCCGGCACTGCCATCACGTCGATTACGTTGCCAAACACGGTGAAGGACCTGCAGACATACGCCTTTAGCGAATGCAAGAAACTGACAACGGTGAAATTCCCCGTCGGCATAAAGAAAATCAGCGAAAACCTGTTTGAGGGCTGCGAGTCGATCACATCGGTGGTGGTGCCGTCTACGGTTACGGAGATTGGATCCAGCGCATATTCCGGCTGCAAGAGGCTGTCGAGCGTCACGCTGCCCGAAGGACTGCTGAAGATTGGCGACGGCGCGTTTATGCGCACTCCCATCACCAAGCTTGTCATCCCGTCTACGGTTGTGGAAATGGGTACATGGGCGTTCTTCTGTCCGAAACTCACCAGCGTGACCCTGCCTGCTCGGTTCAACGACCCCATGGTGCTTGTCGACATTTTCGACAACTCGGCGTCAAAATTGTTCGGCACGTCGCAGGCCACGTTGCTGCAAGGCTTCACGTTTAAGTAAAAAACTGCCATCCAACGGCAAACCAACGGCGTGCAGACTGGCGTTTGCCGCTTCTTTGGCAGTTGACGTGCTTCCGGACAGGGAAGTCGTAGTGTATGGATGGTGAATAAATCGTAAACAATATAAATAATTGTAAATAATTAAGCCGAGAGCGGATTGAGATTCCACAAAACGGCTGAAAATGTTGATTATTCGATATTTTGTTTATATCTTTGTGCCGTTTTAACGGGACGATTATGGGACAATTACACTCCTATACTTTGGAACTGCGGGCTATGCCTGTTGGCACTCAGCAGTTTAACTATGTTGTCGACGACGCATTCTTCCAGCAAAGAGAAGAAGGCGAAATTCGTGGCGGCAATGTCGACGTGAAGTTGGAAGTGGAGCACAAAGGCGATTTTTTCGACCTTACATTCTGGATGGAAGGAAAAATAATCACAGCGTGCGACCGTTGTCTTGACGACCTCGTGCTTGATGTCGACACCGACTATCACGTGGCGCTGAAATATGCCGCCGAGACCAACGCCGACAACGACGAAGTGATAGAAGTGGCTGAGTCGGAGCGCTACTACGACCTGACCGACATCATCTACGACACGATAGCGTTGACAATCCCGATGAAGCATGTGCATGCCGACGGCGAATGCAACGAGGCTATGGTGGCTGAACTGCAAAAGCATAGCAGACAGGCTGAAACTGAAGAAGTGAAAGAAAATAACGATCCTCGGTGGGATGCATTGAGGAAATTAATGGATAACAATAAATAATAAATAAGAAAATGGCACATCCAAAACGAAAACAATCGAAGACAAGAACAGCTAAGAGAAGAACTCACGACAAAGCTGTAGCTCCTACTTTGGTACTCTGCCCGAACTGTGGCGCATGGCACGTATATCACACTGTATGTGGCGAATGCGGATATTACAGAGGAAAAGTGGCAATCGAAAAAGAGGCTGCTCTCTAATCGGGAGTCCGCTGAATCCATTGTGGAAGAAAATTGTCCTAAATGCAATCGTTTAGGACAAATTTGTTTAACGGAGACATCTGAAAAAGATAATGTTAAGAGCTAAAATTACAGGAATAGCCTCATACGTACCCGACTATGTGCTGACCAACGAAGAGTTGTCGCATATGGTTGATACCAACGATGAGTGGATTACAACCCGTGTGGGAATTAAAGAACGCCGCATTCTGAAAGGCGAAGGGTTGGGATCGTCGTATATGGGAGCAATCGCCGTTGAGCGGCTGCTCGCCAACACCGGAACCGCCAAAGACGAGGTGGAACTGGTGATTTGCGCCACTTCAAACCCAGACTACCGCTTCCCGTCGACTGCGTCGATCATCTCTCACAAAGCAGGGTTGACAAACTGCTATGCCTACGACATCCAGGCGGCTTGCGCCGGTTTTATCGTAGCTTTGCAGGCTGCAAACGCATACATCCGTGGCGGACTCTACAAGAAAGTGATTGTAGTGGCTGCTGAGATGATGTCGAGCATGACCAACTATGACGACCGCTCAACGTGTCCGCTATTTGGCGACGCTGCGGCAGCTGTGATGGTGGAGCCGACAGAAGACCAGACAGTTGGCATAATCGACGGTGTTTACCACGTGGACGGCGAAGGCTTGCCTCACTTGGTGATGAAGGCCGGCGGTTCGGCTTATCCTGTGTCGCACGCTACGGTAGACGCTCACGAACACTTTGTTTATCAGGAAGGTCGCGCGGTTTATAAGCACGCTGTGACCGATATGCTCACTTCGTCGCTCGACGTGATGAAGCGCAACAACCTGACTGTTGACCAAATCGACTGGTTCGTGCCTCATCAGGCAAACTTGCGAATCATCGAGGCTGTCGGTGGTCGTATCGGCGTCCCTACAGACAAGGTGCTTGTCAACATCCAGCATCGCGGCAATACGAGCGCGGCTTCAATTCCTTTGTGTCTCGACGAGAACAAGGACAAGTTGAAGAAGGGCGACAAAATCGTGCTTACGGCATTCGGTGCCGGATTTACTTGGGGCGCGATGTATATTGTCTGGGACTGCTAAGAGAGAAAGAGCAAGACAAAATTTAATAATAAAACCGTGCGGAACGCGGCACAGGATTGATTCCCGTACCGTATTCCGCATTTTTTGTGCAAAGCGAAGAATATGGAGCATAGAGCAGGTTTCGTAAATATTGTGGGCAACCCGAATGTGGGAAAGTCTACGCTGATGAACCAACTGGTGGGCGAGCGTGTGTCGATAATCACACAGAAGGCGCAGACCACACGCCACCGCATCCTCGGCATTGTAAACGCCGACGACTATCAGATTGTGTTTTCCGACACGCCGGGTGTGCTGAAGCCGAAGTATAAACTGCAGGAGAGCATGCTCAACTTCTCGGAGGGCGCGCTGACCGACGCCGACGTGCTGCTCTACGTGACCGACGTGGTGGAGGACGCTACGAAAAACGCCGACTTCATTGCGAAGGTAGCGAAGGAGAAGGTGCCGGTGCTGCTCGTAATCAATAAGATTGACTTGCTTAAAGGCAACGCCGACCTGCTGACGGTGATGGACAAGTGGAAAGCCCTGTTGCCGCAGGCCGAGGTGTTTCCGATGTCGGCAAAGGAGAATTTCAACGTGCAGAGCTTGATGAAGCGCATCGTGGAACTGCTGCCGCCGTCGCCGCCTTATTTTGGCAAGGATGCCCTCACCGACAAGCCTGCGCGCTTCTTCGTTACGGAGATTATCCGCGAAAAGATATTGCTGACCTACGACAAGGAGGTGCCTTACGCAACAGAGGTGATTGTGGAGAAGTATGACGAGGGAAAAACCGACATCCACATCATGGCGGTGGTCTACGTGGAACGCGACAGCCAGAAAGGCATCGTAATCGGACACGGCGGGCAGAAGCTGAAACGTGTGGGAATGGAGTCGAGGCGCGACATCGAGAAATTTTTCGGGAAGAAGGTGTTTCTTGAGATTTTTGTGAAAGTGGAGCCCGACTGGCGCAACCGCGAAAACAAACTGCGCGCATTCGGATATGTTGAATAAAATTTAAAGGAAAGGAAAAGAGATATGGGACGATTAGTAGCAATTGTAGGACGCCCCAATGTGGGTAAATCAACGCTGTTCAACCGCCTTACGCAGTCGCGGACGGCGATTGTCGACGACACTTCGGGCACAACGCGCGACCGCCAGTACGGAAAGGTGGACTGGTGCGGTCAGGAGTTTTCAATTGTCGACACCGGAGGATGGGTGGTAAACTCGGAGGACATCTTCGAGGGCGAAATCAACAAGCAGGTGGCGATAGCCATAGAGGAGGCCGACGAAATCCTCTTTGTAGTCGATGCGATGAACGGCGTGACCGACCTCGACGACAAGGTGGCGGCGATACTCCGTCGCTCAAACAAGCCGGTGATTCTCGTGGCCAACAAGTGCGACTCAAACGAATGGCGCTACAACTCCGCCGAATTCTATTCCTTCGGTCTGGGCGATCCCTTCTGTCTCTCTGCAATCAGCGGATCGGGTACGGGCGACCTCCTCGATGAGATTATGAAGCGTTTCCCGCCGAAAGACGAAATAGACGAGACGGTGGAGCAGTTGCCGCGTTTCGCCATCGTAGGACGTCCGAACGCTGGAAAATCATCGATAATCAACGCGTTTATCGGCGAGGACCGCAACATCGTGACAAACATCGCCGGAACAACGCGCGACAGCATCTACACGCGCTATTCAAAATTCGGATTCGACTTCTATCTTGTCGACACTGCCGGTATCAGAAAGAAAGCGAAGGTCAACGAGGATATCGAGTACTACAGTGTGATCCGCTCCATCCGCTCCATCGAGAACAGCGACGTCTGCATCCTGATGATTGATGCCACTCGCGGCATCGAGGCGCAGGACGTGAACATTTTCTCGCTCATTCAGAAAAACAAGAAGGGGCTCGTTGTCTGTGTCAACAAATGGGACCTTGTGGAGGACAAGAGCACGGCGGCGATAAAGCATTTCGAGGCGGCGATACGCGACCGTTTCGCGCCGTTTGCCGACTTTCCTATCATCTTCACATCCGCGCTCACAAAGCAGCGCATATACAAGGTGCTGGAAACGGCTGTGGAGGTCTACAACAACCGCAAGCGCATCGTGCCCACATCGCAGCTCAACAACTATATGCAGGAGGTGATAGGCGCATATCCGCCACCGGCAAACAAGGGCAAATATGTGAAGATAAAGTATGTCACAATGCTTAAAGACCAGCGCATCCCTACGTTTGTGTTCTTCTGCAACCTGCCGCAGTGGGTGAAGGAGCCTTACCGACGCTATCTGGAAAACAAGATTCGCGAGCAATGGGACTTCTCCGGCACTCCGATAAATCTTTATATGCGCGAGAAGTAAACGCGCGCGACAACGCAAAAAAAATCCGTCCCGGCAATGCTTCATACATCGCCGGGACGGTTTGTTTATTGACTATTGCAATCCGTTTACTTTACGATTACTTTTGCCACTGTGTCGGCTGCGCGTACAATGTAGAAACCTTTTGCAAGGGCGATTGTTGCTGTGCCGTTTACTGCCTGGTTGGCTACAACCTGACCGGCTGCGTTCACAACCAATACATTGCCTTCTGCATTAACCTCGATGCCGCCTTCAAGAGCGCGTACAGTTGCTGCTGTGCTGACTGTCTCAACGCTGCCGCCTTCCGGCAAGAACTTGATAGGATAAACCTGTACGGCTGATTTGTACAAACCTACTGCGCAGAGAAGATCGTATTTTGTGCCGTTTGTTGCTGACTCAACGCCCCATTTCGACTGATAGTAAACAGTGATTGAGCCTGTTGCGTCCTGCATTGACTTGGTTGTCTTTGTGCCTTCTGTTGTCTCTACATAAGTACCGGAGATGACAACAACCTTGTTTACGTCGTCTGCCTTGATTGTGCCTGCGCCAACAACTGCCGGTGTGAAGCCTTCGTTGCCTGATGCTGGAGCGAAGGAGTCGCCGTTAGGATATGTCATTTCGTAAACGCCATTGTAGTTCTGGTATTTGCCAACTACACCTGCTGGGATAACGTCGCCTGTATTGTAGGCTGGCACGTCCTTGCCGAAGATATACATAACGTCGCCGGCTGCGTCCTTAACGTAAGTTGCGCCGAAGCCTTCACCCTTGATCTGGGCTGTTACGACTACTGGGAATGTCCATTTGTAGGCTGGAGTGGCGTCTGACTCGCCTGACATGATAAACTCGGCGATGCTGCCAACCTCTACTGGGTTTGCGATTTCGTAGTTGGCAACTGCCTCTGCGCTGTTCTCAAGACCTGTCTTGACTGCATAAGCCTTCACTGCGTAGGTGCCCACCTCACTGAGTGCGATAGGTGCAGTGTATTCTGCTGCTGCTGCGCCGTTGATTGAGTACATGATCTTTGCATCAGCGGTAGATGTTGTCAATGTAATTTCCAACGGGTTGTAGTATTTGCCTTCTGCCAAAGAGAATTTTGGAGTGGCGCACTTTGTCTCTACTCCGGCGGTGTAAGTAACTGTCATTGAAACGATGCGGAGCTGCGGCCATTTTTTTGCGGTGTTTTGCTTGTTGACAAGGGAGAGAACAAGGTCTTCGGTGGCAGTGCCTGTCCATGCGCCTGTCCTGGCTGTCTTAGGATCGGCGGTGAAAGTGCCGGTAGAAGCGGAGTAGCCTGTGTTGTCATCAGCAAAAGCGTATGTCTGAGAAGCAAGCTTCATCGCGATGTTGGTAACGGTTGTTCCTTGTGGAACGGCAAGTGTCATTGTGTTGCCGGAATACATACGGACTGCTGTGCCTGAATTGTAGTACTTTGGAACTGTTGTGCCTTTGCCCTTGGCGAACGCAACACTGATTCCGCTGTCGCCGATTGGGGTTGATGCGGTCAACTCAAATTCATTACTCCAGCCTTGCTGTGAGAAATCAATTGTTGCTTCGGCTGCAGATGCGGCGAAAATGCCGGCAGCGAGCATCAAAGAAGAGAGTAAAAGTTTTTTCATACTAAATGATTTTTAAATTAGTGATTTGGAGCAAAGATATGAATTAAATTGTGGAATAACAAAATTTTTCTCATTGCATTTTTGTTAAGATTTTTTTGCGCGATTACAAAAGATTGTCAAATTACGCAGAATTTGGCGTTTGGGTGACAAAGTTGCAAGAAAATGTTGCTTTAATTTACTAAAACAGGGCTTTTTGCATCAATAAAAAAGCACGCTCGCCCAAACGTGGGAAGCGTGCTTCGGTGAGTCCTTGACAGGATTTTATTTTTCTGGTTCTGCCTTTTCGGCTGCTGGCTCTACGAGCTTGATGTCAAAGACGATGAAGTCGTAAGGTTTGAAGTTTTGTGGAACTTCTGCGCCCAGGTTGACGTAGAATTTGAAGTGGTCGCCGACGTGCATTGCTGTGATGCCTTCGGCAAGCATCGGATGAATCTGTCCGAACTGGCTGGCTGGCATCTGCTGTGGCTCGCCGTTGGTTGATTGAAGCACTGTGCCGTTCTTGTCGGTTACGGTAATCACTACATTGACAATGTCGCTTGCGTTGACCTTGGCGCCGTTGCCGTTCTCAAGCACTTGGTATACAAGACCGTTGCTCATTGACTTGGCTCCGTTTTTCTTCAGCGTGTTGAGGTAGCCTTCTGTCGCTTTCTTGTTTGCCTGTGCTTCCGCGTTGTCGGCGAGTTTGGCCTCTTTTACCTTGCCGATAAGGTTCTGGATGCGCGGACCGATAACGGCCATGTCGGTGTCGATGGAATCTTTGGCGATGGCAACCTTGAATGCCTCAAGCACCTTCTCGCCCGACACGCCATATTCCTTCTCCAGCTGCTGAAGCTGGCTGAACATCTGCAAGCCCATCTGCAGGCCGGCGAGATATGATTTTCCTGCCTTTGTGGTGTCGGCGGCGAGTGCCACCTTCACGCCCTTGAGAAACTCTGCCTTGTCGAGGCGGAGGCTGTCAGGTGTGTACATTTCCTGTTGTGCATATTGTGCGGCGAAATATTCACCAAACGCTGTTGCGAGGCTGTCCTGTTGGGATGCGAGTGCCTGTTTGTCGCTTGAGCCTGTGCCCTTGCAACCGGTAAATGCAAGCATAAGCATTGCTACACCGGCAAAAATAAGTTTTTTCATTTTATTTGTTTTTTTAATTGTTGTTATTTCTTGATTACGCGGAGAAGTTCGACGTCGAAAATCAACGTCATGTTAGGGCCGATCACGCCGCCTGCGCCGTTAGGACCGTAGGCAAGGTCTGAAGGGATGTAAAGACGCCATTTGTCGCCTTCGTGCATCAGCTGCAGTGCCTCTACCCAGCCCGGAATCACCTGTGTGACGCCGAACGATGCCGGCACGCCGCGCTCCACGGAGCTGTCAAACACGGTGCCGTCGATGAGTTTGCCGGTGTAGTGCACCTCTACGTTGTCGGAGGCCTTTGGTGAGTCGCCTTTGCCCGACTCAAGCACTTCGTATTGCAGTCCGCTCTCGGTCACCTTGATGCCTTCGCGTTTTGCGTTTTCTGTAAGAAACGCCTCGCCGTTCTTGCGGTTCACCTCGCCCTGCTTGGCTGCCTCTGCCTGCATCTCTGCCTCGAGTTTGGCGAAATATTCGTTGACGATGCGCTTTGCCTCGTCGAAGGTCATTTCTGGTTTGACACCGTCGTAGACGGATGCCACGCCGGCTGCGAAGTCCGCCGAATTAAGCGTTTTGATGCCGGTGCCCTTAAAGTTGTGTCCCATGCTCATGCCGAGAGCATAACTCAGTTTATCCATATATTGTTTTCTTGTTTAATTGTTCAGACGGCAAAATTAATGCTATTTTGCCGTAGGTGTGTAAATTATTTATCAAAAATTCCTAAACGGCTTTATTTTATGCCTACAAAGGTTGTTTTATCAGTTTTTTTGCTTTGTCAGACAGTACGTATTTTTGTCGGGGATGATTCGGCTGTTCTGGATAAAGCCTGTTGACCCAGCCTCCGCTGATTGCTGGATGCAGATAATTGTCAAGAACATATCGCCGACTTTTTAGCGAAAGGGATTCCATAATTGCTTTAACTGTCAACTCGTTGTGCCCAATGATATTGACAAGGGTGCGAACTTGTTCACTAACTTGTTCACTAACTTGTTCACCAACTTGTTCACCAACTTGTTTTGTGAATAGAATTACTCTGACAAAATTGTTTTGGCAGATGAATTTTGGTGTTGGTAGTCCGCTCTTGACGCACTCATTGATTATAAGTTTGATTCCTCTTCCCCAACTCTCTAAATATTTTCTTATATATAGCACATTTGCTATTAGAGGGTTGGATGGGCAAGAAGCGTATTCGGAATTTAAGTTGTCAATATCAATCTCGGAGGGGAAGGTGCCGGTATTTTCAATTTCTACTCTATTGTCAAAAACAGCGATGCCCACAGACCCTCCGGGAGAGGAGTATTGTCTATGGCAGAAAGCGTTGATGCAGCATTCCCGTAATGCGTTGATGGGAATTTGTAAATCATCTGACCGCTCAAGTGTGCCAATTTTGCCAGCGAGTGATAGATGTTTGAAAAAGAAAGACATAGCCGCATCTACAAGTTGGAATATATTGCCTGACAATCTTTGGTTGTCAATGAATTCATTTTTGTCGATGCCTCTGAACCTTGCCATTCGCAAGGTGCATTGAGGCAGGCATGACATGTTTTTTGCAAACAAGACTGCTGCTGCATTCTTTATTGATGAATTTTCAAGCAGATTAAGTTTCCGTAACAAGGAAATTGTATCTGAGGTGTCAACGGACTCGGGTATCCGTCCGCTGTTAATTCCAATACGGATTGTCTTGACAATTTCATCTGTCGACAAGTCGTCTATGGACAGGTTGCTGGGTAATGATTCCCATCGATGGCGGATGTCGTCACGTTGAGAAAGTAAGTCATTGTACGCCATCTGCGACATAACACTTGTCACACTGTCAATCCGATGATAAGCTCGGCCTTTGTACATAAAAGGACGTGCATATTGCTGTCCTTTTACTTCAATAGCTATTGCGTATCGATTGGCTTGTTGTGTCCTGACAAACGATGTTGACAGCTCTGGAATAGGCTCGAATTTTAAAAGGGCATCAGCGATGTCTCTTCGTGTTTTGTCGCTGATGTCCTGTCCAATAATCTTTCCATTGTCGGTTATGCCAAAAAGTAATGTTCCACCATTGCCATTTAAAAAAGCACATAAAGTTTCCATCCCTCGGTCAAGTTGTCCTGTGGTTTCTTTGAACTCGATGGATTTTCCTTCGCCTTCAGAGGCAAGTCGCTGGATGTCTGTATATGTTAGCATAATCGTAAAAACGGCTTTATTTTATGCCTACAAGCTCCACGTCGAAGACGAGGGTCTCGTTGGGACCGATAGGTCCGCCGGCGCCTGTGCCGCGCTCTCCATAGCCGAGATTGCCGGGGATATAGAAGCGGTATTTGGCTCCGGGGCTCATAAGCATCAAGCCTTCGCTGAAGCCTGGCACAACGCGCGATACGGGAAATTCCTGCACTTGACCCTGTCCGTCGTCAAACACCGAGCCGTCGATGTGGCGGCCTTCGTATTTGACCATCGCTGTCTGGTCTTTGGTGGGTTTGGCTCCTACGCCTTTCTTAATCACTTTGTAGACCAGTCCGCTGGCTGTCTTTTTCAGCGACTTGTCGGCCTTCATCTCTTTCTCGATGTAGGCTGCGCCGGCTTTGGCGTTCTCTTCGGCCGCCTTGGTGTCGACGGCGTTGTTACCTGGCATAGGAGAGAAGCGGTTCATGATTTTGTCCAAAGCCTCCTCGGCTGCCTTGGTGTCTACGGGTTTATCGGCGGTCATCGCCTCTTTGAAATATTTGAGAAGAATGGCTTTGTTCAGCTCAATTTTGAATTGTGCTTTCATTCCTTCAATGGCAGGAAGCATATATTGCGCAGCCATGCCCATTCCGCCAAGACGGCTTTGCAGTTTGTCCTTTTCCGCTCCTGTGGCAGCCTGCGCCTGTTGCGACAGTGCCATACCCATTTTCTGCAGCGAGTCCATTGAGGCTGTGTTGAGGGCGGTTTTCATTCCGTCGATAAATTCGGTCTTGTTGAGAGTGGAGTCTGCCATCTGCACCATTTGCGCGCCGTAGAGCGTGCCAAGATACATGGAGATGGAGTCGCCTGTGGTCTTGACGGCTACGTTTTCGTCGTCGACATCGGCTTTTTTCGAATTGCTGCAGCCTGCCACCAATGTGACGGCGGCGACAACTGCGATAAGTAATAGCTTTTTCATTATTTTGTGGTTCTAAATTTTGTTGCAAAAATAGTCATAAATCGGTTAAGCGCACGTAAAAAGGCGGACAAACTTGCGGTTTGTCCGCCCTGTCATGCCGACAGATGCCGGCTATAGGTATTTGTCGCCGAAATTGGTCTTTACTTCGTTGACGTATTGCTTGATTTTCTGCTCTTCCGACAGTGGGCAAATAAGCAGGATGTCGTCGTTGTCGGCCACAACATATCCGTCGAGACCCGACGCCACGATGAGTTTCTCGTTTTTCGCGGCGAAGATGTTGTTCTCGCAGTTGTTGAGCACGGTGCGGCAGTTGTGGGTCACGTTGCGGTGCTCCGCTTTTGGCGACTTCTCGTAGTATGCGCCCCACGAGCCGAGGTCGCTCCAGCCGATGTCGACACACTCCACATACACGTCGTTGCTCTTCTCCATCACCGCATAGTCGATGGAGATGTTGGGGCAGGCTGGAAACTCGGAGCCGATAAACTCCGTCTCTTTCGCTGTGCCGAATTTGCCAAGACCGTTGTCAAAACGCATGGCGATGTCGGGGCAGTGGTCGTGGAAGGCGTCGATGATGGCGTCGGCCGACCACAGGAAGATGCCGGAGTTCCAGAAAAACTCGCCGCTCTGCACAAACACCTTTGCCAACTCTTCGTTGGGCTTTTCGGTGAATGTTTTGACTTTCGTGATGCCGTCTTCAACCTCGTCCTTGCTGATTTGGATGTAGCCGTAGCCCGTTTCCGGACGGTTGGGCTTGATGCCGAGTGTCAGCAGTCCGCGGCGTTGGCGCGACAGGAAGTCGAAACCCTTGACAACGCAGTCGCGGAATACGTCTTCTTTGAGTATCAGGTGGTCGGATGGGGTGACGAGCATCATCGCGTTGGGATTGATAGAGCGGATGTGGTAGGCTGCCCAGGCGATACATGGTGCCGTGTTGCGGCGGTCGGGCTCAAGAAGTATCTGGTCGTCGGCAAGGTCGGGGAGCTGCTGTTTCACCAGCGGGGCGTAGCGTTCGTTGGTGATGGCGAGGATGTTTCTCACCGGCACAATTTCAGCCACACGGTCAAAACTCATTTGCAACAACGATCGGCCTGTGCCGAAAAAGTCTATAAACTGCTTGGGGGCAGAAGATTTGCTGAACGGCCAGAACCGGCTTCCGACTCCGCCGCACATAATCACACAATATCTGTTTTCCATCATTGTATCGATGCGTTATTTATTGTTTTCTTGCGCTAAGGTAAGAATTAATTTGCGACAAACGAAATTATTTTCATAAAACAAGACATAGCCGTCGTTTTGTCGTTGTGGCAAAGCGGCGGCTATGTGGCTTTTTTACAATATCGGTTATTTTTTTGACTTGTCGCGGATTTCAACGCGGCGGATCTTGCCGCTGATGGTTTTCGGCAGTTCGTCGACAAATTCCACCACGCGCGGATACTTGTAGGGGGCGGTGGTGCGCTTCACGTGGTCTTGGATGTCTTTTACCAGCGCCTCGTCTGCCCGGTCTTTGTAGTCTTTCGACAGCACGATGGTGGCTTTGACAACCTGCCCGCGTATTTCGTCGGGTACGCCGGTGATGGCGCATTCAACCACGGCAGGATGGGTCATCAGCGCACTCTCTACCTCAAACGGGCCGATGCGGTAGCCCGACGACTTGATGACATCGTCCTTGCGGCCGATAAACCAGTAATAGCCGTCCTCGTCGCGCCATGCCACGTCGCCGGTGTGGTAGATGCCGTCGTGCCATGCCTCGTGTGTCAGTTTGGGGTCGCGGTAGTACTCCTTGAACAGTCCGAGCGGGCGGCTGTCGCCGGTGCGCACCACGATTTCCCCCTGTTCGCCGTCTTCTGCCCAGCGGCCGTCGGAGGTGAGCAGGTCTATGTCGTAGACCGGCCCTTTCTTGCCCATGGAGCCGGGTTTTGGCTCAAGCCACGGGTAGGTGGCTATGGTGAGTGTGGTTTCGGTCTGACCGAAGCCTTCCATCAGTTTGATGCCTGTCAGACGCAGCCATTCGTTGTAGACGCTCGGGTTGAGTGCCTCGCCGGCGATGGTGCAGTATTTCAACGATGAGATGTCAAATTTCGACAAGTCCTCGCGGATAAGGAAGCGGAACACTGTCGGGGGCGCGCAAAACGATGTGATGTGGTGGTCGTGGATCATTTGGAGCACGTCGACGGGCTTGAATTTCTCAAAGTCGTAGACAAACACGTTTGCGCCGGCAATCCACTGCCCGTAGAGTTTGCCCCACACGGCCTTGCCCCAGCCGGTGTCGGCGAGCGTCAGGTGGAGGCTGTCTTCATGAAGGTTGTGCCAATAGGAGCCGGTGATGATGTGCCCGAGTGGGTAGGTGAAGCTGTGGGCAACCATCTTGGGCTCGCCGGTGGTGCCTGAGGTAAAGTACATCAGCGAGATGTCGTCGTTGCTGTTGGCTTCTGCCGGACGCACGAACGGAGCCGCCTCGGCGCAGCCTTTGTTGAAGTCGAGCCAGCCTTCGGGAATGTGCGGACCGGTGGAGATGCGATACTTCAGCGATGGGCATTTCGGAAGGGCGTCGTCGATGTGTTTAAGCACGATGTCGTCGCCTACGGCAACGATGGCCTTGATGTCGGCCGACTGGCAGCGGTAAACGATGTCTTTTGCCGTCAGCAGATGGGTGGCGGGAATGGTGGTGGCTCCGATTTTGTGGAGCGCGATGATGGAGAACCAGAATTGGTAGCGGCGCTTCAGTATGAGCATCACCATGTCGCCACGGCCAATGCCGAGCGATGTGAAAAACGATGCCGCCTTGTCGCTCTCGCGCTTGATGTCGGCAAACGTGAACTGTATCTTCTCGCCTTGCTCGTTGGTCCAGAGCAGGGCGGGCTTGTCGGGATTGGTGCGTGCCCATTCGTCGACTACGTCGTAGCCGAAGTTGAAATTCTCTGGCACGTTGACCTTGAAGTTCTGCATGAAATCCTCGTAGGAGTCGAACTTCGTTTTGCTAAGAAATTTCTCTAACATATTGTTTTTTACCAGTTTCTTCGAAATATGAATTGTAGAATCAGATGATCACTGCGACAAATTTCAATTCCTTGTCGCCGACGGAGCGCATGCCGTGCGGGCGGCGGGCGTCAAACATGATGGTGTCGCCGGCGTTGAGTGTCATTATTTTGCCGTCGATGTGCAGCTCCATGACGCCTTGCTCGACGTAGTTGAATTCTTGTCCGTCGTGGCTGCTCAGATGCACCTCTGCGGTGGG
>OGYD01000551.1_pt1 | contig 31266 bp, 35 predicted proteins | sample 1576441 | NCBI WGS metagenome assembly OGYD01 (sample SAMEA3541537, study PRJEB24748) | human gut metagenome | biome: human gut; feature: human-associated habitat; material: faeces | place: China | collected 2012 | reverse complement strand
TTGTGTTTGACGAAACGCTTTCAATCAAAAACGTATCTTTCCACGAACGAATGCGGTAGATTTCCTCGTCCTCCGGCACTTGGAGGGGCAGTTCACTGTACAAAGGGGCGCTATCCGCATTTCTGTAATATATGCTTTTTTTGCTGTAAAGCGTTGGAATTGTTGCCTGCAAATCGCTTGTCGTGCCGGTTTCTTCCAGTAATTGGATTGCTTCCGCACCTTTGTTGGCGTTAATCTCCAAAATACGGAGGTCGGCATCGGAAGTTCGGAGACCATAATGGTTTTCGTCTACGCAGAACATTTCTCCCGGACGCGCAGGTAAATCTTTACTTTCTATCTCATATTCGGCTAACTGTATATAATCGGTATCGCGTTTTACCAAAAAAAATCTCGGCGCATCGGCGGAGCCGCTCTGCTCAAGCGTGTATAAAAAATCCCCTGCCGCACAAAAGCACCAAATTATTCTGCCTGTCATACCATCTTTGGATATTTTTTCCGTTAGTTCCTCGGAAACCATGCCAGTGCTCGGATTATAGGAAAAAAATTCACTGACATATCCGTCCTCGAGCTCGTCCCTCGTCAAGAGCAGCAACTGATCTCCCCACAAGGCAATATGCATAAACGGGTCAGAGGCTTTTATGGAAACACACTCCGAAGCACGTTTTTCCTGGCAGTCAATGGCTATCAGGGTGTTGCCCATATCGGGGTTTTCTGTCCTTTTGTTTACAGTAAAATATATTTTTCCGTCCAAAAGGACCGGCTGTGCCAGCCCCACCGATAAACCGTCAATTTGTCCCAGTATGGTGCGCTCGCCGCTTTGAAGATTATAGGCAAAGATCGTTGCTGTATTTTCTACATTATAGCAATATACCTCGTCATCGACGAGTGCCAATACAGAAACAACTCCTGTCGAATATGGACCGTTAATTTTTTGCAGGCGGGAAACATTGCCGTCCCATGCTTGTATCATTTCGTGCGATGCTTCTGTTGGCTCAGACGAGTTTTCCGATGTAAACATATCTGTCGGCGCAGACATTTCCCCACGGTCAACCCCCTTGTTTTGATAAAGGATATGGTGCGCAAGTACGAGTATCAACAGCAAGACGCCGAAAGCTGCAGCATATAGAAGCCGCCTTTTCTTTAAGCCTTTGGCACAAGAAAGTTTCATATTCGTTCCTCCTTGTAAGATTCATAATCAGCTAAAGCTCAGCGCCTTGCTTTTCGCCATGCGTTCAAAATCAAATTTGTATCCACATGATTACTCATAATATTTGAATCTTAGATAGTTAGGCCGGCTATTCCAATAATCTTCTTTTCTGATGAGTACATAATCCTCGAAACTTTGCTCATAGGTGAAAGGGGTCCCATCCGTCCCGTAATCTTTTCTTTTTCGTGTGAATTTTCCAACACGAACAAGGAAATCTTTTTCGCCCTCTGCAAATATTCCCACAAAGACATCCTTTCCGTTTTCTTTTGCATAAAGATTCAATGGGGCAATCTGCATTGTATCTAAATCAACAGAAGCATAAGTACCTTTGTACAGGGCTTCGTTCGCTAAATAAAGAATTAAATGTGAATCCCTAACCTCACAACTTATCATTGTACGAGAGGGAAGAAAATCTTCATACTCATCAGTTTCGAGGCTTTCAAGATGAACATCATGGAGAATATCATAGCGGTAAACGGCGGCAGATTTTTCTTTTGTGTAATACATAATGCCATCATAAATCGTGTAGCTCGTGATATTGGATTCTTTTTCATCGCCGAGTAAGTTGTCTTTCAACACTCTTTCTTGCGATATACTTATCCATTCTGTTTTTGTGGGGTCAGATTTTGACGTTATGGTAGCAATAAAAGAATCATCACAAGTTCCGACCAGATTAGCAACAACGTCATCGTTCCACTCATATAAAATTTCATATCCCGAAAGATTTCTTCCGAATTTTACTAAAGCGGACTTCACCTCCGCTTTTTGCGGGTCGACAATGGACACAATTGTGAAAAGGGCATCCGTTCCATTGCCTGCAACGCCTCCAAACCAATTGAAAACCATATTCGACCCGTATTCCTGAATTTTTCTGTCGGAACCATCCAATGCCATGCTGTAGATTCTGGCCGTGGGGTCATTACCCGAGACCGAGGCATCTGTATAAGGCTGTCCGTTTTTTATAACATACAGATAGTCCCCTACAACAAAGCACCTTGCGCCACCCTTAAAGGATGGGATGTAGGCGGTACTTGCAGGATCATGCCCCAAATTTGCGTCAGCAGATAACCTGATGCATTCCTGCGTTAAGTAATCATAATAAATAATATCTGCGGATGCGTCCGGGTAAGGATCTAAACTATAACACCCGTTTGCTGTTTCACCGCCCACAGTCATGGCAATTCCCTGTTGTGCGGTAAGCATATGCAGTTCTTCGCCGGAAGACGGAACAGTTTCCGCCGCGTCCTCATCAATAATTGTTGGCGCTGGCGTTGCAGACTCTGTGGCGGCAACCTCGGAATTATAACCGTATTCTTCCGAGCAACCAGCCAAAAAGTGGCTCATGAGAAGAAGCAGGGACAGAATTTCAATTGAGAATCTTGCGGCTTTTTTCATATTTCTCAACCATAAAGTCAGGTGAAAACATTATAAGGAACATCATATGCGTAAAACGGAGACGGCGTTGTCCCCTACCGCATATATTGGCCTCCACCAGAATTTGAAATAGATGATGTTCTTTGCAAGTAACGTGTGCCGATTCCGGCGCGAGGCCCGACACTATAAGATGTTCCGTTTCTTGTTATCACAACATCAGCAAATTTATTACCTATGAGATTTTTTAAGTTGACTTCGGGCATAGAATTAGTAGACGATCGATAAATGTTTATTGCGACATCAGGATTTGCATCGCTGTTAATCACATTTCCCGAATAATTTCGATTTGTCTATCTACAGTATAGCAAACCCCTTCTGGCAAGTCCAGCCGGAGGCTCTAATATTTACATTTCCCTATTGACAACTGTGTATAGTGTGTATATACTGTAAATATCGAATATGTACAGTTCGACCACAAGGAGCTTCTTATCATGCAGATTTACCTATCCAATTCCGGGCAGGAGCCGATTTACGCGCAGATTACACGGCAAATCAAGCAGCAGATTCTGTCCGGTGCACTGCGCCCGGGGGACGCACTGCCCAGCATCCGGCTTTTGGCCAGGGAGCTGCGCATCAGCGTCATCACCACCAAGCGCGCCTATGAGGATCTGGAGCGCGACGGCTTTATCCTGACCCAGCAGGGCCGGGGCAGCTTTGTTGCCGACCAGAACCCCGCCCTGCTGCGCGAAGAACATTTAAAAAAGGTCGAGGACTGCCTGCAGGGTGCGGTGGATGCTGCACGTCTGGGCGGTATCGGCTATGACGAGGTTGCAGAGACGCTGCGCCTTTTGTGGGAGGGCTGACCTATGGCAGCAAGCACCGCCGCTTTACGCGGCATCACGAAGCAGTACAAAGACTTTACCCTTGGGCCGGTTGATATGACCGTGCCCGCGGGCAGCATCGTCGGGCTGATCGGCGAGAACGGCGCAGGCAAGACGACACTTTTGAAAATCCTCTGCGGCGTCAACCGGGCGGATGACGGCACGGTTGACCTGTTGGGCGGCTCCCCTGCCGATGCCGCCACTCGCGCTAAGATTGGCGTTGTGTTTGAGGATGCCTTTTTCTACGGGAGCTTCACCGCCGCGCAGGTCGCGCGCAGTCTGGCCGGAATGTACGGTGCGCGGTGGAATGCGGACAGCTTTTCCGCCTATCTGCGCCGCTTTGGTCTGGACGCAGGCAAGAAGCTCAAAGAGTACAGCCGCGGCATGCGGTTAAAACTGAGCCTGGCTGCGGCGCTGGCCCATGACCCCGAGCTGCTGGTGCTGGACGAAGCCACCGCCGGTCTTGACCCGGTGGTGCGCGGTGCGCTGCTGGACCTGTTTTTGGAGTTCATCCAGGACGAGCGGCACAGCATTGTCATGAGCAGCCACATCACGGCGGACCTTGAGCAGATTGCGGATTCCATCGCGTACCTGCACAACGGGCAGCTGCTGTTTCAGGAGAACAAGGATGATCTTTTGCAGGAATACGGCGTGCTGCACTGCGGCGAGGATGTACTGACTTCCCTGCCCGCCGGGCTGGTGGTGTTCACCAGGCGCGGGGCCTATGGGTGTGAAAGTCTGGTCAGGGAACGGCGCACCGTGCAGGAGCTTCTGCCGGAGGCCGTCTGCGACGCGGCAAGGCTCGATGATATTATGCGGTTTTATAGCGGGAGGGATGCACAATGAAAGGGCTTTTGTATAAAGAATGGGCCACTCTGATAAGTTCCTACAAACAGTCTGTATTTTTTATCGCGTTCCTCTACGGCGGCATCAGCATTCTGACCGGGCAGACCGGGATGGCCTATGCATTGCTCGTTGTATTTTCCATTCTGATCACCTCCACGATTTCGTTTGACGAGAACTCCCATTGGGACATCTACGCCCGCACGCTGCCCGTGACACCCGCGCAGCTTGTGGGCAGCAAATACCTGTTTGGGCTGTGCGGGCTGGCGCTGGGCACAGTGTGTACGGTGCTGATCGTGGCGCTGAACAATGTGCTGCCGCCTCTGCTGTTCTGGCACACCGCGTATAAAGTACCGCCCCTCGAGTGTCTGGCAGCCCTGCTGGCCTGCGGCAGCATGGCGCTGCTGTTGGTCGCGCTTTTGCTGCCGCTGTCCTATCGGTTCAACAGTGTCAAGGCCCGCAGCTGGCTGTTTCTGATCCTCGGTGTGCTCGGCGGTTGTATTGGGCTGGTCGCTTCCGTCTCGCCCGATTTGATGCAGCTGTTCAATGCTCCCGACGAAGTGCTGCTGACGGGGCTGGTTGCAGCGTTTGTAGGGCTGCTGGCGGTGTATTTTGTGAGCTATAAGGTATGCGTGGGGATTTATAAGCGGAAGGAATACTGAGTTCCTGCCGCAATGTGCCCGGGCGGATATGGAATCCGCCCCTACGTGTGTGTGCGGCTTCCCTGCGGGCGAGCAATGCTCGCCCCTACAAGGGAGGCTTTATAACAAAAAATCCTGTGCCCTTTTGCGGACACAGGATTTTTTAGTATACACTTATTCGCAGCCCAGATAGGCTTTGCGGACCTCGATGTTGTTGGCGAGCTCGGTGGCCTCGCCCTCCATCTTGATCGTGCCGGTCTCCAGAACATAAGCGCGGTTAGCGATCTCCAAGGCCATCTTTGCGTTCTGCTCCACCAGCAACACGGTCACGCCGTTGCGGTTGACCTGGCGGATGATCTTGAAGATTTCCTTGACCAGCAGCGGGGACAGGCCCATGGACGGCTCGTCCAGCAGCAGCATTTTGGGCTTGCACATCAGCGCACGGCCCATGGCCAGCATCTGCTGCTCGCCGCCGGAGAGCGTACCGGCGGGCTGGTTGCGGCGCTCCTTCAGACGCGGCAGCAGGTCAAAGACCATGTCGAAGTCATTCTGGATGGCCTCCTTGCCGTCGCGGCGTGTGTACGCGCCCATCTGCAGGTTCTGCTGCACGGTCAGGCCGCTGAACACGCGGCGGCCCTCCGGCACCTGCGCCAGGCCCAGGCGGATGATCTTGTGCGCCTCCATCTTACTGATGGTCTGGCCGCAGTAGTCGATCTCGCCGCTCTGCAGCTTCAGCAGACCGGAGATCGCGTGCATCGTCGTGGTCTTGCCCGCGCCGTTCGCACCGATCAGGGTGACGATCTCGCCCTCATTGACATGGAACGAAATGTCCTTGATGGCGTGGATCGAGCCATAGTAAACATTGATATTTTTGACAGAAAGCATCTCGCCCATCGTCAGTCACCTCCCAGATATGCCGCAATGACCTTCGGGTTGTTGCGGATGGCTTTGCCGTCGCCGCGGGCAATCACACGGCCATAGTCCAGCACGGTGATCTCCTCGCAGATGCCCATGACAAAGTTCATATCGTGCTCGATGAGCAGGATGGCGACGCCGAACTGGTCGCGCACGCTGTGGATGGTGTGCATCAGTTCCTCGGTCTCGTTGGGGTTCATACCGGCGGCGGGCTCGTCCAGCAGCAGCAGCTTCGGGTTCGTGGCCAGTGCGCGGGCAATTTCCAGCTTGCGCTGCTTGCCGTAGGGCAGCTGGCTGGCCTTGTAGTCGGCCTCCTTGTCCAGGTCAAAGATTTTGAGCAGCTTCATGGCCTCGCGGTTCATCTCGTGCTCTTTTTCTTTGTAAGCAGGCAGACGCAGGATGCCGGTCCACATATTGTACTTGATCTGATTGTGCAGACCGACCTTGACGTTATCCAGCACCGTCATATCATTGAACAGGCGGATATTCTGGAAGGTACGTGCAATACCGGACTTGCTGATAAGCTCGGGGTTCTGGCCGGTAATGTCCTTGCCGTCCAGAATGATGTTGCCCTCGGTGGGCTTATAGACGCCGGTCAGCATGTTAAAGACCGTCGTCTTGCCCGCGCCGTTGGGGCCGATCAGGCCGTACAGATGACCCTTTTCAATGGAAAGATCGAGCTGCGCAACGGCCTGCAGGCCGCCGAACGCAATACCCAGGTTACTGACCTCCAGCAGTGCCATTTACGCCACCCCCTTTTTCTCTTTGTCTTTGGCACCCTTGCCCTCGGCATCCTCCTTGCGGAAGCGCGCGGTCAGGCGCTTGCGCAGGGCAATCATTTCGGGGCTCTGGTTGAAAATCATGACCACGATCAGCACGATGGCGTAGATCAGCATACGGTAGTCGTTCATGCTGCGCAGCAGCTCAGGCAGAACGGTCAGCACGGCGGCGGCGATGACCGAGCCGCGCAGGTTGCCGATGCCGCCCAGAACAACGAACACCAGAATTAAAATCGAGGTGTTGTAGTCGAACTTCTTCGCGACCAGCGAGGAGTAGTTCAGCGCGTAGAGCACGCCTGCAACGCCCGCAAAGACGGCGGAGGTCACAAACGCCATGAGCTTGTACTTCGTGATGGGGATGCCGACGGAGCGCGCGGCAATCTCGTTATCGCGGATGGCCTTGATGGCGCGGCCCGCGCGGGAGTTGACAAGGTTCAGAATGACCAGCAGCGTAATAATGACCAGCACGATGCCGATGGTGAAGGTGGACGCCTTCTTGATGCCGGTGATGCCCATAGCGCCGTTGATCAGCACCTTGCCGTCCACCTCCAGATTCAGGGAGGCGGAATCCTTCAGTGAGAAGTGCAGGCCGTGAGAATCCACGCCCAGATAACAGGCGTTCATAACGTTCTTGACGATCTCACCAAAAGCCAGCGTGACGATGGCCAGGTAGTCACCGGACAGACGCAGAACGGGGATGCCGACGAGCACGCCGAACAGACCTGCCACCGCGCCGCCGACCACGAAGGCCAGCAGCAGTGCAAGGGGCTGCGGGGCGTTTTCGGACATGACGACATAGACGAGCGTGCCGGAGAACGCGCCGACGCTCATGAAGCCGGCATGACCGAGGCTCAGCTCACCCAGCATACCGACGGTCAGGTTCAGCGAGACCGCCATAATGACATAGGCGCAGATGGGCACGAGCTGGCCGGAGAAGGAGTTTGTCAGCGCACCGGCGGCACTCAGAATTTGAATCAGGACATAGAAGCCGACGACAATGCCCAGCGTAATGACGTTGCTTTTGGTGGACTTTTTCATATTTTTCAACATAGCAGCCACCTCAAACCTTCACGTTGACCTTCTTGCCCAGCAGGCCGGTGGGCTTGACAATGAGCACCACGACCAGGACAAGAAATACGATAGCGTCAGACAGCTGGGTCGAAATGTAGGCCTTGCTCAGGTTCTCGATGATGCCCAGCAGGATACCGCCGAGGAACGCACCCGGGATAGAGCCGATGCCGCCAAAGACCGCGGCCACGAACGCCTTGATGCCGGGCATGGCGCCGGTTGTGGGCTGCAGGGTCGGATAGGACGAGCAGAGCAGCGCACCGGCCACAGCGGCCAGCGCAGAGCCGATGGCAAAGGTCAGCGAGATCGTCGCGTTGACGTTGACGCCCATCAGCTGGGCGGCGCCGCGGTCCTCCGACACAGCCAGCATGGCGTGGCCCGCGGGGGTGTTATTGACGAACCAGATCAGCACGACCATGATGACAATGCAGGCAATGATGGTCACGACGGTCTCTGCCGAGATGGTCAGCTGCCCGCCGAACAGACTGATGGGCTTGAGCCCGGAGACAACAGAGATAAAGCTCTTGGGGTTGGACGTCCAAGCCAGCTGGGCCACCTGCTGCAAAAGGTAGCTGACGCCGATGGCCGTAATCAGGACGGCCAGAGACGGGGCCTCACGCAGCGGGCGGTAGGCGACGCGCTCGATCGTAACGCCCAGAACGGTGCAGACGACCATCGAAAGGACAATGGCCAGCACGGGGTTCATACCTGCAGAGCCAAAAGCAAAGAACACAACATAGCTGCCAATCATGATAACGTCGCCGTGGGCGAAGTTCAACATCTTGGCAATGCCGTAGACCATCGTATAGCCCAGGGCGATCAGCGCGTAAACGCTGCCCAGACTGATACCGTTGATCAGGTAGGATAAAAATTGCATTGCGGAATACACCTCACTCTAACGTTTCCCCTGCTGATCGTTATACCGCAGGTAAGCAGGAAAATATGAATCCATAGTAGCACAAATCTGCGGGCAAAACAATGGGTTATCCTGTATTTCTACAAAAAACAAGTGTTTTTGTCGAGACCTGCTTCTACCAAACCAAAAAGGGCTGCCGAACCCTATGTCCGGCAGCCCCCATTGGCAGCGGAAAATTCAGTTTACGTGCGCCGTACCGGAATTACATAGCAGCGTAAGCACCGTCCTTGATGACAACAGCCTTAGGAGCCTTGGAAACAGCGCCGGAAGCGTCCCAAGTCATGCTGTCGCCGGTCAGGCCGTCAAAGGTCATGCTGGTGAACTGGGTCTTCAGCGCATCGCAGATGTCGGAGGCGTCCATGTCGCCGTTGAGGCCGCCGGCCAGAACAGCCTCGTAGATGGCGTAAACAACGTCATAAGCGTCAGCCGCGAACTGGTTCGGGGTGTCGCCGTAGGCTTCCTTATAAGCAGAGACGAATGCCTGGGTCTTTTCATCCTGGGCGTCCGCAGCAAACGGAGTCAGCAGCATCAGGCCCTCGGCCAGAGAGGTGTCGAAGCCATCAATGGAGAGGATGCCGTCCATGCCGTCGCAGCCGAAGAAGACAGGCTCATAGCCGCTCTTGTTGGCAGCGATCAGGATCTGGGAGGCCTCCTGATAGTAGATAGGCAGGAAAACCAGATCAGCACCGGCCTCCTGGCACTTGGCAACCTGGGTGGACAGGTCGGACTTGTTATCAGCGGTAAATGCCTCAGCGGTAACGATCTCGAGGTTCTTGGCAGCAGCCTCAGCCTTGAACTTCTCATAGATACCGGAGGAGTAGGCGTCAGAGGAGTCATAGATGATGCCGACCTTGGTGCCGAGCTTGTTGTCGGCGATGTAGTCAGCAGAAGCAACGCCCTGGTTGGGGTCGGTAAAGCAGATCTGGAACACATTGTCGCCGCTCTCGATGACAGTGGGCGCAGAAGCGGAAGGCGTCATCATAAACAGGTTGTCATTGGCGGTCTCGGCGGCAACGGCAATGGACGGGGTGGTGGTAACAGGACCAGCCAGGACCTGCAGGCCCCAGTCCTTCAAGGTGTTGTAGGCGTTGACGCTCTTCTCGGCGTCATGCTCATCGTCCTCGAACTTCCAATCAAAGACGTCGCTGCCGTTTGCGGCGTTGATCTCCTTGACGGCCAGCTCCTCAGCATTCTTGACAGCCTGACCATACACGGCAGCGCCGCCGGTGACGGGGCCGATGCCGCCGATCTTGATGGGGGTGCCGGTGTAAGCGCCGGAGCCCTCACCGGCTGCCTCGGCAGTGGCAGCGGTGGAGGTGGAGGCAGCCTCAGAGGAGGATGCCGTATCGGTGGATGCGGAAGATCCGCAGGCGGCCAGGCTCAGGACCATGGAAGCCGCCAGCACAGAGCTAACGAGTTTTTTCATAATAGTGTTCCCTCCTAGAAATAAAGCAACGGCACATAACGGGTTCGCACAACCCCGTGCCGCTTCATTGACTAAATTATAAGCTTTTGTTTACAAAAATGCAATAAACCAAATCAACAGCGTTTTCTATGCTTTTTGACCGCTTTATGGGGAAGTTTCACAAATTTTGGTTACAAAATATTATCAGCTTTACCTGTTGACATTTTAGTAAGACTTTTTGGGATAAAGGGCTTGCAAAATCCGCCATAATTTGTCATAATAGAGTGAAACTGAGTTTGTGAAAGGGGCATCATCGCAGATGAAACTTTTGGAGGAACGTATTATGCAGGAAGGCCAGGTTCGTCCCGGCAATGTCCTGAAGGTCGACTGCTTTCTGAACCACCAGCTGGACGTAGACCTGCTGGACAAGGTCGGCGAGGAGTTCTACCGCATCTTCAAGGACGACGGCATCAACAAGATTCTGACCATCGAGGCATCCGGCATCGCCATCGCCTGCATGACCGCGCGGCATTTCAACGTGCCTGTCGTCTTTGCCAAGAAGGCCAAGAGCAAGAACATTGACGGCGAGGTCTACACCTCCACCGTTCATTCCTACACCTATGGCCGTGATTATGACATCACGCTGTCCAAGAAGTTTCTCTCCCCCTCTGACAAGGTGCTGATTCTGGACGACTTCCTCGCCAACGGCAAGGCCATGAAGGGTCTGCTGGATGTCTGCGCGCAGGCAGGTGCGACCGTCGGCGGCATCGGCATCTGCATTGAGAAGGGCTTCCAGCCGGGCGGCGCCGAGCTGCGCGCTGCCGGCTACAAGCTGGCCAGCCTGGCCATCGTCGATACGATGACCGACGACCAGCTGACATTCCGTGAGCAGTAAGCTTTTCTCTGATTTTACGTATGGCACAAAAAAATCCCGGGTCGTGAAAGTGGCCCGGGAATTTTTATTTCAGATGTTCAGAAGCAAAGATCACTTGCCCAGAGAAGCCAGATAAGCAGCATTCTGCGCGGCCAGCGCGGGCCATGACTGTCTGTTCAGATTATTCATACGTCTCACCAACCAAAAACCGCCTGCGCGGTGCGCAGGCGGTCAATGCCTTATGTGGTTACATCAGCCCTTGATGGCAGCAGCAACTTCAGCAGCGAAGTCCTCGTTGCGCTTCTCCAGGCCCTCGCCCTTGGTGAAGTGGGTGAAGGAAGCGATCTTGATGTCGCCGCCCAGAGCCTTCGCGGTGTCGGCAACGTACTTCTTGACGTCCATGCCGCCGTCCTTGATGAAGGCCTGGTCGACCAGGCAGGCTTCCTTGTAGAACTTGCCCAGCTTGCCGATAGCCATCTTCTCCTTGATAGCGTCGGGCTTGTTGGCAGTCTTGGGATCGTTGGCCATCTGAGCCAGAACGATCTCCTTCTCCTTGGCCAGAACGTCCTCGGGCACGTCGGACTCGTTCAGGTAGCTGGGGTTAGCAGCAGCGACCTGCATGGCGATGTCCTTGCCGAAGGCAGCGAACTCGGGCTTGGCAGCGACGTCGTCAGAGGTCTCGAACTTGACGATGACGCCGTGGGTGCCGCCGCCATGGACGTAGGCAGCGCAGTGGCCCTCGTAGCGGGCAAAGCGGCGAACCTTGATGTTCTCCTTGATGACGAGGATCAGAGCCTTCAGGGCATCGTCAACCGTGCCGTCGCCCATCTTGCAGGCCATCAGGGCCTCAACATCGGCGGGGTTCTCGTCAGCAACGACCTTAGCCAGGTTCTTGGTGAAGTCAACAAACTTGTCGTTCTTGGCGACGAAGTCGGTCTCGGCGTTGACCTCAACGACAACAGCGCAGTTGTCGAAGGAAACGGCATAGACCATGCCCTCGGCGGCGATGCGGCCAGCCTTCTTGTTGGCAGCAGCCAGGCCCTGCTCGCGCAGGATCTCGATAGCCTTCTCGAAGTCGCCGTCAGCCTGGGTCAGTGCCTTCTTGCACTCCATCATGCCGCAGTCGGTCTGCTTACGCAGCTCCATAACGTCTTTTGCAGAAATAGCCATAGTGCTCAATGTCCTTTCTGAATTGTAGGGAGTAAATCAATCCTCTTTGGTCTCGGCGGCGGGAGCGTCCTGAACGCCCTGCTTGCCCTCCAGCACAGCGCTGGCCATGGCACCGGAGATCAGCTTGACAGCGCGGATAGCGTCGTCGTTGCCGGGGATGACGTAGTCGATCTCATCGGGATCGCAGTTGGTATCAACGATAGCAACAATGGGGATGTTCAGCTTGCGGGCCTCGGAGACAGCGATGCGCTCCTTGTGGGGGTCAACGATGAACATAGCCTTCGGCAGAGCCTTCATGTTCTTGACGCCGCCCAGGTACTTGTCCAGCTTGGCCATCTCGAGCTCGAGCTTGACGACTTCCTTCTTGGGCAGCAGGTCGAACGTGCCGTCCTCCTGCATGGTCTTGAGCTGCTCCATACGGTCGATGCGCTTACGGATGGTGCGGAAGTTGGTCATCATGCCGCCCAGCCAGCGAGCGTTGACATAGTGCATGCCGCAGCGGGTAGCCTCGTCACGGATGGACTCCTGAGCCTGCTTCTTGGTGCCGACGAACAGGATCTCGCCGCCCTGTGCAGCGGTGTCGCGGACGAAGTTGTAGGCCTCATCGAGCTTCTTCACAGTCTTCTGCAGGTCAATGATATAGATACCATTGCGCTCGGTGAAGATGTACTTAGCCATCTTGGGGTTCCAGCGGCGGGTCTGGTGGCCGAAGTGGACACCGGCCTCGAGAAGCTGTTTCATAGATACGACTGCCATTGTTTGTTTCCTCCAAAAAATTTAGTTTGTACCCTCCGCACTGCGGGGTTTCTGTTTTCTAACCCTTTCGACGTGTTACCGCAAAAAAGGCACAAAAAAACAGCGCAATGCGTGTGTATTGCTTTAGTATAGTACCATACCCCGGCGCAAATTGCAAGGGGTTTTTGAAAATTTATCGTTGCAAGTTCCGTTGTAGACTAAACGCATCAGCTAACCGAGCTGATTTAAACACACAGAGACATAAGAAAAGCAGTCTCTAAAGTAAAAAAGTGAGGTCTACAAAATGAAGTACACAGTTATCGGCATTCAGCACAAGTTCGGCACGTTCACCCCGACCGCTGGCAAAGATGCGGGCACGGAAAAAGAATACGATTTCTACCTCCTGCACTCCATCAAGAAGAACCGCGAGAACATCGGCGGCATGGAAGTTGTTCCCGTTCGTTGCACGCCCGACATGTACGGCCAGCTTGTCGCAGAGTGCGGCGGCCATCCCGAAGATGTTCTCAATCGCAAGATTGACTTCGATACCAAGGAGCTGTACAAGGTTACTCACCTCAAAGATTTTGAGGTCGTGGAGTAACGAGGTACGGCCCAATGGAAACACACCCGCCACCACCACGGCCCCCACCATAACCGCCAAACTGTGAACCCCGGTTTGGCTCTCCACGGCGCTACGTCCGTGGAGAGCCAAAAGCCAAGCCAAAACGAAAACAGAGGTGGTTAAAGTGGCAGATTCCCCAAAAGCCTATCAATTCATCTTCACGCTATACCCAGAAAGCCAGCAAAATGCAATCGACTACGTAAAAGAACACTGGTCGTGCGCATGGGCTTTGCACGATAAAGATACATACGATGCCGAGGACTTGAAAGAGTACGCAAAAGACCACGGCGGCGATTGCCCGCCGTGGAATGTGGGAGACCTCAAAAAGCCCCACGTTCATTTTGTGGTACGCTTCAAAAACCAGCGCTATGCAAGCGGCGTTGCAAAGGAACTGCGAAACAAAGCCCTTTGCAGTGTAAGCAATACGGCAATTCGCAGATGCTTCAACCTCTATAAATCCTATGTGTATCTCTGGCATGAGAATGAAGAAGATAAATACAAGTACGACCCCGACATAGTAGGCTTGCACGATTTCGACCCGCCCGCACAAAATGAGGGTGTGAGCGAAGAAGAACAAGTTGCAACTATGTTCGATATGCCGAAGTGCCACTCCGTCAAGGAGTTGGCGCGCTGGGCCTATGATAACGGCTGTTGGTCTACGTTCCGCAAAAACTACAACCTCTGGAAAGACATTTGGCAGGAAACTGTGAAAGGTCGTGCGGATTATGTCGATGTGGATTGACGCTTGCCATCAGTCTGTAGAGGTTATAGACGGCGTTACCCATGCCCGCCCTTGCCCTTGCTATTACTGCAACGACTGCCCGAACGCAACACTAGATTGCAAGATGGGCAAGCAGTATTGTGTGTACGACAGCTATAAACGGAAAGACATTCCCACGCCGTTCCGCTTTGAGCTGCTGGACACTGTACACTACCTATATATACCGCAGGTTTACACGCGTTGTGCAGGGTGCATCTACCGGCTAAAGCATGAGTATTTCAACATCTTGGAGTATCGCCCCTTTGATGAAGAAGTACCCGATTTACCCTTTTGAGGTGAAAACATGAGAGCTACGCAAAAGTCGCTTATCGACTACGACCAGATTGACAGCTTCGTACAAATTCAGAAGTTTGTCGGCGATAGGAAGTATGCAAGCCAGCTTTTCAACGCAAAGCGGGATATGACCCGCTGTTATGGTCGACAAGCCCCCAACTATTCCCTGTTGGCCACGGTCTACGAGGATAGAACGACCACGGTGCAGATTGTGCCGCATGATTACCAGTTGTAACGCAAGCACCCCCAAAAGCAAGCGTTTACATAAAAATCTTTGAAGAAAGGAGACGCAACCATGTATACTGTTTTCCTTGCTGGTGACGGTGTTGAGGTTGCAAAGACTGCTGTGGACGCTGTTATCACTGCTATGAGTGATGTGTTTACCCTGTCTGGTAACATCATCACCCAGATTACCGGTCAGCCCATTCTGCTGTTCTGTCTGGCGGCAAGTCTGGTGCCTGTTGGCATCGGCATCTTCCGTTCTCTGATGAACGTTGCACGCGGCTGATGTAAGCCCATCGGGGCAGGGCGCAAGCCCTGCCCCATCTTTTTGTTTATAACCGAATGAGGTTTTATATATGATTGATTTACATTTTATTGGAAGTTTTATTGGCGCGTTCCTTGGTCAACTTGCCGCTGGATATATTTGGGGTAAGTTGGAAAGTTTTGGTGAAAGCGAGGATTACACCGATGAATAAAAACTACCGCCTTATTGCCGTCCGCCGCTTCTGTTCCCGCATTGCTTGCGGTAGGCTTTCGCAACTGTACGCGCAAGCGTTCTACATTCCGCAAAACTAAAAAAGCCGCCATCGGCGGCGGGCTTAGTGGAAAATCTTAAACAGCAACCATGCGATTAGGCTTATGTTGGCGACAAGTCCAACAGGCCAGAAAATTATCGTTCCCAACATCCCCATAACTACCCATATTACAATTTTTAGCCGTTCTCTGTTTTGTTCCGTCATCCTAAATTTCTCCTTTCGGTGGTGTCTATGAAAAAGCGTCTTGTATCTATAATTTTAACTGTATTTTTGGTTTTGTCAATGATGCCTTTTGCGGCTTTCGCTGATGATACCATTGTTTGCCCTGCCTGTGGTGGCTCTGTTACAAAACAGGAGCGTAGACTTCTTACCGCACATGACGATTTTTATAAATGCGATAAGTGCGGTAAATGGGCTTGGGTTAATAAACTCGGTTCGTTGAGCCTGTTTTCTGTGGGCGACCAACAGATTCTTGATGCCGCCGATTCTTCTGCAATTATTAACTTTTCGTTCAATAACGGTAAGCTGATTCCCGCCGAAAAAGCCCCTTCCGGCATCGGCCGCAAAGACTTGCCCGGGTATGCGGATGACAATGGTACACCGTCTATTTCCTCAGACGGCGGTATCATTTGGCAGCCGACATGGGATGATGTTTTAGACTGTAATTTCTTTTTACAATTTACTTCCCGCGAGTATGGATATGGAACTGAGTATAATCTTCAAGAAATGAAGAATGGGTCATATAATACCTCAACTTCTACCTATAATAAGTCGTTTGTTTTTAGTGGGACACAATTAACAGTATCTTGGAATTATACAAGTTACTCGTATGCTTCAAACGGTGTTTTTTCTACAACGTCGGGAGATAAAGGCGTTTTTAAATTTAAAACACCTATTCGTGGTTACTATTCGCGGTTAAAAACACCTCGTTTATATTTTAAAGCAGGTAATGAAACATTATATTATTTGGCTGATACCAAAAGTACTTTGTATGATGCTGATTCGATTTTTAGCTATAATAGTATGCTAGGGGCTGGGTATTTCAAAAATGAGGTTTCGTCATCTCACCATGTTTGGCAATTCTATATGCCGCAATATAAAATAATTCCTTTTGATTCCGCTGACAAGCCCACCAGTTCCACGAACATCACCATCAACAACAACACATGGAACGGCAACATCTACACAGACAACAGCACCAACCTTACTTACATCTACCCCCAGTATACTACAATCAACGAGAAAAGCGAAACCGTTACCAACATCAGCACCAATCCCATCATCTACAACAACGAAACCAAGCAATACTACACCTACGATACAGTAACTAACAATTATTACTACATCACATACGAAACCTCCCCGACACCTACGCCGTCACCGTCTCCCGCTCCCGCCCCCACATGGACACCGGGCGGCGGTGCAACTCGCGGCGGCGGCGTTGGTCGCCATCCGTCCGACACTGATGCGGCAGACTGGACATTACACTACTACGTTCTGAACAATCGCCGCTATGATGCCTACTATGCTTTGAAGAAAACCGAAGTAGACACCGACACTAAATTACCGTGGGTAGACAACAAAAAGTACATTTCCACTACACAGATACCCATAGCCAACGGACAATATACCGTATCTGTTCCCGATGGCGTGTATTGGCGTGTCTGGTCGTGGGATGAAGCAAGCCAAACCCTAACCGGCGTGAATAGTTCCAACTGGCACAGCACCATAAACAACTTCCTGTTTAACGCAACAGGCGAGTACATTTTCGAGTTCTGCAAGGCAGACGGTAGTGACTTCAACACTGCTAAAGATGTAACCTTAAAACTGAAAAACGACAAAATCACCGATTATGAGGACGGTGGTACAATCGTAGAAGAACCTACACCCTCGCCCAGTCCTGGACCTACGGAAACACCCTCGCCCACAGAACCGCCTATACCTACCGCAACGCCTAAACCCGGTGGCGGTACAGTACCCACGCCGGGCGGCGATTCTAGCGGCGGTAACTCTGGTAGTAGTGATTCCGGCTGGAATCCCTTTAAGTGGCTTACCGACCTCTTAAAAGACATAGTCGAAACCATTCTAAAAGGTCTGTGGAAACTCTTAACCAGTATCTTCGGCTTCATCCTTTGGCTGCTGTCTCTGCTGTTTAAGCTGTTCCCGTGGATGCCTAATAGCGGTATTCTCGCGCTGTGTGCCGGTGTGGTTGTCGTTACCGTCATTCGTATTATCAAATTTGTAACAGGTAGGTGATACCATGAAAAAAATAATAGTCCTGCTGGCTCTGCTCTGCTGTATGGTATGTACTGCCGTGCCTGTGTTTGCAGATGCCGTCCCCGGTGGCGTAGGTCGTGACGATGTACTCAACGGAGATTTCAGCACTGCCGAAACCGCACAATCTGGCGACGATATGAAAGACGCTTTCAACGAGTACGGCGGCAAACTGCCCAGCATTATCGACGAGGTAAAACAAGGATGGGAAGAAGTATTTTCCGGTTTGGCTGGCGTTCTAAAGTTTCTCGCCGACACCATCGGCGGCATCTTCGGTATCTTGCCCGCAAGCTATACCGTGTATATCGTAATGCTGTGTTTGTGTATCGCTGTTTCGGCTATCATTAAAGTTCTTACGGAGTGACGCGCCTATGTTTATGGAATTTATGCAGAAAATTGGAGAATTGCTCTCCTTAAAAATCAACTTCTATGGTGCTTCGTTTAGCATCTTCGACTTTGCAATCTGGTATCTGTTCGCAACGCTGGTTATCTGGATTGTAAAACAACTGCTGTTTTGAGGTACGCTCATGTTAAAGGATAATTTCAACAAATTCTGTTTGGCCGTTATCGCGCTGCTGGTGCTGCTCTCGCTGTTCTTTACCATCCGGGCCAGTGCAGAAGAATACACTGCTCCCGAGGATGCAGCAGGATCATCGCAAGATGTTCCTGCTGCAGAAGAACACCCGGTAATACAGGTGCAGGGCGTTCAGACTTACGACCCTACTCTCTATGATAAACTGGATAAACTGCAAGAATCTATCGACGCTCTGACGGCGGCTGTCGTGCCCTCTGACGGCTCTAACGGTGCAGACGATGAAGTACCTGCACAAGACCCTGCCCCCGACTACACGGCCCAGATTTCGGGCATTTCCAATCAGCTTGAAATACTTACACAACAGGCTACCGCTGAAACTGCCGAGCCTAGCGCATTTGAAAAGCCGTTCGAGGAGTATTCCACTATTGAAGCAATCGGCCTTTTAGCTTTTGTTGCCTTTAGTTTGGCGTTCTTTGTAGCGGCTATCAAAATCTTCATTTTTTGAGGTGAAAATATGGCATCTTTATTTTATGACCTGCTGACCTTCTTCGGCATCAATGCCACCGCTCCGCAAAACCTCGGCGAATTGTTTCCGTGGCTTCTCTCTATCCTTGTTGCGCTGACCCTGTTCCTGTTCGTGTTCGGCATGATTAAGGATTTTGTACATACGTTTGGACGAGGTAAATTCTAATGGTGTACTTGCTCATTATCGCGTTCTGCTTCGCGCTGGCACTCTCCCGCATTGTGCGCTGTGTGGTTTTCCACCCCATCAAAAACTTCTACTATGCCGTAAAGGATTTGTATTGGTACATCCTGCATAAAGGTTGGAACAACTGTCCCGTTGGTGCCTTAGACATCTACTGCGGCTATTTCGGTAGCGGTAAAACTCTGTCGCTCGTGCATAAGGTTATCAGCCTGTATACCCGCTACGATGATAAAATCGTCTGGTGCGACCGCCGCAAAAAGTTTGTCACGCAGAAAATTAAGGTACTGTCAAATGTAGACCTGTCGATTCCTTACGAACATTTAGACAGCCTCGCGCAAGTAGTCAACGCCGCTAAAATCAACCGCAGTATCGACGATGCAAACGACACCCTCACAGTAACTATTGTAGCTATGGACGAGTTAAGCGTCCAGATGAACAGCCGCAGTTTTAAAGACAACTTCAACGCCTACTTCCTCAACACTCTGTTGACGTGCCGGCATAGCTATATTAGCATCTACGGTTCAGCCCAGCGTTTCCAACACGTCGATAAACTCATGCGCGACGTTACGCACACTGTCATACAGTGTAAAAAAGTCTGGCGTTTCCAGCTGTGGAGTTCCTACGACGCTTGGGAAATGGAAAACGCAACCAACGCCGAAATGATTAAACCGCTTCGCCGTGGTCTGTGGTTCGTCCATGATGAAGATTACCACGCCTACGATACCCTCGCAATTGTGGACAACCTCAAGAAAAAATTTGAAGATGGCGACATTTTAACGGATGCTGAAATCATCAATAATCAAGCCCCTGTTGGTCCTCTCGGCTTGGAAGTAACTACAAATCCTACTGCAAAAGCTAAACGCCGTATGCAAACTACGGTGAAAAAGTAAAAAGCGGCAAGCGCAAGAGCGGGGCGCGGGGCTACTGCCCCCGCCCTGCTTGCGCTTGCCCTTTTGCCTTATTGCCCGCTTTCCGGGTCGTGTCTCCTTTGCTTTCTAGATTCTGAGTCGGAGAACCTAGGATTTAGCACCGCCTAGGAAAGACGGTTTTTCGTGCTATAATAAATAGGGCGGCGAGTCTCGGATTATTTCCTTTGCTTCCTGAGTTCCTCGCCGGTGACAACCGCTAGCACGAAAAATTACACAAGTCATGGGCTTGAATTTTTTCCCAATTTATAAAGAAAAAATTTTCGGCGTAGCCGAACCCTTTACTTGTGTAAAGTCTTTTCGTACCCTTTAGCCGCTTACTTTTCGTTATTGCATATCGTTCCTCTGCGCCGTGCTAGCACGGCGCTTTTTTGGTGTAAAAGTCAAGGGTAGGGGTGGAGATTTTTTCATGGAGCGAATCACGCCGCGCTGATCGGGAGCGCGGCGAAGCAAGCGACCGTTTGGCGCGGTGTGATTCGTGGAATGAAAAAATACTACCCCGACCTTTACTTTTATACCAAAAAAAATAAAATTTTAGTAGAACCTACCGAGAGGAGCAACAAAGGATGTTTATAGAGCCACGACCAAAAGGAAAACACTTCACCAAAGATAACCGCGTTACTATACAAGCATTGCGTAAAGCCGGACATACACAAAGAGAAATTGCAAAAGAATTAGGCTGTTCGCAATCCTCTATATGCAGAGAATTGAAAAGAGGACAGATAGAACAGCTGGACGGCGCAACATGGATTATGTATAAAACCTATGATGCCTACGCCGCCCAACAGTATGCAGAATATCAGTATACCGCACACAGCAACGGTCTGAAAATCGGCAACAACCACGGCTATGTAAAAGCAATAGCCGAGTGTATATCAATGGGATATAGCCCATACGCCGCAATAGAAAAAGTGGGCAACACCTACGGTGTAAAGGTATCCAAGCAAACCATGTACCGCTATATATCCGAGGGGCTTATACCATACACCACCTATAAAAATCTTCCAGTAGGACACCGCAAAAAGCGCAAAAAACAAGTACAATCAATCATGCGTTCTAAGAGCGTAGACCACCGCAGTATTGAACGCCGCTCCAAAATCATAATGAAGCGTGACACGTTCGGACACTGGGAAATAGATAGCATAATAGGCACATCCGAGGGAAAAAACGAATCTTGCTTAGTAATGACAGAACGCCAAACTAGAGAAGAAATAGTAATTAAAGTAGAGGATAAAACCGCCGATGCCACTACAAAAGCAATGCAGAAACTAAAAGAACAACTCGGCGACGACTTCAATAAAATATTCTTCACCATCACCCTAGACAACGGCTCGGAATTTGCAAATCAGAACGCTTTTGATGCTCTGGGCGTTCCCGCGTTCTATTGCCATCCCGGTCACCCCTACGAACGCGGCAGTAATGAGAACAATAACAAACTACTGCGCCGCCACTTCCCCAAGGGTCAGAGCATGAAGCACAAAACACAGTACCACGCCACACAAGCCCAACACTTCATAAACGGCTACCCGCGCGAAATGTTCAACGGAAGATGTAGCAACGACCTGTTCAGAGAACAGCTAGAACAAATAAACTTGAGCGATAAACAAAGAATCTATACTTTCTTTAATATTTAAAAAAGACAGCGGCTTGCCGCTGTCCTCCTTAATCGTAAGTTCCGCGAACGCGAACGCATTGCGCATGGCATTAGGCGCGTTTAAATCCGTCGGAGACACCTTTTTAGTTTTTCTGATGGAGAGCGACAAAAAATAACAGAGTATCACCGCGCTGGCGCGGCGATACCCAAAAGACGCTCACCATCAGAAAAACAGACCTTGCCTAGCCGCAACGTGAGCGAAAGAGACTGATAGAACAGATGCCCAATTTTTAAAGCGTCTGTTTTATCGGTCTATTCGCGTTGTGCAAGTTGCACAGTTTACCTCACCGTTTTACCCCTTTTCCGCTACCGCTCTTGTGCGCTTTGCCGAATTATCCGTTTGGGGGTTGACTTTAGGAAATTTATCGTTGCAGGTGTGTTTTTAACGTGCTATGATACAGGCAGAGACAATACTGTGAAGTGTTTTCAACGGGAGCGACGGGGGGTGCCGGGATGGTCATTTGGATCAGCATTTATTTCATCGGGGTCTTTGTGTGCGGCCTTGTCCAGCTGTACACGCAGCATCTGCGCCTTGTCGGCGTGGACCGCCGCCGCTGGCACCATCCGCCGCCGGAGCGCAGCCCCTATAAGCCCATTGAGGTCTGGTGGATGTTCAGCCGCGGGGAGTTTGCCGCGTTTTTGCTGAACTGCTTTGCCGTGCCCGGGCTTCTACTGCTCACCTTCCCGCTGGGGTGGTACATCGGCGGCGACGCAGCCAGCCTTATCACGGGGCTTGGCGTACTGTTTTTTGTGCTGTTCATCTCCCCCATTGCCGAGCGGCTGATCGACGGGTTTTGATTTTTCCTCATGTTTAAACTAAAAGAAAAGACCTGTCAGATTTCTCTGACAGGTCTTTGTGGTGGAGAATACCGGGATCGAACCGGTGACCTCTTGCATGCCATGCAAGCGCTCTCCCAGCTGAGCTAATCCCCCATAGCTGGCGTCGCTTTGAAGCGTTTGAGTTTCGTGCGCTCCTGACGACGCCATTTATTATAGCAAACCGTTTTTCAAATGTCAAGCGGTTTTTTGAAATTATTTTAGGATTTTTTAATCGTTGCTTCTGCGGCCCAGCATACGCAGGATATACAGGAAGATGTTGATGAAATCAAGGTAGAGGTTCAGCGCACCGATGATGGAGGACTTGTGCAGCATGGCCGCGTCGCCGCCGAAGTAGGAGTAGTAGTATTTCAGCATCTGGGTGTCATAGGCGGTCAGGCCCATGAAGATCAGCAGGCCGACGGCGCAGAGCACAAGGTCCATGATGCCGAAGCCAAAGCCAAACAGGCTGAACAGCCCGCCCACCAGGCCGCAGACGATCAGGGCAACCAGACCGCCCATGAGCTTGGGGCCCCAGCCGGTCAGGTCACGGTTGGTGACGTTGCCGTACACCGCCATAACGCCGAAGTAGACCGCACCGACGAGGAACGCCAAAATCAGGCTGCCGAAGTCATACGCGAGGAAGATGGAGCTCAGATTCAGGCCGTTGAGCACCGCGTAGGCGAAGAAGATGCCCGTGGCCGTGGACGGCTGCAGCGTCTGCACCCGGGCCGACAGCACGAACACCAGCACCAGCTCCGCGATGGAGGTCAGGATGAACAGGCCCGATGTGATGAGCGGGTAGATCAGCCCCGTCGTCACTGCGCCGATGCCGACCAGGAACGTGACCAGCAGACCGGCAAACATCCAGCCGAAGGTCTTGGACAGAAACTCGGAAAGCGTACCAAAGGGGCTTTCCGCATACGAAATATCAGAATAATTGCGATTCATAGTTGCAATCCCCTTTCTCTAGGCAGTATTATAGCGTGTTTTTCACCGTAAATCATCAAGAAATTGTGAAATTTACTTCTTTTTAAAGCTATAGTCAGGCAGTGCTTTCTGTGCTATAATAGCAAATAATGCTTTCCGTTTACATTTATATAAAGGGATGTGATTTTTATGACAGCAGCCGAAATCGAGGCCCTGGGCGGTTACTACGGTGCCACCCCGCGCCCCGACGATTTTGAGAGCTTCTGGCAGGCGCGGATGGCCGAGGCTGACGCGGTGCCGCTGCACTACACCGTCACCCAGGCGCAGGAGGTCCCGAGCTGGGGCAGCTGCGAGTTTCTGGACCTGTGGTTCACCGGCATGGAGGGCGCACGCCTTTACGCAAAGTTTTTACGCCCGCGCCGGAGCGAGCCGATGCCGCTGGTTCTGCAGTTTCACGGCTACCCCGGCGCATCCCGCAGCTTTGCCGAGCAGGCGTCGTTCGCGGGCATGGGCATGGCGCTGATCGCCATGGACTGCCCCGGTCAGGCCGGCTACAGTGAGGATGTCGGCGGCTTTTTGGGCACCACCGTGTCCGGGCATATCATTGCCGGGCTGGACGGCCCGCCGGAGCGGATGTACTATGTGCAGCTGCACCAGAACATCCGCATCCTCTGCCGCCTGGTGCGGGAGCTGGACGGCATCGACACGAGCCGTGTCTTTGTCAACGGCGGTTCGCAGGGCGGCGGGCTGGGTCTGGCCTGTGCGGCGCTGAACCCGGAGCTTATTGACCGCGCGGCCATCCTCTACCCGTTTTTGAGCGATTTCAAGCTCGTGTGGGACCTTGGCGCGGACGAGATCGCCTATGAGGGGCTGCGCTACTACGCCCGCTGGTTTGACGCCGACGAGCACCAGCAGGACCGGTGGTTCCGCCAGCTGGGCTACATTGACAGCAAAAACTTTGCGCCGATGATCCACTGCCCAGTGCTGTTCGGCACGGGATTGGATGACGTTATCTGCCCGCCGCAGACCCAGTGCGCCGTGTACAACAATCTGCACTGCGCCAAGAAGCGGTATCTCTTCCCCGGGTACGGACATGAGGAGATCCCGGAATTTGACGATATGCTGCTGGACTTTTTCACCAGCAAGGAGGCTGTGCTATGACCATCACAGAGCAAAAGGCATTTCTGCGCAGCTACACCGGGCAGGCGCAGGCCCCCGCTGATTTTGCGCAGCGCTGGCAGGAGACTGCGGCGGCACTGCACACCGCGGTAAGCTGTGCGCCCGTCGCGTTCGGCAACCCCTGCGGCGTGTATGAGCGGCTGACCGTCACCTTTGACGGGCACAGCGTCACGGCCCGGGTCATCCGCCCCGCCGCAGACGGAGTGCATCCGCTGCTGCTGATGTACCACGACCTGAACCGCGGCGTGCGCGGCTGGCACCATATAACGCGGTTTCTGGCGCTGGGCTTCGGCGTTGTCGCTCTGGAGGCCGAGCCGTTCCGGGAGGATTGGAAGGTGCAGCCCGCACAGGCGGCTTTCCGGCAGCGCTATCTCGACGCGCTGGCCGTGGCAAAGGCCGCGCTGGCGCTGCCGTGGGTGGATACAGGCCGCGTGTACACGTTTGGCGAGGGCTTCGGCGGCGGACTGGCGCTGCTGGCAGCGTCGTTCTGCCCTGCAGTGTCCCGCTGCGCAGCGCTGAATCCGCTGCCGGGAGATTTTGCCGGCCTTGGTCTGCCCGGATACGACGAGTTGGATGCAGCGAATTTCGCACCGCTCTGCCGTGCCGAGGTGCTGCTGGGCACTTGCCTGATGGACGAGTACGCCCCGCCCAAGGGTCAGGCCGCGATTTACAACCGCCTGACCCGTCCTAAGCAGTGGAAGCTCTACCCCAAATACGTGCATGAGCGCGTCAACTTTTTTGAAAATCAGATGCTGTGCTTCTTCAAGGACGGCATCCCGGAAGCATAAGGTACACCATGTCTGAAGCAACACCGTTCGGCATCTATCTGCACATTCCCTACTGCAAGGCAAAATGCCGCTATTGCGATTTTTATTCGGCCCCCGGTGCCCGCGGCGTGCCGCAGAGCTACGTGGACGCGCTGCTGCGGGAACTGGCGAAAAACACCCGCCGCCCCGACACGCTGTACTTTGGCGGCGGCACCCCGGCATTGCTGGTGCCCGCGCAGGCGGCGGCTTTGATCGAGGCTGCCAATCCCCTGCCCGGCGCGGAGATCACGCTGGAAGCCAACCCCGATGTTGTCACACCGGAGACGCTGCGGGGCTTCCGGGCAGCAGGCGTGACCCGTATCAGCTTTGGCGTGCAGAGCGCCGACGACGCGCAGCTGCGCCGGTTGGGCCGCACCCACACCGCCGCCGGGGCCGCGCAGGCGCTGGCATGGGCGCGGGAGGCGGGCTTTCCTGAAATTTGCGGCGACATCATGCTGGCGCTGCCGGAGTACACAAACGCTGAATTTGACCGCACGCTGGCCCTGCTGCGGGACGGCGGCTGCACGCATATTTCAGCCTATTTATTAAAGGTAGAGCCGGGCACGGCGTTTTACCGCAATCCGCCCGCGGGTCTGCCCGACGGCGACGCGGCGGCAGATTTTTACCTGTATGCCGTGCAGCAGCTCGAGGCCGCAGGCTACCGGCAGTATGAGATCAGCAACTTTGCCCGCCCGGGCCACGAGGGGCGGCACAATCTTTTGTACTGGAACTGCAGCGATTATTGGGGCGTCGGCCCTGCCGCCCACAGCTGTGTGGGCAATGTGCGGCGGTTCTGGCCCGACGACGTGCAGGGATTTATCGCAGGTACCGTGGCCGAGCAGCGCGAGGGCGACTGCACGTCGGAGGATTATCTGTTGATGCAGCTACGGCTGGTCAGCGGGCTGAATATCCCTGCGTATGAACGCCGCGGCGGACGGTTTACGGCGGCACAGCGCGTCTTTATGCGGCAGTGCGTCGGGCACGGGTACGCCGTGTGGGACGGAGACGTGTTCCGCCTGACCCCCGCCGGGATGGTCGTGCAGAATGCGATATTGGAGGAATTGATGTAAGCAAAGCCTCCCCCAGGGGGAAGGTGGCCCGCAAGGGCCGGATGAGGGCAGAGCTGCCGGAATTGCCCGGTAACGGGCTGCCGCGGGAGAGTCCGCCCTCATCAGTCACCTGCGGTGACAGCTTCCCCCGAGGGGGAAGCCTTTTGGCTCAGCAAAAAACGCACACGCGGAAAATTTCCGCGTGTGCGTTATTTTTGTACTTTTATACTTCTCTCACCGGCCAGCCGAGCAGGTCAGCGGCGGTGCGGTCATGGGTGACGAGGATCGTGGGGCGCTCCCCCGCCAGCCGTTTTGTGGCGGTGACGGCGTCCTCGACAAGCTCGGCATCCATGCCGGTGAAGGGCTCGTCCAGCAAGAGCGTTTTCGCATCGCGGCAGAGCAGCGCGCGCAGCAGAGCGGCACGGCGCTTCTGCCCGCCGGAGAGCCGCGCCACAGGCAGCGCCAGCTCGGCATCCGTAAAGCCAAGGGTGCGCAGCTCACGCTCGGCATCCCGCGGCGTCAGGCCGTGGCCGGTCAGCGTCAGGTTGGCGGCGGCAGTCAGCTGCGGGCAGAGGCGATCCTCCTGAAAGACGGCGGCGGGCGTTTCGACGCCGGTCACTGTGCCGGAGTCCGCGGACTCCAGTCCCAGCAGGATGCGCAGCAGCGTGGTCTTGCCGCAGCCGGAGCGGCCCATCAGCACCATGGGGCGGTCCACCGTCCAGGTAAACCGCTGCAAAACCGGCGTACTGCCGAAGCTTTTGCAGAGATCGGTTATCACAATGCTCACACGCGCACCTCCCCGCAAAGACGTGTCTTGGCCGTGCGCAGCAGGGCCGCCGATGCCGCGGACAGCGCCGCCGACAGCAGCACGATGACGAGCGTCCACGCGAACACATCCGGCGTGGACAGAGTGATCTTCGCGCGGTAGAGCGCGTCGCCCACGCTGTGGTCCGGCAGACCGATGACCTCGGCGGAGACGCCGCTCTTCCAGCACATGCCCATAGCGGCGATGCAGCTCTCGCAGAAGGACGGGAAGATGCCGGGCAGCCAGATGTACCGCAGCCGCGCGGTGAGCGGCAGGCGGTAGACCTTCGCCATTTCCAGCAGCTTCGGGTCGGTGTCGGCAATGCCGCCCAGCACGCCCGCATAGACGACGGGCAGCACATGGGTAAAGCTGACGATGACCGACAGGTTCGCACTGCGCACCCAGAGCAGCGCCAGAATGACAAAGCTGGCGACGGGCATGGCGCGGATCAGCTGCATGGCAGGGTCAATGAACACCCGTACCCAGTGCCAACGTGCGCCCGCTGCGCCAAGAAGCAGGCCCCCTGCTGCTGCCAGCAGGAAGCCCGCCATTATGCGCAGCGCACTGAACACGATGCGCTGCCAGAATGCAGCTGTGGGTGCCAGCTGTGCCAGCGCTCCCAGTGTCTGCAGGGGCGTAGCCAGAAACAGCCCGCCGTGTCCCAGCCCCATGGCAGCAAGCTGCCAAATCAGAATCCACACAAGGATGGCGGCAGCCTTTTGCCACAGCGGCGTTTGCTGGGGCGGATGCTTGCATCCGCCCGCAGCAGCAGCGGCGGATCGATGCGAGCATCCGCCTCTGCGGGGGGATTTAGCCTGCATAGTAGAAGTCGTCGGCAGGCAGGGCGCCGCCCACGCTGGCGGGGTCGGCGGCGTACAGAACCTTGAAGTAGGTCTCGAGGTCGGTCTTCATCTCGTCGCCGGTCTCAAAAACAATGTTGCACTGCGGCAGAGCCTTCTGGGCCAGCGCAGCCTTGGCGACAACGCCGTACTGCTCGCAGAGGGCTGCGGTGCCCTCGAGGTCAGAGTTTGCGGCCTCGACGCTGGCGGCATAGCCATCCATGAAGGCGGCAAAAGCCTCAGGGTCGTTCTCAACGGCATCCTTGCGGACGACCAGAACGCCGGTGACCAGCTTGGAGCCGGCGACCTTCTGCCATTCCTCGTTCATGTCAAGCGCAACGCGCAGACCCTCGACCTGAGACATGGCGCTGGTGACGAAGGGCTGAGGCAGCATAGCGATGGTGGCTTCGCCCGCCTGGACCTTGCTCAGGGCCTCGGTGGCCTCGCTGCAATACTCGATGGTAACGTCGCTGTCGGGGTCAACGCCGTTCTCGGTCAGGACGTAGCGCAGAACGTACTCGGGGGTAGCGCCCTTGCCGGTGGTGACGATGGTCTGGCCCTTCAGATCCCCGACAGAGTTGACGGTCTCTCCGTTCTCGACGATGTAGAGCACGCCCAGCGTGTTGATGCAGGCAACTTCCACTGCACCGTTCGTCTTGTTGTAGAGCGTGGCGGCGAGGTTGGCGGGCACAGCGGCGGCGTCCAAGTCCCCCTTGACCAGCAGCGGCACGATTTCATCGGCAGCGCCGTACATCGTGAAGTTGTAGTTGGAGGCGACCTCATCGCTCATCAGGTTGACGAGGCCCATCGTCGTGGGGCCCTTCAGGCCCGCGATGCGCAGGGCGGCCTCGGATGCGTCGGCGGTTTCTTCAGTAGCGGGGGCCTCGGTGACGGCGGGGGTTGCCTCGACGGCGGATTCAGCGGCAGACTCTGCGGCAGACTCGCTCACAGTCGCGGTCGCGCCGCAGCCAGCCAGAGAGGCGCACAAAGCAAACGCCGTTACAGCGGCGAAAATACGTTTCAGTTTCATAAAAATCTTATCCTCCTTGTTGCTTTTGCGGCCCTACTATACTATAATAAATGTGAATTGTCTGTTGCCCGTGCAACAGATACCCTTTTCAACCGTTTGCAAGGAGCTGTATGGACTACACACCCTACTACGAAACGATGCGCCGCACAAGCCTTTTGCGCGGCATGACGGACGCCGAGCTGGACACGCTGATGGCCTGCTTTGCGCCGCGGGTGCGCCGCTACGCCAAAGGCGAGCTGCTGCTGATGGCAGGCTACGAGACCCACGAAGTCGGCCTTGTGCTGGAAGGTGCTATCACGGCAAGCAAGCCGCTGGCCGACGGCTCTACCGTCGTCATGGCCCGTATGGGGCCGGGCGGCGTCTTTGCCGACGTGCTGGCGGGCGGGCGCAGCCGCAGCCCCGTCAATGTCTCCGCCGCCGAGGCCTGTCTGGCACTGTATCTTCCCTGCGAGGCACTGCTGCGCCCCTGCGCCGCGCTGCACAGCGCACACCTGAAGCTGCTGCAGAACTGGCTGGAGACCATCAGCGACAAATATTTTGCGCTGGACCGCCGTTTGGAGCTGATTTGCTGCAAGAGCCTGCGCGGGCGCATCTGCATGTGGCTGCTGGAACAGCGCGAGCGGTGCGGCGCGGATACGTTTTCCACCGCCATGACCCGCACTGAGCTGGCCGCGTTTTTGAACTGTGACCGCAGCGCGCTCTCCCGCGAGCTGAGCCGGATGCAGGAGGAGGGGCTGATCGAGCTGTTCCGCGGCAGCTTTAAGCTGCCCGACCCCGAGCGCCTGCACGCCGTCTGCCCGCAATTTTAACATATTGAGGTTATTTGTATGAACAACCGTACCGACCCGATTTTGTACATCGTCATCCCCTGCTACAATGAGCAGGAGGTGCTGCCCATCACAGCACCGATGTTTTTACAGAAGCTCACCGACCTGACCGCCGCGGGCAAGATCAGCCCCGACAGCCGCGTGCTGTTTGTGAACGACGGCTCGAAGGACCGGACGTGGGAAATTATCTGTGACCTGGCTGCGCGTGACCCGCACTATGCAGGCATCTGCCAGAGCCGCAACCGCGGCCACCAGAATGCCGTGCTGGCGGGCCTGATGGAGGCGAAAAGCCGCTGCGACATTACGATTTCCATCGACTGCGACGGGCAGGACGACATCAACGCAATGGACGCCATGGTGGACGCCTACCGCGACGGCTGCGACGTCGTGTACGGCGTGCGCAGCAAGCGCGAGACCGACACGTTTTTTAAACGCTTTACCGCGGAGAGCTTCTATAAAATCCTCAACGCCATGGGCGCGGAGGTCGTCTTTAACCACGCGGACTACCGCCTGATGAGCGCCCGCGTGCTGGAGGAGTTTGCCCGGTTCAGGGAGGTCAACCTGTTCCTGCGCGGCATGGTGCCACTGGTCGGCTTCAAGTCCACCTGCGTGACCTACGAGCGGCATGAGCGCATGGCGGGCGAGAGCCACTATCCCCTGTCCAAAATGCTGGCACTGGCGTTTGACGGCATCACAAGCCTGTCCATCAAACCTATCCGATTCATCACCGGCTTCGGCGTGTTTGTGGCGCTCGTCAGCTTTATCGGCGTGCTGTGGGCCGTCATCGAGGCCGCGCTCGGCCTGACCGTGTCCGGTTGGGCGTCGATGACAAGCATCATCTGCTTTGTGTCGGGCGTGCAGCTGATCTGTCTGGGCGTTATCGGGGAGTACATCGGTAAAATTTATCTGGAATCCAAGCACCGCCCGCGGTATATTATCAGCGATACAACGCCGAACTTCGGCGAGATCAAGGAGGACGCGCAATGAGCCGACAGGTATGGAAGGGGTCTACCCTGCTGAACCCGGAGCCGCCCGTACTGGTCAGCTGCGGCAGCCCCGACAAGCCGAACCTTATCACGGTGGGCTGGACCGGCACGATCTGCACCCAGCCGCCGATGCTGTCCATCAGCGTGCGGCCCGAGCGGTACAGCCACCATCTAATTCAGGAAAGCGGCGAGTTCGTCGTGAACCTGCCCACCGAGAGCCTTGTCCGCGCCATCGACTGGTGCGGCGTCAAGAGCGGGCGCGACGTGGACAAGTTCGCTGCCATGCACCTGACCGCCGCCCCTGCGGCCAAGGTCGGCACGGTGTTGGTGGAGGAAAGTCCCGTGAATCTGGAGTGCAAGGTCACGCAGGTCATTCCGCTGGGTTCGCATGATTTGTTTCTGGCCGAGTGCGTCGCTGTGGATGTGGACGAGCAGCTGCTGGACGAGAGTGGCAAGCTGTGCCTGAACAAGGCGAAGCTGATCGTCTACAGCCACGGGGATTATCTGGCGCTGGGAAGAAAGCTGGGCAGCTTCGGGTACAGCGTGCGGAAGAAGAAAAAGGTGATCAAAAAATAATAGGGGCAAATTCCATATCCGCCTCTCGGCTAGAAGGCAGCCGCGCTGTAAATGCAAGGTTGCGGGCCGCACATGTGCGGCCCCTA
>OGYD01000541.1_pt1 | contig 31662 bp, 19 predicted proteins | sample 1576441 | NCBI WGS metagenome assembly OGYD01 (sample SAMEA3541537, study PRJEB24748) | human gut metagenome | biome: human gut; feature: human-associated habitat; material: faeces | place: China | collected 2012 | reverse complement strand
GGGCATGCCCCGCCCCTACTTGGATGTGGAAACGAGGTGAGTGACAATTTATTCCGTATCGGATGCCTACAAAACCGCGATCCGCGCACGGACGCGGACCGACCGGGTGACGGGCACGCTGACGCTAACAAACGGCACGGTGCTGAATCTGGACGCGGCAGACCTCATGAGCGGGTCGCTGACGCTGGACAACCAGTGCGTCACGGGGGAGGAGCTGGCCTTTGGCTGCGCCTACCTCGGCCAGGCGGCGCTCAACCTGCGCGCCGACCTGAGCCGCTATGCATTTTACGGCGCAAAGCTCGTGCTGCACTACGGCCTGCAGCTGCCCGGCGGGCGGTGGGAGACCGTGCCGCTTGGCGTTTACACGGTGGCCGAGGCCGAGCGGCGCGCGCTGTATGTGAGCATCAAGGCCTATGACAACATTCTGGCCTTGCAGCAAAAATACGATGGTACGACGATGCAGGGCACGGCCTATGCGCTGCTGGGGCAGATCGCGGCGGCCTGCGGGCTGACGCTGGGCCAGACCGAGGCCGAGATCGGCGCACTGAACCCGAACGCTGCCCTCGTCTGCCAGCTGAGCGGCACGGACGGCCTGTCTACCTGGCGGGAGTGCGCCGCCGCTGTGGCACAGCTGGTGGGCGGCTTTGCGGCGGCGGACCGCGCGGGGCGGCTGGTGCTGCGCACCTTTGCCGAAAAGCCCTGTGCCGCGCTGACCGCGGCGGCGCGCAGCGAGGCGGCGGTCTCGGATTTTGCCTGCCACTACGCGGCGCTGAGCATCGAGACCGACGACGGCAGCTTTGCCGCGGGCCGCAGCCAGGATACCGGCCTGACGATGCGCATTTCCAACATGACGCTGGCCGAAAAGGGTCTGCCCGCCACACGGCAGCAGATCACCGACAACCTGTTTGCGGCGCTGCAAAGGCTGGACTACGTCCCGGCCACCGTGACGATGCCCGGCGACCCGGCGTTTGAGCCGGGGGACCGCGTGGCGCTGCCGATGGAGGACGGCACTGCGCCCGAGATGCTCGTGACGCATTTCGTCTGGCGCTACCGCGGGCGGCAGACCTTAAAGGGCGTGGGCCGCAACCCTTACTTAGGCGGCACAACGGACGGCGCGACGGAAAAAGCGCTGCGCCGCTTACAGAACAGCGCCGAGAGCAAGCGGATCGTGTATTACAGCTTCACGAACCCGGCGGAGCTGGCGGTGCAGACCGTGGAGACGCCCGCCGTGGCAATTGCCTTCACGGCGGTGGAGGAGACGAGCGCTATGTTCCTGGCGCAGCTGCTGCTGGACGCAGCGCCCGACACCGGCAAGGTACTGACACTGACCGTGCGGTACTATATAAACGACGTGCCGGTGGAAAATTTTGCGCCGCAGCAGCGGCTGGAGACGGGCGCACACACGCTGGCGCTGTTCTACCCGTTTGCGTCGGTGGAGGCCGGGACGGTTACGCGGCTGTCGGTGCGGCTGGTCTGCGCGGGCGGCACGGTGAAGATCGCGCCCTACGGCATCAAGGCCACCGTGACCGGGCAGGGCATGGCAAGCGAGATGCCGTGGGACGGCACGCTGGAATGTGAGGAGACACTGCTGCCGATTGCAATAAAAGCACGCAGCATCAATGTATAAAACGAAGGGAGCGGATGCAATGACCCTGCACGGTCATACGCGCATTGAACTGACCGATGTGCACACCGGCGCGGTGGAGGTGGTGGAGAGCGATAATCTTATCACCAACGCAGTGTCGGATATTTTTAACGGCTACGGCGGCAGCCTGAACAAGGCCATGCTGCTGTGGCGCGGCGACCAGGGGTACACGAATGCCCCGAAGGATCTGGTGACGATGTTTTACGGCGGCCTGCTGCTGTACGACACGCCGCTGGGCAGCGACCCGGCCACAGTGTTTGCCCCGGCGGGCGCGGGCGTTGTGGGCACGGCGATGGCCGGGCAGGTCAACGCGACCAAAAACACGGTGCGCGGCAGCGCCAACCTGACCGAGACGAAGATCGACCCGTGGAGCGGCGTCGTGACCTACGTCTATGAGTTCGCGACGAGCCAGGCCAACGGCGTCATTGGCTCGGTCTGCCTGACCCACCCGATGGGTGCGTACTACTCCGAGATGATCGACGCGCCGGACGCGGCCGCCTGCAACGCGGACCGGCTCGGCTTTGGCGGGGCGCTGGGCGGTGACCAGCTGCTGACGGGCCTTTTGGCCAAAACGACCTACCCCACCGACGAGAAGGGCGTGCTGCTCTACGCCGACCCCGAGGCGGACGAGGCCGTGGCCGGGTATCTGAACGCCGACGAGGGCGTGCTGGAGCTGCGCCATCATGCGCTGGGGCTGAAAACGCTGGACCTGTTCCGCCGCGACCCCACCGGCCTGTGGGACAGCCTGCGGAGCACCGACACGCTGAATGTAGGGGACTTTTTGCAGGTGGATTCCTCCGCCGGGGAGGACTACTGCCGCATCTGCTTTGACGCGGAGGCGGATAAAATCTATCTGGTGTCTGCGCCGGAGGTTGACTACATTGACGCAATGGGCGTTGTAAAAATACGTGAGTACGACAGAAAAACGCTGGCGGCAAAGGACTACACCGTGCCGAACAACACCGGCGTTGATCTGCAGTCCTTCATCAGTGAGAACCGCGGCACGCCGCTGAACGGCACGGTCTACGGCGGCAGCCTTTACATGGTCGAGGACCAGGCTGAGCAGATCTATCGCTTCCCGCTGGCTGACCCCACCGATGTGCAGGCCGTGACGATGCACGGCGACGACATGGCGTACCTGTCCGACGCCCACGACGGGCGGCTGTACTGCTACTACCGCACCCGCGCCGTGGTGCTGAACACCGGGAAGAACGAGCTGTTCTCCTGCGAAGCGGCGGGCTACGACAACACGACGTCGGGCTTTTCCACAACGGCGCCGGTGCTGGGCGAGCCGCTGACGCCGCTGCGCCGCTACTACGGCGACAGCCGCATCCGTACCGAGCGTGTGCTGCGGGCAAACTATCTGGCGACGATCAACGACCTGCCGAAGTCGGTGGAAAAGACCGCCGACAAGACGATGAAGGTCATCTACACCCTGCGCAGAGGAGGCTGAGGATGCAGCAGACAGGAATTTTTGCGGGTCGCACCGAGGTGCGCTGCCCCTACGCCCGCTGGGGCTGGACCCGCGGCGGGGGCAAGGTCTGGCACGGCGGGCTTGACCTGGCCGGGCTGGACGACGCGACGATCCGAATGCCCTACTATAAAGGCAAGCGCATCACGGGCCGCGTGACCCGGGCGCGTATCGTCACGGACAGGCGCGACAAGACCTGGGAGTGGGGCTATTATGTCTGTGTTCAGCTGGACCGCGGGCAGACGCCCGACGCCGTGAACTTTTTGTATTTTGCCCACTGTGCGTCGCTTTTGGTCAAGGCCGGGCAGCGCGTGGCGAGCGGGGATGCGCTGGCCGTCATGGGCAATACCGGCAATGCGGCGCTGGCCGACCCGCCGTACAAGCACTGCCACCTGGAGGTGCGCGCCGCAGCGGGCGGCGTCGGGCTGGACCCGACGGTGTATGCGGGGTGCGAGAATGCTGTCGGCGTGTACGGCGCGGCGGGACGGATGCAGGTCATCACGGTGGGGCCGGTCACCCAGGGCGATGCGGACGCGGTTTTGGAAGTCTGCCGGGCCCGCGGGCTGGTGGATGCCGGACTGTACAGAAGCGAATGGAGGGATGCTTAATGGAAAAACGAAATCTGTTTGTCAGCGGCAAGGCCGTTGTGGCGGCGGTGTGCGGGGCGTTTACGGCAGCGTTCGGCTGGCTGGGCTGGCTTGTTGTGGCGTGGGCCGCCTGCATGGCGCTGGACTGGGTCAGCGGCAGCGCCGCCGCGGCCAGCAGGGGCGCGTGGTCGAGTGCTGCCGCCCGGGCCGGCATCTGGCACAAGGCCGGGATGGTGGTCGTTGTGCTGGTGTGCGCCCTGACCGACGCCGTGCTGGCGGTGGCCGTTGCCAACCTTCCCGGGCTGGGCCTTGAGGTGAACGGCGTGGTGCTGCCGGTGGTGCTGGTGTGGTACATTTTTACCGAGCTCGGTTCCATTGCCGAGAACGCCGCCGCCATGGGCGCACCCGTGCCCGGGTGGCTGGTAAGGATCTTGGCGCAGGGGAAGGAAGGGGCAGAAAAGTGAGGTGCGCGGCAGCGATGGCCGGAGGGGCTTTGCCCGTGAATGGGCGGCAGCTTTGCCTTCCCCCAAGTGGGGGAAGGTGGCCCCGCAGGGCCGGATGAGGGATGAGCTTGCGAAAAGCAGAGCGCGAACGGGAAATCACCGCAGGGCTGCCCCTCATCCGCCCTCGGGCGGGCCTCGGGCACCTTCCCCCAAGGGGGAAGGCTGACAACGTGAACCTGCGAGTCAGTAAAAAAGAAGGGGTATCTGCCGCATGAACGGCAGATACCCCTTTTTTATTTTGCTTACAGGTAATTTATCAGGTCGCTCTTGTTCGTGGCGCAGCGCTCGGCGGCCTCGCGGGTGATGCGGCCTGTGCTGACAAGGCGGGCCAGGTCGGCGTTCAGGCTGTGCATACCAAGGGCCGCGCCGGATTGCAGGATGCTCGGGATCTGGTAGCACTTGCCCTCGCGGATCAGGTTTGCGACGGCGTCGGTGCCCACCAGAATCTCCGTGGCGGCACAGCGGCCCTTGCCGACGGCCAGCGGCAGCAGCTGCTGGGTGATGACGCCGCGCAGCACGGCGGCCAGCTGGCCGCGGATCTGGTTCTGCGCACCGGCAGGGCAGACGTCGATGATGCGGTCAATCGTCTGCGCCGCGCCGATGGTGTGCAGCGTGCTCATGACAAGGTGTCCGGTCTCGGCAGCCGTGACGGCAGCAGAAATCGTCTCATAGTCGCGCATCTCGCCGACGAGGATGACGTCGGGGTCCTCACGCAGGGCGCTGCGCAGCGCCGAAGCAAAGCTTCGCACATCGGCGCCGACCTCGCGCTGGTGGATCAGCGAGCAGCGGCCCTGATAGACGTACTCGATGGGGTCCTCAATCGTGATGATGTGGTCGCTGCGCGTCTTATTGATGTGGTCGATCATGGCGGCCAGCGTGGTGGATTTGCCGCTGCCCGTGGGGCCGGTGACCAGGATCAGGCCGCGCGGCTCGTCGGCCAGCTTTGTCAGAACGGGCGGCATGGCCAGCTCCTCCAAGGTCGGGATGGAGTCGTTCAGCAGGCGCAGTGTGGCCGCGGCCCTGCCCTGCTGGTAAAAGACGTTCACACGGCTGCGGGTACCGTCGGGCGCGACAAGCGCAAAGTCTGCGTCGATGCGCTCCGATGTGATGGCCTCGCGGTGGGCCTCGTCCATCAGGCTCAAAATCAGCGAGCGCGTCTCTGCCGCCGAAAGCTGGACCGGTGCCTCCGCCAGATGCCCGTCGATGCGGAACATCAGCGGCAGCCCCTCGGAGATATGAATATCGCTGGCCTTGTTGTTCCGCGCCAGCGCGGTGAGCTCATGGATCTGCATGGTGTACCTCGTTTTTCAGAAAAGAGGGTGGTGGCGGAAGGCTCTCTCCCCCAGTCGCTTCGCGACAGCCCCCTCGCAGAGGGGGCCAAGTCGCCTTGCCTCCCTCTGCGAGGGAGGTGGCGAGCCTGCGAGCCGGAGGGAGAGAACCCTGCGGTCAGCTGCTGTTTTCCTGTTTACTCCTCATAGAACGTGATCTTCAGCAACTCCTCGGGGGTGGTTTCGCCCTCGCGGACGAGCTGCAGGGCGGCCTCGCGCAGGCTCGTCATGCCCTGGCTGCGGCGGGCGGCCTCGGTCAGCTGCGCCTGCGTTGCCCCGGCAGAAATCAGTTCGCGCAGCTCACGGTTGATGATGACCAGCTCGTGGATGGCGATACGCCCGCGGTAGCCCGTGCCGTTGCACTGGGTACAGCCCGTGCCGCGGCGCACAAACGGGATGTCAGGCCCTAAATAGGTGCGCTCCTCCGCCGTGACCGGCATCTGCTTGGCGCAGTGCGGGCAGACGCGGCGCATCAGACGCTGAGCCACGAGGCCCGCGACGGAGTTTGCGACCATGTACCGCTCGACACCCATATCCTCCAAACGGACAATGGACGACAGTGCGTCGTTTGTGTGCAGCGTTGAGAAAACCATGTGGCCCGTGATGGCCGCACGCACCGAGATGGACGCTGTCTCGGCGTCGCGCGTCTCGCCGACCATGATGACGTCGGGGTCCTGGCGCAGCAGGGCGCGCAGACCGCTCTCAAACGTCAGGCCGGCAATATTGTTGACCTGCGTCTGGTTGATGCGGGCCAGGTTGCGCTCCACGGGATCCTCGATCGTCGAGACGTTGACCTGCCGCTCGGCAATCGTCTGCAGGACCATGTACAGCGTCGTTGTTTTGCCGGAGCCTGTCGGTCCGGTCAGGTAGACGATGCCGTTCGGGCGGTTCAGCAGCGGCAGAAAGCGCTTGTAGGTCTCGTCGTTCATGCCGAAATGGCTGGCATTTTTGATGTAGGTGTTGCTGGACAGAATACGCAGAACGGCCTTCTCGCCAAAGACCGTCGGCAGGATCGAAACACGGACGTTGACGTCGGGGCCGGTCTCGAGGCGTGCGCGGAAGTGGCCGTCCTGCGGGATGCGGTGCTCGGCAATGTCAAGGTTCGACATGATTTTGATACGCGCGATCAGTGGCTGGTGCAAAGCACGCTGCAGCGTCACATAGTCGATAATGACGCCGTCGATGCGCATACGGACCTTCGTCTCGCCCTCGAACGGCTCGATGTGAATATCCGACGCCGTCGTCGTGACGGCACGCTGCACAAGGCTGTTCAGCAGACGGATGATGGGCGCGTCGAGATCGCCGCCCTCGGCAGTCATGTCGATGGCCAGATCCTCGGTCTGGGCGGCGGCCATGTCGCTGTCGTTGGCGGTGCGGGCCGCCTTGCGGGCGCTGACCTCGGCGTAATAGTAGCGGATGGCGCGGCGCAGCGGCTCCAGCTCGGCCAGCACGATCTCCGGTTCGAGGCCGGTCAGCTGGCGGATGTCCTCAAGGGCGTAGTAGTTCAGCGGGTCGTTGGCGGCAATCGTCAGCGCGCGCGGACTCTGCGCAATCGGCAGCATATCGTACTTCTGCGCAAGCTCCTGCGGGACCTTCTCAACGGCGGTCACATCGACGTTGGTGTGCTCGATGTCGATCATTTTAAGCTGGAGGCGCTGGGCCAGTGCCTCCAGGACCTGACGCTCATTGACGTAGCCAAGCTCCTGCAAAGCCTGGCCGACGCGCAGGTCGCGGTGCTCTTTCTGGTAGGCAAGGGCGGTGTTCAGCTGGTCGGGCGTGATATAGCCGAACTCGATCAGAACGTCGCCGAGGCGGATGTTTTTCACGGCTGTACGCCTCCTTTGTCACAGAGGATCACGTTCAGGGATACATTGAACGCCGTGGCCGTCACGGCGCTGCCGTCGGTGTCGGCGAAGCTGCGGGTATCGATGGAGAAGGATACAAGCTGTACGGACGGGTAGTTCGCGGCCATGTCGTCCAGCATCGAAAGAAAATCACTGTCCTCGCCCGTGCAGCAGAAGCTGATCGCCACGCTGCGGTAATAGCCCGGCTGGTCATAGTCCAGGATGAGGTCGGAGGCTAAGATCTGCTGCAAAATGGCGTTGCCCTGGGCCGTCGTGTCGGCAGTGTCGGCGGTGATGCTGTCGTCGTCACCGGCAAAGACGGACGCGGCTGCGCTGGGGGCAGCGCTCTGTCCGGCGTTCTCACTGGCGGTATAATAGGTAAGGCTCTGGGTCACGGGCTCGCCGATGGTCAGCGAGTCGGGCTGTAAATTGTGGTTCAGCTCCAGGCTTGTCACCAGCGTGTCCAGCTCGTCACTGCTCAGCAGGCTGTAGTAGCTGGCGTTGGCGGTCTGCAGTTCGCCCCAGTTGTTGTTTTTCTCGGCGGCGTAGGTGCCGGCCAGCATGATCGCATCCTGCATGGAGGTCTGGGCGTCCTGCGCCTCGCGCAGATCGGCGTCGGCCTGCTGGTGGTTCTCAATGCCCGGAATCAGCAGGAACCGGACAAAAAGCACAACGAACGCCAGCATCAGAACGACGTACAGCAGAATTTTATCGCGCTTTGTCATTGGTGCAATTTCCATAGCGACCTCCTTTACTGCTGCGGCGCTGCCAGCACACAGCGCAGATCGATGGAATAGCCGTCGTCATCGGCCTTGTAGCCGGTGTAGCTGACGGTGGAAAACACCCCGCAGTTCTGCAGGGAACGGATGTAGGCCGGGATGTCGATGACCTGGGAGGAGTTCGCGTTAAAGAGCAGTTCGCCCGTCGATGCGTTGTAGTCGGTGAACTGGATCGTGATGCCGGACCCGCCGGCAGCCTCGACGCGGTGCAGCAGACTGCTGGTCACGTCGGGGTAGCTGTTCAGCAGCGCGGTCATCCCGTCGGAATAGTCGGTCAGCGAGCGGAACTGCGCCGCAGACTCGGAATCCTGCGTTGCGGCGCGGTATGGCTCGGTATTGTCGCTGCACCAGTTCAGGATGTCCTCCCGCTGGCTTTTCAGCATTGAGGTGTGCAGCGTCAGCACACCCCAGCCCAGCATGGAGACAGCCACGACAGCAAGGCCGGGCACCAGCGTCCGCAGGCCCTGGCTGCGGGACTCCGACTTGGCCGCACCGGCGGCCTTCTGCCAGCGCAGATAAAAGTTGTTCTGTTTCATAGCCATAATGATAAGCCCCCGGGGCAAGTATTTGCAGGTAAAAATCAGCGTGCGATCAGGTTGCCCGCCGCGTAAAGTACATCGGCCAGCGCGGTGCCGGACGGCAGCCTGACGGTGGGTGAATCCGGGAAGCGGTCCACCTGCAGGCCCAGCGCCTCACAGCCCGGGCGGCAGACCGCAAGGTCGTCCGCCGTGGAACCGGCAAAGCAGACCGTCTCAATGCGGTGCTCGCTCTTGCTGGTCGTGTGGAACTGGATCAGGCCCGAGAGCTTCTGCGCGATCTCGGTGCCGGACTCCGCCGAGCCACGCGGGTTGAACAGGCGGCTGCGGGTCGAGTAGGTGTACTGCCCCTGCACAAACAGGCAGGCAGAGATCGTGTCATCGTCAAATTGCAGCAGCACGAAGGTTTTCTGCTGCAAATCGGGGATCGTGCGCACGGCCTTGATCGGCGCGGCCAGCCCTAAGTCGATGCTGTACAGCTTGAAGCCGACGGCCTTGGCCAGCGCGTCGTACCCGGCAATGACGCTCTGCTCCACGCGGGTGGCCAGCACGGTATCTACGCGGGTCTTGGCATCGCGGGAGAGCAGCATGTAGTCGTCCAGCGGAGCCCTGACCTCGGCGCCGCCGCTGGCAAGCTCATGGGAGAGCACGGCCATCCGCTTTTTCTCGCTCATGGCGGGCAGCGTCAGGATGCGGTGCATGAACTGGCTGCCGCCTGCAATCAGCGCCACGCGGTTCATCGGCAGCTTGTTGGCGGTGAAAAACTCTTTGAGCGCGGCGGTCAGGTCCGCCTCGTTTGTGATGACGCCGTTGATCAGGCAGCCCTCGGGCAGCTCGGTCTGGGCGGCGGCGACAACGCGCGCCCCGCTGCCCGTGGGCGTGCCGACGGCGGCATACACCGTGCGGCTGCACAGATATAAAGAGGTAAGAAGTGCCATGGTGGGCCTCCCGGAATAGAATTTAAATCGCGCCGCTCGACGCGCCGATGGTGCCGTAGGACTGGTAGATGGGCACGATGACCGCGGCCACGACGCCGCCGACCACGAGACCCATTATAACGATCATGACGGGCTCCAGCAGCGTGACAAGGCGCTTGGTCGCCATCTCGGCCTCATAGTCGAGCGTCTCGCTGATGGTCGCCAGCAGGCTGTCCAGCTTGCCGGTCTCCTCGCCGACAGCGACGGAGGAGGAGAGCTTCACTTCAAAACCGTCGATGCCCGCAATCGCCTCCGACAGGCTGTGGCCTGCGCGGATGCTGTCCAGCGCGTCACCGAACTGGCTCTCGATCCAGCGGTTGCCGATGGCGTCGCGTGCCGCGGCCAGGGTCGTGATGATGGGCACGCCGCTGCCGTACAGGTTGGACAGCGTGCTGGCAAAGCGCGCCGTGCAGATCTTGCGGTTCAGCACGCCGACCACCGGCGCGTGCAGGATGAAGCGGTCCCACTGGCGGCGGACCTTCGGCTGCGCCAGCAGGAGCTTGCCGCCAAAGACGATGAGCGCCGCCACGACGAGCAGCACCGGCCAGTTGGCACCGACAAAGTCGCTGACGTCAAACAGCAGCTGGGTCAGGAACGGCAGGGTCTCCATCTGGTCAAACATCGGTTTGAACTGCGGCAGAACAAAGGTCATCAAAATCGCAATAACGCCGACGATCAGCACGGACAGGATAATGGGGTACATCATGCTGTTGCCGACCTGCTGGTTCATCTTGTGCTCACGCTCATAGTAGGTTGCCATGCGGGCGCAGGCGTGGTCGATGCTGCCGGTGCCCTCGGCGCTGCGGATCATGGCCAGCAGCAGGGTGGGGAACGCGGGTGCGCAGGACTCCATCGCATCGGACAGCGGCACGCCCTTGCGCAGCTCGCTCAGGATGGCCTCGTACAGGGCCTTCTGGCGGACGTCGATGGTGCGCTCGTCCGCCATGATGCGGAACGCACGCACCAGTGGCACACCGGCGGTCAGCAGGGTGCCCAGGTTGCGGCAGAAATCCGCCAGCACGGCGGTTTTCAGCGGGCGGAACGTCGCGTGGGCCTTCTGGGCCTCCTGCGCGTCGGTCATGTACAGGCCGTCATTGCGCAGCTTGGCGTAGAGCGCCTCCTCGCTGGGGGCCTCAAGCAGTCCGCGGACGGTCTTGCCCTTCTCATTGGTGGCAGTATAACGAAAACGTGGCATGAGGGAGATTCCTCCGAAAGAAATAGATGAAAGGCTGATTCCCTTGGCCCCCTCTGCGAGGGGGCTCCGCCCGCAGGCGGTGGGGGAGAGAACCTTGCGGCAAACCGAAATATTTCGGTTTGTGGCAAGGTTCTCTCCCTCCGGCCCTGCGGGGCCACCTCCCTCGCAGAGGGAGGCAAGGAGCATCACAAAAACGCGCAGTACCATTCCAAAACGGGCCCGCCAAACAGCATTGCGATCACGATGCCCGCACACAGAAACGGGCCGAAGGCGAAGTGGTCCTTCTTCCCTGCCTTTTTGGCGGCCAGCAGGTATATGCCGTACATACCGCCAAAAACAATGCCGAAAAACATCGCCGGCAGCGTATTCTGCCAGCCCAGGAACAGCCCGGCGGCTGCCATCAGCTTGATGTCGCCGCCGCCGAACGCGCCGTCGATGACAAGGCAGAGCAGAAACATCGGCACACTGACGCAGAGCGCACCGATGATGTGCGGCAGCCAGTCGGCAGGGGAGAGCAGCACGCTCACCGCGCCGCAGACCGCCAGCGCCAGATTCAGCCGGTCCGGGATGGTCTGCGTCTCGGCATCAATGAGCGAAACGCTCAGCAAGATCCCGCAGACCGCCAGCGCCAGCAGCGCGGCCCAGCTCATGCCGAACAGACCGCCCGGCAGGGCGTAGGCAGCGCCGTACCGCCAAGTGCAGCCCAGCGCCAGCACGCCGCCCAGAAGCTCCACCAGCAGGTACCGCGCCGGAATGTGCGCACCGCAGTGGCGGCATCGCCCGCGCAAGAATAACCAGCTGAACACAGGCACTAAGTCCGGCGCACCCAGCGTGTGGCCGCATTGCGGGCATACGCTGCGGCCCTTCAGCGGGTCCATGCCCCGCGGCAGCCGCCACGCGACGACGTTCATAAAGCTGAACAGCGCCGCGCCCAGCAGAAAACGAATGAGTCCCAACAGAAGCTCAAGCAGCAGCATGGCCCACCCCCGCGCCGTATTGCAGCCGGTCCTCCGCGCGGAAAACGCGGTAACCGCCGTCGGCATCATAGATAGCGTACATGCCGTTCTCCTGATACAGGAGCCGCTGCACGGTGTAGCCGTTCGGGTCGATCTGCAAAAGCGTCACGGTGCCGGGCAGTGAGCCCAGCGTGCGGATTTCCTCGGCGATGCCGTCCGCAAAGCCGTCCGCGCTTGTCTGGTCGGCGAACGTCTGCCCGGCGGAGTAGCACTGGGCAGACACGGCACTGGCCGCCAGCCGCGCAGCCTTGACCTGAGCCAGGGCCTCCCGCGCACGGGCCTGATAGCGCAGCTCCGCCGCGCCGGTCACAATAGTATACAGGACAGCGCCCAGCGCCAGCAGTACGGCGAGCTTTTCCGCAAACGCAGCTTTGGCCCAGCGTTCCCCGGTATGGCGCAGCCATGCGCCCAGTCGTGCTGCCAGCATTGTTACACATCCTCTACCATATAATAACGCACTATTTAGTATAGCGTGCCGGGCCTGTATTTGCAAGAAATTTCGCGAAAAAAACTCTGTTTTTTGTTCAAAGCTAACGGAAATTATGGCGAAATCGTGCACAACTTGCCGCTGACCCACTATATTTGGTGTAAATTTGCTGAAATCTCGCGGAGTTTCTTGCGAAAACGTCACATTCCGAGTATAATGACAATATATATACTCTGATATTGTGTCTAATTGTAACCTTTCACCGGAGAAACGACGGGAGCATCTATGGTGCAGTACAATAAAAATATAAAAAACAAAAAGAAAGGCTTTACGCTGGTGGAGCTGATGGTCGTTCTGGCTATCACGGCCATTCTGGCGGCGCTGGTCGGCGGCGGGCTGATCGCCTACACGCGGCTGGCCCGGTTTGAAAAGAACGAGGCCAACGCCCGCACACTGTTCCAGACGGCGCAGATCTCCCTGACCCGGATGGAGACGGCGGGGGAGCTGGATGCGTTCCGACGGCAGGTCATGGAGGAGGGCAGCACGGGCGACCACTTCCAGAACGACGTCACCGTGACCGACGCGGACGGCAAAACCCTTGTGAGCCGCACCAAGACCGAACTGAACCAGAACGTGGCCGCGCTCTACTATGACCGCACGGGCGCTGCCGCGGGCAACCATAACGCGCTGGTGGAGCGGCTGCTGGGCGATTACATCTACGACGCCTCGCTGCTGAATGCCTCGATCTGCGTCGAGATCGACGTGCAGAGCGGGCAGGTCTACTCGGTCTTTTACGATACCAAATCCGATAAGCTCCGCTTCAATCAGGACGGTGCTACGAATATTTATGACCGCAGCTATGACCACCGCCGCAATGACAGCCTTGTCGGCTACTACTCTGCCGAGGACCGCGTCAACGTTGTGCAGCTGGTGCAGACGAAGCTGAAGGTCAAGAATCCCCGCCTGACGAACGGCGAGACGCTGACCCTGAGCTGGAGCGGCAACTCCAGCCTCGGCGATCTGGACACCTCCTACACGGCCACGGCCTACGATGCCAAGGATACCGGCAAGACGAAGCCGCTGTTTACCATCACGATCAAGCGCGACACCGCGGGTGCGGCGGATGATAACAAGCAGGTCATCACCAAGATGCCTGTCACGATTTATACGTATGATAATGCGGGCATTCAGACGGAAACCGAGAAAGAACTCTACTTCCCGCTAAGCTACAACAAGGGCAGCTTTGTGCTGACGCTGGACGCCATGGCGGACGCGGCGCTGCTGCGTGCGTGTGAGAACGACGAGGTTGCCGCCACGAGCCTGTACAGCATCACCCGTCTGCTGAACGACCCGAAGGACATCTACATTGCCATGCGCGCCGAGCCGCGGGAGAACTACAGCGATACCTACACAGCCAGCAAAGAGGAAACGACGAACGAGGAAAATACCCTGCTGGCCAAGGGCGGCACGGCGGTCACGGCTGACCTGAAATATTTCCGCCATCTGTACAACCTGCGCTGGTCTGCCGACTGGGACATCACCAACAAGGGCACCTACACGCTGACCCCCCAGGCCAGCAACAGCACCGGTCTGAACTGGACGGGCGGCGGCGTTACGGTCTACTGCGCGTCGGGTGAGCAGTACCCGGCGGCCAAGGTGCCGTCCCTCAATGACCCTGTCGCATGGCCGACGATCCCGGAGCTGGGTGAAAAAATCGAACTTACGAGCAAAACAACGGTCCTTGCAACCAAGACGACCCGTGTGCCCATCCTCAATCTGCAATTGAGCAGCAAGTCCGTTGCAAAAACCGGCAGGGCAGGGAAGGACGAGCTGGCCGACCACTATGTCGGCCTTATCGGCGAGAACAAGGGCGAAATTTCTTACATCACACTGCGCGACCCGGACATTCAGGTCAACGTCAAGACCGAGACCCTCGACGCCGGTGCGCTGCCGAACGAAAACCAGCTCAAGCTGACCGCAACCAAATTCGTCACGGCGCTGGCGAAGGAAGACGAGAACTGGCGCGATGTGCGTGCTGTCGGCGCACTCTGCGGCGTCAACACCGGCACGCTGGAAAACTGCGCCCTGACCCGCGGCACGAACTCCTCGACCAGTGCGCTGGTGGCCGCGGCGCTGGCGTTTAACAACACTACCACCGCAACGCAGCGCAAAGCGCAGACGCAAAACGCTGGCGGCAAAAGCTATACCTATTATACAGACGAGCCGCGCGGCATTGGCGGTCTCGTCGGCGTTGCCATACCCGAAACGGATTCCGTCATGCAGGACCTGACCGTTGCGTCGGACGTGACGGTGGCGGGTCTGCTTGTGGACAAGAACACGAAAAACGTGGAAACGACCACAGCGGCAGACCAGCAGGCCGAGAAGGCCCGCTACGCTGCCGCGGCAGCCGAGCCGAATGACAAGAACTCCCTCTGGCGCAGCGTCGGCGTGGGCGGCGTGTTCGGCACGGTGGACGCTACCCAGATGAAAACGAACGGTGATACGAACATCGTCAACAACGGCTTTGTGACCGGCAACGGCTTTACGGGCGGCATCGTCGGCAACCTGTTTACGACAGGCACAAATACCGGCACGCCGCCGGTGCTGACGGGCCTGAGGAACAACGGCACGGTCAGCGCGGGCGCCAACTATAAAGGCGATACCGCGGGCGATGCGCGCAGCCTGGTGCTGGGGCAGTTCTTCGGCGGCATTGCGGGCTACGGCAGGGGCGTGACCCTGCAAGGCTGCGAAAGCGTGACCCGCAGCGACCTGACCGAGACCCAGCTCAAGGAGCAGGTCAAGGCGGGCTTCGACAAAAAAACCGGCACATTGACTGACGCCGGCCCCCTCAAGGGTGATTTCGTCGGCGGCCTTGTCGGCTACGGCAAGGATATTGTGCTGGAGGACTGCAAGACCGGCAAGGGCTACGTGCTCGGCAGCCGGTTTGTGGGCGGTCTGGCAGGCGGCTTTACCGGCAGCGGCGTAAAACAGAACGATACGAACAGCAGTGACGTCTTTGGCAGCCGCTACGTCGGCGGCATCGTGTCGGTCAACGGCAGCAACAGCATAATCAACGGCATGACCAATACGGGTCTGGTCGCGGCCTTTGGAAAGAACGCGGCCTACGTCGGCGGCATCGTCGGCGTCAATGATGCCGGCTGGGGCGGCAGTGAAGACAAGACTGCCAAAGCCACCGTGCAGAACTGCGCCAACCGTATGTCCGGCGACAACGCCACCGACACCCGCCGCATCAACCTGCTAAAGGAGCTGAGCGGCTGCGCCGACTACGTCGGCGGCATCGCGGGCTGCAACGGCAAAAAAGGCGTTGTGACGTGGGATGGGAACGGCACCCCGACGCTGGGTGCCATCCTGTACGGCAACAACTACGTGGGCGGCGTGGCCGGTTATAACGATGAAAATGCGACGATCTCCAACACCTCCGGCCAGAACCTGACCATCAGCGGCCAGATCGTGGCGGCGGGCAAGGCTGTCGGCGGCATGATCGGCCTGAACTGCGCCTCCACGCTGCCCTCCGCCACTGTGGCGGTCAGCCGCGTGGCGGGTCAGCAGCTTGTCGGCGGCGTCATCGGCGCCAACCTGCCGGTGGGCGGCTTCACCGTGACGGGCGGCGCGTTTAACACAGATGTGGCCTCGGGCCGCGTCGAGGCCGACGCCGTCGCGGGCGGCATCATCGGCTACAACCGTCTGCTGGTGGCCAAGCCCACAAACGCCACGCTGGCGGCGCTGCTGCCGACGATTGACCAGAACACCGGCGTGCTGACCGACAGCACCGACGCGGAAACGGCGGGCGGCGAGGTCACCCTTGCCAACTTCCAGAACAAGCTCAACCTGCAGGCCGACATCTACGTCGGCGGCATCGTCGGCGCAAACGACGCTAAAACGAAGCTGACGATTCAAAAGGCAACCAACGGCGCAACGCAGAACGCCCTGTCTGTCGGCGGCCTGAACCCGTCCAACAACGGCGCGTTTAAAGGCGGCGTATCGCTGAACGCGCTGGCCGGTGGCCGCTATGATTTCGACGACGTGCACGGCGCACTGGCGGGCGGTATCATCGGCTATGCCACACCCAACACAACGCTGGAAAACTGCACAAACTACGGCACAGTGGCTCACAAGTGCGCCGCGGGCGGCTTTGCGGGCTGGAACGAGGGCACGATCACCGGCGGCAGCATGGCGGCGTCCCTCGGCAACCGTGAAGCCGGGTATACCTATCTGGGCGGCGTTGCGGGCGTCAACGGCGGTCTTATTCAGTCTGCCTACCCGGCTAAAGACTGCGCCGTGCGCGGCGACAGCTATGTCGGCGGCATTGCGGGCGTCAACCTGGGCGTTGACGCTGCGGCAAGCAAGGGCCTCATCATCTGCACGGGGGACAACAGCAGCACTGGCACGGTGGAGGCCAACCGGTATGCGGGCGGCGTGGCCGGTGCCAACGTCGGCAATATCTCGCTGTCCGGCCAGCTGCAAAGCAGTGTCACCGCCACCGACTATGCGGGCGGCGTGGCCGGTATCAATACGGATAAGGGCAGCATTTACGGCAATGAAAACGCCAACGGCGCGGTCCTGGGCAGCGTCACTGCCGCCAACTATGCGGGCGGCGTGGCCGGTACGAACCGTGCCGAAATCACCCGTGTGGAGAACTACGCCTCGGTGCGCGCCAGCACAAAATATGCGGGCGGTATTGCGGGCGAGAACTACGAGGGCGGCAAAATCAGCGCCTGCGTCCATGCCCAGAATCCGATCTACGCCACCAACGGCGAGGCGGGCGGCATCGCGGGCAATAATAATAAAGACGCGCTGATTGAGAATGTGCAGGTCCGCGCCGCCGTCACCGCGGCCAACGGCACGGCGGGCGGCGTCACGGCCACGAACTTCGGCACCATCGGTCAGGAGACCGGGCTGGAAAGCAGCAGCAGCGTAAGCGGCTGCACGATCACCGGCACGTCGGAGAGCATCGGCGCTGTTGCGGCGTACAACCGCGCGGGCGCGACCATCCGCAATGTGAAGCTGGCGGCAAACGCCAACGTGCGGTTCAGCACCCCGGCGGTCACCATCGGCGGCCTTGCGGGCATGAACGAGGGCACCGTCACCGGCTGTCAGGTCGAAAACGGCGCGCTGTCGCTGAACGACGGTCTGCGCGCGGGCACCAACACCGTCACGCTGGGCGGCGCGGTGGGCCGCACCACGAAGTACGGCACGGTCAGCAGCACCGACGTTCTGCTGGACCTTACACAAAATCTTGATAAATATACAAATTTGGGCGGCGTCGCAGGCCAGAACGACGGTACCCTGGATCAGTGTACCTATTCCGGCACGATGGGCGGCGAGGCAGGCGCGGACGGCCTTGTCTCCGTCGGTGCACGCAGCACCGGCAGCACGGTGGGCGGCATTGCCGGTCTGAACAACAGCACGATCACCGGCTGTGAGGTCAAATACATCAAACTGCAGGTCAGCGGTATCAGCAACATCACCACGACCCAGACCGCAGACGAAAAGCTCGCCAGTGCCAGCCATGTGGGCGGCATTGCGGGCCGCAACAATGCCGAAATCACCAACAGCTATGTCGCCACCGAGAGCAGCATCAGCGGCGCGGGCAGCATCATCACGGCGCGTTACGGCTTTGTGGGCGGCGTCGCGGGCTCCAACAACGGCACTATCAAGGGCAGCGGCAGCAAAAAAGCGCTGGTCAGCGACGACACAACAAAACTCGCCCTTGTTGCACAGGTTGAAAAATGGCTGGGTGCGGCAGATGCCAATGCCGGCATCAACAGCATGGCGGCAGAGCTGACCACAGGCAAGACCTACGCGGGCCTCAAGGGCGTTGACACTGTGTCTGTACAAGGCTATGGGAACGTCTACAGCCAAAGCGGTCTTGCCGCCAATGATCTGCTTGTCGCCCTGCGCGGCAGCAACAACAGCGAGACAGTCCGTGCCGCCGGTTATCTGGGCGGTCTGGCAGGCTTTAACTCTCTCCGCGGTACAATCGACACTTCCGCCACCGGCCAGTGGTTTGTCTATTCTGACAATGCGACAACGGCATCCACCGTCGGCGGTATTGTCGGCCAGAACGAATCCAACGTCACAGGCAAAAGCGTGCTGGACACTGTGGTAAACTGTGCCGCCGTGCGCCGGTTTACGCGCGTGAATAACAAGAATGATACAGACGATGAAAACATTTTCAAGAGCAAAAATCGTGTTGTTGTCCATGTGGGCGGTGTCATTGGCCAGCAGCAGAACCGCAGCGATGACCGCTGGTCTGTCAGCAAGGTAGTCAACTGCGGCAGTGTGTTCAACAGCCGCTCGGCCAATGTGGGCGGCGTGATCGCCTATTGGCTGGACTACGGCGGAACCGTGCAGAAATGCTTCAATTTTGGCAAAATGACAACAAACACGAACGACCATGACCAGCAATTAGGCGGTTACGGTGCAGTCGGCGGTGTTGTCGGCTTTATTGACCAGCCTATTTCCGGCGGCACCACAAATGTGCTTTCCTGCCGTAACTACGGTCAGATTTGGTATGAACGAAACGGCGCGAATGACTGCGCGGGCATTATCGGTAAAATCGAGATGAAGAAGGTCACCGATATTATGACGCTGAACATCATCGACTGCGTCAATAGCGGTGCAATCAAGGCAGAATCGCAGGCAGTCGGCATTCTGGCATGGATCGGCCCGTGGAATGGAGGAAAAATTGACAACGTTACGGTAAATATTGACCGCTGCCGAAACCTTAATACAGACTTTACGTGTGGCAGAAAAATCGGAATTGTCGGCAGCCGCGGTAATGGCTCTGGGTCGCAAGAGGCAACCAATGTCACAAACTGCTTTGCGACGGTTGGTACAGGTTGGTTCCCGATTGCCTATTTGCGCCAGAGTTACGAGAATGTCACCGGCCACGGCAACTATTATATTGAAGATTCCGGCGATAAAGGCAAGAGCTTCTTTAAGAAAGATTCCCGCCAACTGACCACGACAAAACCAGACAAAAAAACACGTAACTGGAATAATCCTAACTATGAACCGGCCTACAAAGAGACAGAGTGGGACCCGTCCTCGGAAAAAGTAAAAGCACACCGTCTGTACATAGGCTATAACGTCGATAGTCAGACAGATCCTTATATTGCGTTCCTGCCCACTTTGGCAAAGGATGGGAACGGCGCAGCGTACAGTCTGTGGTGGATTAGCGGTCTTACATCTGCGGGCTGGCCTGCCGAACGAAACTCTGCCTATATCAAGACCGACGGTAACAAAGCCTACATTTTCGATGACACCGGCGCGGGCAATGATACCAATCCCGGCAACCAGAGAGCGACTGTGATGCTGCAATTCGGCGAAGCCGCGAACAGTAAGGTCACAAAAGACGTTGATATTACCGACATCACCGACGAGGTCATCCAGAACTACTATAAGTACGTGCTGGACAGCACCAAGCCCGCCCAGCCGGGAGAAATCCAAGTCAAGGCCAGCCAGGTGCAGGACGCGGACAACAACGTCTATGGCCGCTACGAGGTTACGTGGAAAGCGCCTACCGATACGGACGCCAGCCCTGCCTCCTATTACCGTGTGGAGATTTTGCCCTGCGATGCCGTAGGCAACATCACCGGGGTCGCCTACCTGACCGCGGACGTCTACCAGCGCAGCTATACCTTTGTGGCTGATAAAGCGTGGACGGGTAACTTCGTCGTGCGTGTAACGCCCTACAACACCAACGACGACCCAAATCAGGCTGACAACTTCAATACCAGCGGCGTGCAGACCTTTATGCACGCCCTGCCGACACCGGAGATTGAGTTCCGGCTGGTCAAACGCAAGAACGGCGGCTTTGACTGGAATCAGTGCCAGACGCCGGATGAAAAAGGGAGAGAATTCAAGTATGAGGTTGTCGCGGTGCTGAAAAACTACACCGAATACCCGACAGACGAGGCATGGACCGTTAAGCTGACCGATGGAAGGTATACTTATTATTTCAGCAGACAGAATGGCAAGCAGTACATCCGTCTGGCCAGAAATTTGGAACGCACTTTGACGCTTACGGCGCTGGCAACCCCGGACAACAGTACAAAGTATCTGCGCTCGGCCCAGTACAAGTCAGAGACCTATCTCCCGTCCCAGTGGCGTGACCACAACAACGATAAAGGCCAGGACGAGGACGGTCTGCCGCTGGGCACGCTGAAACAGGACGGCGACACGGAGTATGTGACCTACACCGGCCAGACAGCGGAAAGCTTTGAAGCAACCGTGAAGTTCAGCTTTACCCCGACGGTCAAGAACGGCAGCGAGCACGGCAGCCCGACCTACCGCGTCATGCTGCTGGCAAAATATCTGGGCAATGACGAAGTCAACGGCGTATCTTTGAACGGCCAGTACATCACGCTGGCCGCGCGGGAGGGCATTGTGACAGGGTCTCCCGTCACCTTCAACCTGAACAGCCTGCCGTCGGATGCCATGACGAACTACACCGACTTCCTCGTTGTCGCGGTGCCCGTCACCAGCGGCAAGGGCGATATGAAGTATCGCTGGGATGCCACGGCGGACGAAGTGTCCGCAGCCATCGCCAGCCATGCAAACGACACCAACAAAGAAATCTGGTGGAAGAACGGCTATGAGATCGTCCGCACGGGCGAGCACAGCTATACCTATGCCCATCTGACGCCGCTCTGCTTCTCCGACGTGAGCCGCACCGATGACCCGGAATGGGCTAAACAGGCCACACAGACGACCCCGCAGATCATCTTCAAGCAGCTGAACCTGAATGTCCTGAAAGCCCCGACGCTGGCCGAAACCACCGAAGGAACAGTTGACAAGGCAACCAACGAGTTGACCTATACGTTCAACTGGACGCAAGAGGACATAGGCACGAAAACGCCGACCTACAGCATCAAGCTCTACGGCCTGTTGACGGACGAGAACGGCAATGTGACCGGTCAGGAGCAAATTGCGCTGAAGGACACCCTGACGCCGACACAAAATGGCAGCAGCTTTACCCTGCCTGTCAACGTGGATACCATGCTGGCCAACGGCAGCGACAGCTGGCGCTATGACAAGGTCCGGCTCGAGGTCACCCGTGTGGCGGCAGCCGGCACCACCGAAATCGGCGCGTCCGCTGTGGCGGATTACAGCGTTAAGCAGCGCCTGCCCGGCATCAGCGCGCCGAGCTCCATCACCCGCGTCAACGGCGAGACCGACAACGCGGATGCCCTGCTCTACACGGTCAGCTGGTCGCCGTCCGACAACGCGCGCATTGACCACTATGACCTGTGCGTCGTCGATGCCAACGGCAATACTGTGCTGACGCTGCCCACCACGGGCAATGTCGGCAGCCTGACGCTGGATATGGAGCAGTATCAGGGCGTCGCGATGCGCTTCCGCGTCATTGCCCGCCGCAAGGACGACAGCTGCTTTGACGGCCCGGACGGCGCGTTGAGCCAGCCCGAGACCATCGTCCGCCGCGCCGCTGCACCCACGGTTACGGCCAGCAGCTTTGCGCCCGACAGCCCGAATCAGGAGACGTTCCTGAACGACCTCAAGCTCAACATGACGCTGGACGCAGCCGCACAGGGCAATGTCTACTTTACCGGCTATATCTTCAGCAACAAGGACAATTACAATACAATTGCCGATCTGGCCAAGGCTTGGCAGAATACCCTCACCGGGCAGGCCAAGTACGAGGCCCAGCAGGAGTTGACCAAAAAACTGGACGAGATGCTGAACAGCGGCGACGCCGAGCTGGTCATCCCGAAAGACAGCCGCACGGTGGGCGGGAGCGCCAGCGTCAACGACAAAACCGCCAGCTATACCTTTGTGCCCGACGGCAACGGCTTTACGCTGACGCCCGACCATGCAAAACAATACCTGCTGCCCGCGGTGCGCGTTATGCCCACCGACGGCACGACAGCGTCGAACTGGTTCTACATCCTGCAGGATGCCGCAAAGGCGCAGCTGCCGGCCATCACGCTGGACGCCCCCGTGGACGCTGCCGAACCGGAACGCGCGCTTGGCAATGCCGTTTACACGCAGGAGGTCAACCTGTACAACGACCCCGAGTTTAAGAGCAATCGCGGTACGGCCCCGCTGGAGCTGCGCCGCTTTACGGTGGAGTGGACCGCGGTGAACAAGTACACCCAGGCCGACGGCACGGTGCGCAACCTGACCGACAGCTACAGCTTTACGGTCACGCCGCTGGACAAGGACAAAAAGCCCTACATCATTACGGTGACGACCTACGACAGGGACAAGACGGACGAAGACGGCACGATTCACCCGCGCGGGGAAATCAAAACCGTTACCAAGACCTATAACGACATAACGACGCCGCTTGACAAGCAGACCGACGTTGTGGACAAGGAGACCGGCGAGACCCGCATCTGGTACGACCTGAGCGTTGAGCCTGTGACCGACGAGAACGGCAACGTGACATGGAAATCGCAACCCTATAACGTCACCGGCACGGTGGAAAAGGACGGCGGTACGCTGTACTACAAGGCACAGACGGTTCCCATGCTGGAACTGGTGCAGGAGGACGGTGCCGAGCCTGTTTACCGCATCACCCTGCCCGAGCTGCAGGAAAAGGTGCAGGACGACTCGCTCGCTCTGCAAAAGTTCACCGCAAGTGTGACGCTGCAGACGCTGGCGCACTCGGATGACAACGGTAAGACCGTTGCGTCCGATTCGGTCAAGGTCACCGTCAACGAGACGAACACCGCCGATGCGACGGAGGATGCCCAGAGTATGGATTCCGCGGAGAACGTCGCGCCCGTCGAGACTGCAGAAAGCACGGCGGCGGAAAGCGCCCCCGCAAGCGTGCCCCCGGTCCTGATGCGGGCCCGTGCGGCACTGCCCGTGACAACCCCGGAGACCGCCGCTGCCCCGGATGAGACGGACGCGGCGGAAACCGCGCCCCCGAAACAGACGGAAACAAGCGACGCATCGTAATTTTATTTCAGGAAAGAAGGTGGCATTATGCACCGCAGGGCACGCAGCATTCTGCGCGGGGAGCAGGGACTTTCGATGATTTTGGTCCTCTGCATCGGTGCGCTGTTTGTGGCGCTGTCGGCAGCGCTGGCCTATGCGGCCTCCGTGCTGACGGCCAATGCCAACCGCCAGCTGCTGGAACAGGAAGCCTACCAGCTGGCAACCAGCTTTTCCGACGTGCTGGAAGGGGAGCTGAACAAGAAGGACAGCAGCTTTGCCAAGTTCGTCAATGAGCAGTTCATGTTCTCCCAAAGCTACGGCAAGGACATCTATGATTTGGAATCCCAGCCCAAGGAGTTCGCCTGGAAACCGAAAGGCAGCCAGCCTGATGGCGGGGCCGAGGCCATCACGGTAACACTGCGCCGCCGCCCGGGCGACGGTGCCGACAAGCTGAACCAAACGGCGAATAGTGACACGGCCAGCGCATTGCTTAGTGAGATTACGCCTTGGGAGGGCGGCGAAGGCCGTGGAGGCATGGCAATCGTCGATTTACAGCTGGACATTACGGTGACAGTCACGAAAAACGGCGAGAGCTTTGCCTTTACGCGGACCTATGACCGCACGGTAAAGTACAGCAGCAACGACAAGTCAACAAGCAAGGTGTACTACACGGTAAATGGCGGAACAACGAAGTATTACCGTAAGGGTGACCTGACATTTGTTGCCGCCGGTAAAGATGAATTGGAAATCAAAGACGATAATATCACAAGCAACCGCCTGACGTTCCACTGTGACACCAGCCAGCAGCCCGATTCCATCACCTACACCCGCGGTGCCAAACAGAGCACCGGCACAACACAGGAGTGACCCGCTATGAAACATACTTTACAAAGTCAGCGCGGCGAGACCATTGTGGAAGTGCTTGTGTCGTTCCTGCTGCTGATGATTTTTACGTCGATGTTCGTCGTTTCGCTGCGGTACGCCCGCGCCATGTCCCAAAAGGCCGAAACGCTGCGGGAGACAGCCTATGCCTTCTGCGCCGGGCTGTACCCGGCCAATAACGCGGCCCCCAAATGGGAGAAGGAACAGGATGGGCTGGCGTTCTCCTTTGGCGATTACGGTGAATTTACGGTGAACGGCGTCAAGCTGGACAGCGTGGAGACAAGCGCGGAAGTTACGGAAAACGGCCAAAAAACGACGGAACAGCACAAGTTTTACCGCTACAGCAAGAGCACGGCAGAAGGGACGACCAACCCATGAAGCAGCGTTTGAAAAACCAGAACGGCACAACGCTGGTGGAGCTGATCGTCTGTATGGTGCTGCTGGCGATCTTTACGCTGGCGGCGGTCACGCTGATACAGCCCAGCGCACAGGCGTACATGGACATCCAGCAGCAGACGCGCGCGCAAAATCTGGCCGATGCGCTCATTGAGACGATCCGCGGCGAGGTGCTCGAGGCGAACGGCTATATCCGCTTCACCGATGGCGCGACAGAATCGGACAATCTGGATAAGGTTTTTGCGTCCAAGGGTAACGACTACAGCAAGGGCACGGCATTGGAATTCAGCGTCTACCCCAACCACATTGAGCTGATCGACAAGGACTGTGTGCCGCCGCTGACAAAGACAGACGGCACAGCGCTGCTGACAGCGGAACAGGCCAATGCGCTGAACGGCTACCTGCACATGCGCTTTTACCGCGATGAACTGAATGACGCCGGGCACTACGGCAACCCGCAGCACACAAAAAAGGACAAGGCCGAGGAAAGTACCGTGACGACGGTCAAACTGCCCTACGTTGCCTACGGCTACACAACGGCCTATCCCCGGGATGCCTATATGGGGCTGTTCATCAGCGAACTGCATTTCTACGCCCGCAGCTGGACGCAGGACGGCGACGAAACCAAGACCCCGCGCATTACGGCTATGACGGTGGTGCTGACTGTGGCCAAGCGGGACGCCGACAACAAGATCGTGCCGCTGTGCACCCAAAAAGCCATTGTGCAGTTGCCCGGTGAGCCGGTCATCCTGTATGAACCCGGCACCTGGGACGGCAAGGCATCGTCGGAGTCGTGAGCGGTGCCCTCCGGGACGATTTTTGAAAAGTATATTACAATCCCGGCGGATGTACTGGACAAATTCAAATGGACTTGTTATACTTTAAAACATGAATACCTGTGTGCCGGACAAAAATGCAGGAACGTCATGGGCATCAGAGCAGAGAGGATGACTAGGATGGCAACAATTGAAATCAAAATGCTGGGCGGCTTTGAGATCCGTGTGAACGGCAAGCCCGTGCTGGCACAGCTGGCGCAGTCCCGCAAGGCAACGGCGCTGGTGCAGTATCTCGTTTTGCGGCGCGGGGAGCGCGTCTCCCACAAGGTACTGACCGATACCCTGTGGGCAGGGGAACGGTCCACCAACCCGGACATGGCCCTGCGCGCCATCTTGCATCGCTTCCGCCTTATGATCGACGCGGAGGGTCTGGATGAGATGAAGGGCTGCATCGTGACCAGCCGCGGCTACTACCAGTGGAACCCCCATCTGGACTGCAGCGTGGATGTGTTTGAGGTCAACGACCTGTCGGAGCTGGCCCGCAAGGAGAGCGACGCCGAGAAGCGCAGCCGCATTTATGAACAGATCGTCAACCTGTATGACGGGCGGCTGCTGCCGCAGTCTGCGTCCGAGCCGTGGGTCGAAAGCGTCAGCGTGCGTCTGCATGGGCAGTACCGCACAGCCATTTTAAACCTGCTGGAGCTCTGCAAAAAATGGGGCGAGAGCACCCGCATCGTTACGCTGTGTACCCGTGCGCTGGAGCTGGACCCCTACGAGGAGCGCCTTTATCTGGAAAAGATCGTCGCGCTGGAGACGCTGGGCCGCCACGAGGAGGCGGAGGATCTGGCACGCCGCGGCAGCGCCATGGGCTGCCTGCATCATGCCATTGAGCCGGGCCGCGCAGGCTCTGCCTACCGCCAGATGCGCCAGGCAGACCGCAATATGGAGAGCGAGGTCTCCAAGCTGATCTCTGCCCTGCCGGATACCGAGAACACGGGGGCCTGTATCTGCGACTTTGAGACGTTCAAGGAAATTTACCGCGTACAGCGCGGCGTGCAGGTCCGCTACGGTCTGCAGGTATTCCTGGCGATCCTGACCGTGGCTCCCAGCCAGAACACCGATGCTGCCGAGACCGCTCTGATGGTGGAGCAGCTGGGCGATCTGATCCGCACGAATCTGCGCCAGTGCGATGTGGGCGCCCGCTACACCGATATGCAGTATGTTGTTATGCTGAGCGGCAGCACCGCCGAGAGCGGCACCAGTCCGCTGGAGCGCATCAAGGCCGCGTTCTACCGCATCCCTGCCCATGGCCGCTACCTGTTGAGCTATAGCCTCTATGTTCCCGAGGCCAAGGCCGACAGCGGGCGCGCCCGCCGCCGCAAAAAGACGGCGAAGAAGGAAAAATAAGTGAGCCGTTAAGCCGTACAGTGAAAGCTGTGCGGCTTTTTTTGCTGCACGGACCGGCAAAGAAACGATTGGTAGGGGCGGGCATTGCCCGCCCGTGCCTGTTTGCCCTGTGATATATTTTCCCGAAAAGACGATGCTGCGCCAAGTTGGCGGGCGAGCAATGCTCGCCCCCTACACTCGCTGTATGTCGAGGAACGATTTTTTACACTTTCCACAATCTTTTGCCTAAAAATTTTTACAAAAAATCCGAAAAAACTGTTTAAATTTCCACAACAATGTGGTAAAGTAGTATCAAACAGGCGGGAGTGTTCAAAAATCACTGCGCCGCAATGAAATTCTACGCCGCAGGGCTGCCGGAAGCAGCCCCGGCGCGAAAAGAGGTTTGACGATCCATGGGCTACGCAAGCAAAGACATCCGCAACATTCTGGTGGCCGGCCACGCCGGCTGCGGCAAAACGACGCTGACCGAGGCACTGCTGTACATGAGCGGCGCTTCCGAGCGTATGGGCCGTGTCGAGGACGGCACCACGGCCAGCGACTTTGACCCCGAGGAGATCCGCCGCAAGGCATCACTCAACTCGAGCGTTGTCCCCGTCGAGTACGAGGGCATCAAGTACAACCTGATCGACGCACCGGGTCTGTTTGATTTTGAGACCGGCGCTGCCGAGGGCATCATGGCCGCCGAGAGCGTGCTGATCTGTGTGTCCGGGCGTTCCGGCGTGACCGTCGGTGCCGAGAAGGCGTACCAGCTGGCGCTGAAAAACAACAAGGCGCGGATGATCTTTGTCACCAAGGCTGATTTGGAAAACGCCGACTACTTTAAGATCCTGGAGCAGATGAAGATCAAGTTCGGCCCCAGTGTCTGCCCCTGCGTCGTGCCCGTCCGTCTGGACGACGGCACCGTCGCCTACATCAACCTGTTCAGCCAGAAGGCCTTCAAATACGAAGGCGGCAAGCAGGTCCAGATCGACCTGCCCGACATCGGCCACCGCTTTGAGGGCCTGATCCAGGCCATGAGCGAGGCCATCGCCGAGACAGACGAGGCTTTGATGGAGAAGTTCTTCGAGGGTGAGGCTTTCACCACAGAGGAGATCGTCCAGGGCATGGCCTCCGGCGTGCGCAGCGGCCAGATCACGCCCGTGTTCTGCGGCTCTGCCGTCAACGCGCAGGCGCTGGATATGCTGCTCTACAACATGAACGTGCTGCTGCCCGGCGCGGACACCGCGTCCGCCGTGGGCGAGTCTGGCGGCGAGCCGGTGGAGATCACCGCCGACCCTGCTGCCCCGCTGTGCGCCTACGTCTTTAAGACTGTGGCCGACCCGTTTGTCGGCAAACTGAGCTTTATTAAGGTGCTGTCCGGCAGGCTGACCGCGACGAGCAACGCCGTCAACGTCCGCACCGGCCAGCCGGAGCGCCTGGGCAAGACGCTGACCGTCTGCGGCAAAAAGCAGACCGACACGCCCGAAATCGCCGCCGGTGACATCGGCGCAGTTGCCAAGCTGGCCACCGCCAAGACCGGCGATACCCTGTGTGACCCCGCCCGCGTTGTGGCGCTGCCCGCACCTGTGTACCCCATCAGCAGCTACCGCATGGCTGTCAAGGTCGCCAAGAAGGGCGACGAGGGTAAGGTCGGCAGCGCACTGGCCCGCCTGATCGAGGAGGACCCCGCCATCCGGTTCGTGGTCGACCCCGAGACGAAGCAGCAGATCATCAGCGGTCTGGGCACCCAGCATCTGGAGGTCGCGCTGGCCAAGCTGAAGAATAAGTTCGGCGTCGAGATCACGCTCGAGAATCCGCGCGTGCCGTACCGTGAGTCCATCCGCAAGAGCTGCAAGGCGCAGGGCCGCCACAAGAAGCAGACCGGCGGCCACGGCCAGTTCGGCGACGTCTGGATCCAGTTCGAGCCCATCGAGGGCGAGGGCATCGAGTTTGCCGAGAACGTGTTCGGAGGCAGCGTGCCGAAGAACTTCTTCCCGGCAGTCGAGAAGGGCGTCCGTCAGGCCGCCGAGCACGGCGTGCTGGCCGGTTACCCGATGGTCGGCATGAAGGCCACGCTGCTGGACGGCAGCTACCACCCTGTTGATTCCAGCGAAATGGCGTTCATTATGGCCGCCAAACTCGCGTATAAGGCCGCCATCCCCGAGGCCGGCCCCGTCCTGCTTGAGCCCATCGGCGCATTGAAAGCCCACGTCCCCGCCGACAACACCGGCGATATTATGGGCGAGGTCACGAAGCGCCGCGGCCGCGTGCTGGGCATGAACCCCGATGACGACGGCCTGCAGGTCGTCGAGGCCGAGGTCCCCGTGGCCGAGATGCAGGACTTCACCACCTTCCTGCGCCAGCTGACCCAGGGCCGCGGCTACTTCACCTTCGAGTTTGTCCGGTATGAGACCCTGCCGCAGATGCTCGAGAACAAGGTCATCGAGCAGGCAAAGGCATTGGGCAACTTTGCGGATGAGGATTAAACGAGAGATGTTCTTTCTTTGCAAAGAAAGAACCAAAGAAATTCTGAACAAGTAAAATAAAAGCACCTGCTTTTTGGTTGAGACATTGAAAGCTTCTTTGCTTACTTTCTTCTCGAAGAAAGTAAGAGAAAAGGGAGTCAGCGGGAAACTGCCCGGCCCCTACAGCGCAGCAAAATGAAAGGCAAGGCCCCCCATCACGTGATCTTCAACGCCCGCTGCACGCGGTACACAATGTACTTGAACAGCCCGGCGATCAGGCTGAACTCCACCCAGACATAATTGGGCAGGTTCCGCCATTTGAATTTCGGTTTGTTTATCTTCGGCAGCGCCGCCCACGCCTCGCGGAAGCCCTTCGCGTAATCCCCGCCGAAGCCGCGCAGCCGGAACATAAGCACTTTGAGCAGATACCCCAGCAGCATCGGGATAAAATTCAAAACCAACATCAAAATCGGCTGGTTCTTGTAGGGCAGCAGAATGCTGTTGCGCCCGCTCTGGATGCTCTTAAACGGGTTGTAGCGCACAGCGCCGGTGGTCGCGCCGCAGATATGGCGGCAGCGGGCCGTGGGGCAATAGACATTCCTGTAGCCGAAATTGTTCGCACGCCAGCTCAAATCGACGTCCTCGTAATACGCGAAAAACAGCTCGTCAAACACGCCGATCTCGTCCAGAATCGACTTGCGGTAGAGCGCTGCGCCGCCGCACGCGCTGAACACACGGCAGGGCTTTGTATAGCGGCTGGCCTTTAAGCCGTCGCCGCGCTTGCAGGCAAAGCCCAAGATCGTCACGTAGTCGCCCGCGTCGTCGGCCAGCTCCGGCTCATAGTAGCGCAGCATCAGGCTGCTGACCGCAAAAATTTTCGGGTCGGCGTCGGCGGTTTTGATCAGCTCCGCCAGCCAATCCGGCTCCGCAAAGGCGTCGTTGTTGAACAGCGCCATGTATTCGCCTTTGGCAATCGCAATGCCCTGGTTCACCGCATGGGAAAAGCCGGTGTTCCCGGCGTTCTCAATTAAAGTGTAGCGGTCCCGCCCGCAGTAGCTGCGGGCGATGTCCAGGCTCTCGTCGGTGGAGCCGTTGTCAATGACGATCAGCTCAAAATCCTGCTCGGTCTGCGCCCAGACGGACTCGATGGAATCCCGCAGCCAGCCCGCGCCGTTCAGGTTCGGGATGATGACAGATGCTTTCATGGCGCCTCCTCAACGGTAATAGTAGTAGGCCAGCTGGCTGTGCAGCGCGGCGGTAAACACCATCGCGGCCACAGCCACAAACAGGATGACCAGCCCCGCCACGACCAGCGCACGGATCAGGTACGCCCGGGCCAGCCGCCTGCGGGCAGGGTCCTGCGTGCCGCCAAAGCTCCACACCACCGCCAGCACGAACCCGGCGATGGGGATGGCGAACAGCAGCATGGCCGCCGTCGTCGCGCTCTGGCTCATGGCGTCGATGCGGTCCTCCTCCAGGTCCTGCTCGTACAGAGGCTCGCCGGTCTCAACGGTACCCTCCGGGGACTGACGCATGGACTCCAACAGAGCCTCGCCCATCGGGATATGCGGCAGCGGTGCGCCGCACTTGGGGCACCGCTCGTCGTACGGGGCAGTCAGCAGACCGCAGTTTTTGCAAAAATGTGCCATAAAAACCTCGCTTATTCGTCGAATGCCAGACCGCGGTCCAGCTGGGTGTTCAGGATGATCTGGGTGTTGGTGGAGCCCATCTTCTGCATCTTGGTCAGCAGGTGCTCCAGCGCGTCAATGTCGGTGCAGCTTACCTTAATTATAAAGTTGTAGCTGCCTGTCACGCGGAAGCACTGCAAGACCTGCGGCTCCTGCTCGATCATGGTCAGAAAGCTCGCGCGGGTCGCTGCGTCCACCAGCACCGAGATCAGAGCCTCGACCCGGGCGGGCGCGTCGGGGTGGCGCAGCACGACAGTGTACCCGCCGATGACGCCCTCCTGCTCCAGGCGGTGGATGCGGCTGGATACGGCGGGACTGGTCAGGCTGACCCGCTGGGCGATGTCCTTAACGGGCATACGCGCATTTTCCGCCAGCAGTTGTAGGATTTTGTGGTCCAAATCATCCATGGATTGGCTCCTTGTCGTTGTTTTGTGTAATGCGCACAAAAAAATAAAGTGAAGTATACAATCACTGTTATCTTTAACAAAATTGGAAAAGTATGCTTTTTTGTGCGCTTGCTAAATAAAATTAAGTGGGAATGACTTTATTATAATCTTTTGAAAACCAAAATGCAAGTCTGGCATTTGACATTTTAAGAAAACTTGCTATAATAATATTTGTAATCAATCAAGACATTCACTGACCTTTATATACTTTCCCACCCCTCTATGCACAGAGCCCCGCAGGTACCCCCTGCGGGGTTTTGTGTTTGTGTTGGCAGGACACAACGCGGGAAAGTGTGTAAGAATTGGGGGCTATTTGCCTTTCCCCGCGGGGGAAGGTGGCCCGCAGGGCCGGATGAGGGGCGTGTGCACGGCAGTAGCCTGTAAAC